>Ga0172379_10000742_pt1 | contig 77018 bp, 84 predicted proteins | sample GrowelOW334metaG_FD_119756 | JGI IMG/M metagenome (GOLD analysis project Ga0172379, IMG submission 119756) | Groundwater microbial communities from an aquifer near a municipal landfill in Southern Ontario, Canada - Groundwater well OW334 metaG | ecosystem: Environmental > Aquatic > Deep...
AATTTATCAAACTTTTTACTCGGCACACCTTTTTAAGGGTACGGATTTTCTGAAGCTTAGAAAATCCTGAAGCGTTCGGCTCGACAGCCTCACGACCCCCTTAAAAAGGTGAGCCTTCGACAAGTTTGATAAAACAAGGTTCAGCCAAGCTTTAGGGTTGTCCGGTTTCTCCCGGAGGAATTTTTTGAAAGGTCACTTTTCAAAAAATTCCTCCGGGAGAAACTCCTAAATAATCTCTGCTCCCAAATCTACTACCCGACCCAATTCAGCCAGTGAGGTTATGCCATTGATTACCCTGACTATTCCGTCTTGGCGCATATCCAGAATTCCTTGAGGTTTTGCGGCGATGCGAATTTCTCTCTCATCGGGATTTTTATCGGCAATAGCGGCGACCGCTTGATCCATTAAAACAGCTTCGAAAACACCCAATCGTCCTTTGTAACCAGTCTGGTTGCAGAGAGGGCAAGCGCCCGGTTCATAAATCTCGGTAATAGTTGGTAATTGGATATCGGGACGTTTGAGGCGAATTGATTCGGCCACATCATTGAGTAATTTTAATTGCTTTTCATCAGGAGTAACTTTTTTCTTGCAATTCTCACAGAGTTTTCTAATCAGACGTTGAGCAATGGAGAGAGTGAGGGCTGAGCTTAAAATTTTTGGGTTAACTTTCAGCTCTATGAGGCGGGGGATAGCGCCGGCGGCGTTGTTGGTGTGGAGAGTGGAAAAAACCAAGTGACCAGTCAGGGCAGAATTGATTGCCGTTTCAGCGGTGTCGCCATCTCGGATTTCACCGACCATAATGACGTCTGGATCTTGGCGTAGAGCGCTTCGCAAACCAGCCGCGAAAGTGTAACCCTTCTCTTCGTTGACCTGAGTCTGGCTAATACCTTCGAGGTGGTATTCGATTGGGTCTTCAATGGTGATGATTTTATTTTCCGAGGAATTGACCTTGCGCAAGAAAGCGTAGAGGGTGGTAGTTTTACCAGAGCCTGTCGGACCAGTGAGGAGTACTAGGCCGTTTGGTTTGTTGATCTCGCGTTCGAAAATAGAATACAATTTTGACTCCACCCCCAATTTTTCAAAAGTGGTCAAAATGTTTTTAGGATTGAGAACGCGCATAACAATCGATTCACCATAGGCACTAGGAATAGTGGAAGTACGAATCTCGATTTCAGTGTCTTGGACTTTGATGCTAAAGCGTCCATCCTGAGCATCTTTTTTGACGTTTAATTTCAAACCAGAAACCAATTTAATGCGAGATAATATCTGACGGTAAACTTTCTCATCCATATCAACAATATCAAGCAAAACACCGTCGAGACGATAACGTAATCGAACCTGACCAAATTCTGGTTCGAAGTGGATGTCGGAAGAATCAGTCACTAGGGCTCCCGCTAAAATCATTTCTAAAATAATAGAAATACCGCTACCGCGAATGGCATTAGTATTTTCTGAACCCAGATTGGTGCGAATATCATCTAGGGTTTTTAATTTTTCAATCAGGCTACTGATTTGAGCATCGGAAATTTGAATCAAGCCAGCGTCACTAGCGGCCGAAGCAGAAATCTCCGCATACATATCCCAAGCTCGGTTTAAACTATTTTCCGAAGCGAGGTAGAGATTAACAGTTAAATTTTTTCTCTTTAAATCTTCAATGATCTCCTGGTATTTTTCGTTGGTGGTCGACATGATGACCACATGAACAATCCGGCCGGTGACTCGAAAAACAGCCAAGCCCGCCTCTCTCGCTTCTAAGAGGGGAACCATGCGCAAGGCATCGGTATTGATAGCTATTTTTGATAAATCAATATAGGGCAACTGGTGTCTAACGGCGAGTACCTGGGCCAGTTCCTCCGCCTCTTTTTTATAGAGTTCGTCGATCTTTCTATCTCGTTTTTCGTCGAGTTGATCGTTCATTGAAGTTAATTTATTTTAACGCTTTTTAGTGTCATTACCAAACATTAAAGTTGAGCAGAAAATTTTTTGAACATGTTCTCGTAATCTCTGACTATATTCCTAGCACGAGTGGGGGAAGATACAACAAAAAACTGTGTATAACTTGTCCTCCTAAGTTTTTGTCTTCTGATGTGTCGTAAATTTTAAAAATTTACAAAGACAAAAATTTTGGCGGGCCAAAGCGAAGATTGTTGCGACTTTAATTCCAAAACTTCTTACTCGGCAAGGGGAACCTTTTGAAATTAAGAAAGTTTTTTGACAAATTTGGCTTAAATTTTACCTATTGACAAAATAGCCAAATGGGTGTATAATATAGGGTAGAAATTGAAAATCGAACGTTAGCTCATCTGGGGTGTTCCCGGGTGATATATTGAAGCTTTTAGCCCATTTTGGGGTGAAAAAAGGAGTAGCGTCATGAATAAGCTAATGGTTTTGGCGGCAATGGCCTTGGTATTGGGTGGGTGTGCCACCCAGGGTCAGAGGGTCGTGTTTGTTCCAGCGAGAGCGGTTGTCCCCACGACAGTTGTTGTGGCCGAGCCCCAACAACAACAGCAGATCGTTTACGCTCCCACCTCGGGTTACTATCAGAGGGATGGGTACCGCCACAACAGCGGTTATGGTGTGGACGACCTCGTCCGACTGGGAAATCAGTCGAGGCGGGAAGAAAATAGGCACGAAGAGAGTATGACTCGGATCAAGGTCCAGGCGTTGAACAACGCTGGAAGACAGATCCAGGGGGTCATCAAGGATTGTCGTCAGGATAGGAGGCCGTCTTATCGAACTTCTCCGCCACCCAGGCACGATCAGGGTCGCCAATCTGACCATCGGCCATCACGGCCGACGTCGCCACGGCGACAAAGGTAGCTGCCGGTAGTAGAAGTTTCATCCAAGGCGTCGAAGATTTATATGTTCATAACATCATATCTCTCGGCGCCTTTTCCTTTGCTTACTTTTTGCTACAATAACGCCATGATTTTTATATCTACATCCGCTGACGCCACCAAAGCCTTCGCCAGAGAAGTCCTAACTCAAATCAAGCCCGATACCAAGCAGGCCACTGTTCTCGCTCTCTCAGGCGATCTGGGGGCCGGCAAGACGGCTTTCACTCAGGGGCTGGCCACCGCACTGGGGATTAAAAGCGGTTTGACTAGTCCCACTTTTGTTTTATCTAAGAAATATAAAATTGCGCCAGCTAAAGCAGTCCAAACTGGCTTCAAACAGCTAGTCCATTTTGATTTTTACCGCTTGCGCGACATCCATGATCTCGGGGTGTTAGGTTGGTCTGATTTACTGACTGAACCGCGGAACCTAATCGTGGTAGAATGGCCAGAGCAGGTGGGTGGGAAATTGGCTAAAAAAACTAAACAGATAAACTTTACTCATCTGGAATTAGATGAACGAAAAATTGAAGCCACATGGCTAAAAAAGATTTCAAACACAAACTAGTCGTTTTTGATGCCCATGCGATTTTGCATCGGGGTTATCATGCTTTGCCTGAATTTACTTCCAGTAAGGGGGAGCCGACGGGTGGGCTCTATGGTCTGACGGCGATGCTGATTCGGATTATTGGTGAATTAAAACCAGATTATTTGGTGGCTTGCTATGATCGCCCTGAGCCGACTTTTCGTAAGCAAGCCTACGATGCCTATAAAGCCAAACGACCAAAAGCTGATGATGGGTTGGTCGCTCAAATTGAAAGATCAAAAGATATTTTTACCGCTCTCAATATTCCGATTTTTGAATTGCCAGGTTTTGAGGGCGATGACCTGATCGGCACAGTGGTGGAGCAAGCAAAAAAGATTAGTGATTTACAAATCATCGTGGCTTCTGGCGATATGGATACTTTGCAGTTGGTGGATGGCGAACAAGTCTTGGCTTACACTCTAAAAAAAGGCATCAATGATACCGTGGTTTATAACGAGAAGATGGTTAAGGAGCGTTTTGGTTTCGGGCCAGAACTTTTACCTGATTTCAAGGGTCTGCGTGGTGACCCCTCGGATAATATTATTGGTATTGCGGGGATTGGGGAAAAGACGGCCACTGATTTGATTGTGGGTTTTGGTTCGATTGAACAAATTTATAAAAAATTAAAAAAGAGTGAGCAGTCTTTTCTCGATGCGGGGATCAAGGCGCGCATTGTCGGTCTACTAAAAGAAGGGGAGGAGGAAGCGATTTTCTCTAAAACTTTAGCGACCATCAAGCGCGATGTGCCCGTCAAATTTATTTTACCTGATCAGGTTTGGCTAGAGACCATCGATCAGACCAAGGCAGAAAAGATTTTTATGGATTTGGAATTTAAATCATTGTTGGCTCGCCTGAAAGGTCTTTTAAATAATCAGGCGACTAGTAATGAAGTCGAGACGACTTCGTCGTCAGTAGATGAACCAGTGATTGATTCGTTGGATGTTAAAAAAACTGGTTTAGCTTTGTGGTTGCTAGATTCTGATTTGACCAACGCCAGTCTCGATGAGATTTATGCTTTTGCTGAAACGAGAGATTTTGCCGTGGCTCAAGAAAAAATTTTTGCTCGGCTTCACGATCAGGGTTTAGAAAAAGTCTATGAACAGATCGAGTTGCCACTTCTACCGATTATCGAAGCGATGCAAACCCGAGGCATCTTGGTAGATAAAAATTTTTTAGCTGACTTGTCTGTTCGTTATCACAAAGAGCAGGATAAAATTAGTCAGAAAATTTTTGCTTTGGTGGGACATGAATTTAATCTCAATTCTCCTAAACAACTCGGCGAGGTTTTATTTACGGAATTAAAAATTTCACTCAAGGGAATGAAAAAAACGGCGGGGGGAGCTTTATCAACTCGCGAGTCGGAATTACAAAAAATCGCTGAAGCTCATCCGGTCATTCCGCTCATTCTCGATTATCGCGAATTGCAAAAATTACTTTCCACCTATATCGATAATCTGCCGACCATGCTCGATGGCGAAGATCGTTTACATACCACTCTCAATCAAGCGGGGACGACTACTGGTCGGATGTCGTCCAATAATCCTAATTTGCAAAATATCCCCGCCAAAGGAGAACTCGGTCCAGAGATTCGCAAAGCTTTCGTGGCTAGCCCGGGCTATGAATTTTTGAGTTTTGATTATTCGCAGATTGAAATGCGGGTTCTAGCCCTACTGTCTGGCGATACTGATTTGCAAAATATTTTCGCCAATGGTCAGGATATTCATGCTAGTGTGGCCTCGCGGGTTTTTGGCGTGCCGATGTCTGAAGTGACCAAAGATATGAGACGAAAAGCCAAGGTGATCAACTTCGGCATTATTTATGGCATGGGGGTCAACGCTCTGCGCACTAATCTCGGTGGCACTCGTGAGGAGGCTCAGCATTTTTATGATCAATATTTTATTACCTTTCCGACCATTAAAGCTTATTTTGATGGAGTGGTCAGCAAGGCAGGCCAGACTGGCTATACCGAGACTTGGTTTGGTCGTCGGCGTTATTTCCCCGGCCTTCACTCTAAGTTGCCTTTTGTTCGGGCTCAAGCCGAGCGCATGGCGATGAACGCTCCTCTTCAGGGGACGGCTGCTGATATTATCAAACGGGCTATGGTTGAGGTGGTAGATAGCCTAAAGAAAAAGTACCTAGAGTCAGAGCTCTATCTCCTTCTTCAGATCCACGATGAGTTATTATTTGAAGTCAAAGAGGGTAAAACAAAGGAAGTTTCTAGTGTTTTGATTTCTGCTATGGAAGAGATAGATGGCCTCCCTATGAGATTTTTAGTGGAGGGTAAAAAGGGGGAGAGTTGGGGGAAAATGACGGCTTTTTAAGCCTAAAGTTGTCCACATTTGGAAAAAACTTGCATTTTAGCCCTAAAAACGATAATATTAAGCCACAACTTTCGTTGGAAAGGTCGATCTCAAAAAACCTATAGGTAAAAAAACAAATGAAGAATTATATCATCGTTGCCATTGTGATCATTTTGATCATCGCCGGCGTCGTCTGGTACTCCAACAAAGGTACCGTGGCTCCTGTTGACAATATGGCCACCACAACCGCTCCAGCCGTTGAAGGTACTATTGATACCACTGCTGTTGATGCAACGACTACTACTGCTCAATAATATCTCTGATGTTAAAGAAGCAAAACAAAAGACTCTGCTAGCAGGGTCTTTTGTTTTGCTGGTTTATAAGATTAGTTTATACTTATGGTTATATGATCACTCTTTCTACTTTTGCTATGGCAATTCGCTTGGTTGCCGCTTTATTGTTAGGTGGGTTGCTTGGTGTTGAAAGAACGATGGCTGGAAAGATGGCTGGTTTGCGAACCTATGCTTTAGTGTCGATGGGCTCAGCCCTGTTTGTCATTATTGCTCAGCAGGTGACAGCCTTGTCGGTTTTTAATGGCAATGCCGATCCTTTGCGGGTGGCTTCTCAGGTGCTGGTGGGCATTGGCTTTATTGGGGCCGGTTTGGTGATGGTCAAAGATTCCAAGCTGACGGGTCTGACAACGGCGGCCGGTTTGTGGCTGGCGGCTGGTGTTGGTTTGGCTTGCGGCTACGGCCTGATTAGTTTGGCGATTATTTCTACTATGCTCGGCCTGCTAGTTTTGGTTTCCTGGTTTTTGGAAAAGCCTCTCTTGAAGAATGATATTGACGACACCTATGAACCCACCGGATCTAAATAATCCTAAAACTGTCGCTCTGTTGAAAATCAAGCAGGCGCTCCTCGACGCCGAGGAAGCGCCGCTTTTTAAATATCGAAAAGATAATAATTATTGGCCGGTGATCGGCGAGGGGAGTCATGAAGCCAAGATCATGTTTGTCGGCGAAGCTCCCGGAAAAAATGAAGCCAAGACTGGTCGGCCTTTTTGTGGAGCGGCGGGAAAAATTCTCGATGAGCTCTTGGCGGGGATCGGTCTTAAACGCGAAGATATTTATATTACTAATATTGTCAAAGATCGTCCGCCAGAAAATCGTGATCCACTGCCGGAAGAAATCGCTTACTACGCCCCACTACTAGATCAACAGATTGAAATTCTTCAGCCACGCGTCATTGCCACTCTCGGTCGGTTTTCAATGAGCTATTTGTTGACGAAATATTTTTTGCCCGCCAGCACTATTACTGAGATGCACGGACGAGTAATCGAGACCGAGGAAAAATATGGGCCAGTGACGATCGTCCCGCTCTATCATCCGGCAGCGGCTATTTATAATCAACACCTGAAAGATACCTTGAAAAAAGATTTTGCAGTTCTAGCTAGGTTTAAGTAGAATAGGGCCATGAAGCTAATCTCCTGGAATGTGAACGGTATTAGGGCCTGTGTCAAAAACGGCTTTGTGAGCTTTTTGGTTAAGGAAAAACCGGATTTGTTGGGCTTGCAGGAAATAAAAATTAGTGACGAAGCGCGCCTCAAAGAGACTTTTGACTTTCAAAATTATGAGGAATTTTGGTACCCAGCTGAGCGACCAGGGTATAGTGGGACAGCGATTTTAGCTAAAAATAAAGTGGTGGTGAAAAATGGTTTAAGCATCAAAGAACTAGATACTGAGGGACGAGTGCAGACGGTTGAGCTAAAAGATTTTTATCTGGTCAATGTTTATTTTCCCAATGCCAATCATGAGCTATCGCGCTTAGATTTTAAAATTAAATTCAATCAGGCCCTTTTAAAATATCTGAAAAAGTTAGAGACTAAAAAACCAGTAGTAGTTTGTGGGGATTTTAATGTGGCCCATCGGGAGATCGACCTGGCTCGACCGAAAGAAAACGAAGGCAATGCTGGTTTTACAGTGGAGGAGCGGGCCTGGGCCGACGAGCTCGAGCGGGCCGGTTTCGTTGATACTTTTCGTCATTTACATCCCACTAAACAAGAGTACTCTTGGTGGAGCTATCGAATGATGGCTCGGGATCGGGATGTCGGCTGGCGGATTGATAGCTTTTGGGTTAGTCAAAAATTGGTGCCAAAAATAAAAAAAGCTTGGATTTTAGGTGAAGTGTTTGGTTCTGACCATGCACCGGTGGGATTAGAAATTGACTTGTCCTCCTAACTTTTTAGTTGCGAATTATGCAATATGTTTATATTTTAAAAAGTGACGAAGATGATGAACTATATATTGGGTGCACTAAAGATTTAAAGAAGCGTGTCGAATTGCATAATTCAAAAAAAGTGCCATCTACTGAGAAACGTGGTAGGTTAAAGTTGATATATTATGAAGCTTTCATTAGTAAAGATGATGTTTTTGCCAGAGAAAGATTTTTTAAAACCGGTTGGGGTCGAACCAATATCAAGAAGTTATTGTTTAACTTTTTTAACAACTAAAAAGTTTGGAGGATAAATGCTCTATCTCATCCACGGTCGTGACACGATCAAAAGTCAAAATAAGTACAACGATCTCATTATCTCTCTGCGTGAGCGTCAGCCGGACAGTGCAGTTTTTTTATTGAACGAAGAAAATTTTAGAGAAGCGCAGTGGCAAGAACTTTTAGTAGGACAGAGTTTGTTTTATCAAAAATATGTTGTCGGTGGTAATCGTCTTTTGGCTAATAAAGAATTTGGACCGATTGTGGCAGAGAATATTGAAGAGCTGGCTAAGTCGCCACATATTTTTATTTTAATTGAAGAAAAGTTAGATTTGAAAATCTTTGAAAAAATTGAGAAAAATGCTGACAAGGTTTTGTTTTTTGATAAGAAGGAGGCCGAGGTGGGGGAGACTTACAATGATTTTGCGGTGGCCGATGCCCTGTGTCGTCGGGATAAGAAAAAATTATGGTTAGAATATATCAAGGCCATAAACGATGGGCGAGAAGCAGATATGATTTTTTGGCAATTGTGGTGGCAGTTGAAGATGTTGTTGGTAGCTAAAATGACCAAGCAGAAAACTCCTAAGACCATCAAGCCTTTTGTTTTTAATAAAGCCATGCGTGGTGCCGGAAACTATACCGAAGAAGAATTAAAAAGTTTGGCCGGGAAAATGGTTCGCTTCTATCATCAAAATTTTCCCGGCAGCGAAGACTTTGCTTTTGGTTTAGAAAAAATAATTTTGGAGATCTAATCTTCATGTTAAAATGAAAACAATGAATTCCCAATCTGGCTTTATGGTTCAGGTGGTGGCTATTGTTTTGGCAGTAGTGGCGATTATTTTGATGGTCTCTTTTGGTTCACCTCTTAATTTTTCCTGGCCCATAAAAAACCAGACAGCTGCCGCTAGTCAATCTTTAGTCGAAGCGACAACTTCAATTAAAATCATCGAAGTAGCTAATCCAGTCGAAACGTCTTGGAAGCAGGTTGAACCCAGTCTAATTAAATTTCCTGGTCGTGATTCTCATGCTACCTATGAATTTAACGGCAAGTTATTTTTGACTGGCGGTTTGGATGCAACCGGGACTGGCCCTGCCAATAATCCAGTTTATGAGAAAGCTAAATATTATAATGATATTTGGTCCTCAGATGACGGTGAAAATTGGACTTTAGTTAAAGCCAAAGCTGATTTTCCACCTCTCCGTTCGATGTCCGTTGTTAATTTCAAGGGTGCTCTATATATGTTTGGTGGTTGGGGGCCGACTGTCGGTTATAAAAATGGGATTTGGAAATCGACTGATGGTATCGTTTGGTCTAGGATCGCTAACACATCTTTCGATGAACGTGAGGGGCAGAAGGTAATAATTTTTAATGACAAGCTATGGCTGATCGGAGGGGTAAATTATTTTACTAAAAAAACTTTTAATGATGTCTGGTCTTCGTCTGATGGGGTGGCCTGGAGAAAAGAAGTGGCCAATGCTCCATGGCATTCTCGCTGGGATCATGATGTGGCGGTTTTTAATGACCAGATTTGGTTGGTGGGCGGAATGAATTTTAATGGCGTGGGCTATGGCGATGAGTGGAGGTCAGAAGATGGAAAAAAATGGACTCGGGTGACAGAGCTGGCGCCATGGAAAAAACGTCAGGGCCAAGCCCTAGTAGTTTTCAAGGATCTGATGTGGTTGATTGGTGGTATTGATGCCAAGACTAGCGAGGGGATAGGCGATACTTGGTTTACAAAAAATGGGGTTGATTGGCAGAAGACAGAAATAGATGGCGGTTGGTCGGGTCGGGAGGATCACGAAGTTAATGTTTTCAAAGATAAGATCGTTATTACTGGTGGAATGAATGGTAATTTTGAGTGGCTGAATGATGTTTGGGTGGCCACTGTCCCGGTGGAGAAGGTGGAGGTGAAAGTCGATGAAATGGTCTCTAGGTGATTTTTCTTTACTTTTTTGCTCAAATTGGTATTATTTGCTTGCTTTTTTAGATATTTAGAGAAGTTGTTGCCCCGTTAGCTCAGCTGGTAGAGCAGTTGCCTTTTAAGCAAACGGTCGTAGGTTCGATTCCTACACGGGGCACAAAATAAAATAACCGACCTGTGAGCGGTTTTTATTTTGTGCCTAATTGAATTCTAAGTTAGGATGTTTTTATGGCTAAAAAAGACCTATCGCTAATTCTCCATAATATCCGCAGTTCTCACAATGTGGGGGCGATTTTTCGTACGGCTGATGGGGCAGGGGTGAGTAAAATTTACCTGACTGGTTATACCCCGAAACCGATTGACCAATTTGGCCGACCAGATAAAGCTCTGGCGAAGACTGCTCTCGGTGCCGAGAAGACTATAGCCTGGCAATATCTGGCTTCCGCCTCAACTTTGATCAATAAACTTAAGAAATCAGGTACAGAAATTATCGCCTTAGAACAAGCGCCTGATTCGGTAGATTTCCGGCGGGCTAAAATCAAATGGCCGGCCGCCCTCTTGTTGGGCGAGGAGGTGGAGGGGGTTAATAAAGCGCTACTAAAAAAAAGTGATCAGATTATTGAAATCCCGATGCGAGGGCAAAAAGAATCACTCAACGTTTCGGTGGCCACCGGTATTGCAGTTTATGAAATTTTGAAGTAATTTAGATAAGGTTTTTCTGAATATTTTTTAAAAATTTGATGAGCCAAGTGTTTTTTAGGGGGAAAGGATTTTCTAAGTTCACCCTATGGAATAGCAAAGCGAAATTTGTCAAAAAAACTTACTTAATTTCAAAATGGCTGGGCTTGGGTCTGGGTTTTGAAATTAAGAAAGTTTTTGAACAAATTTATTCCATGGGGCAGGAAAAATCCGTACCCTAAAAAATAGCTTGGAGAAGAAATGTAAAAAATGTTTAGAAAAACTGTTTACTAATTTATTTATAAAACTATGGAAGAAACTGGTTTGACTAAAATTACGCTCCTGTCGATCATCACCATTTTGATTGTTGGCTCTTTGATTGGGGGAAGTATTTATTTGAAAAAAGGTGAGGGGAGCGATATGGCCACTAGTTCACTGGCCATGGTTGGGGCAATTAATAATCAAGCTAGTTCTACTAATCAACAAACAACTATGCCAGAAATAACTATTGATAAAAATAAAAATTACAGCGTTGTGCTTCATACCACTGAAGGTGATATTGCTATCGAGCTTGCGGCTCAGGCGACCCCAGTTACTGTTAATAATTTTGTGACTTTAGCTAAAAAAGATTTTTATAACGGCACGATTTTCCATCGGGTGATCAAGGGCTTTATGATCCAGGGTGGTGATCCGACAGGTACGGGTATGGGTGGTCCTGGTTATAAATTTAACGATGAACCGTTTGCTGGTGAATATACTCGCGGGACAGTGGCCATGGCCAACGCTGGTCCCAATACCAACGGTTCCCAATTCTTTATCATGCACGCGGATGTCCCACTACCAAAGGCTTATGTGATTTTTGGTAAGGTGATATCCGGGATGGAAACGGTGGATAAAATTGCGACCGCTCCCGTTAAGGCTGGTGGTGAGAATTCCTCTCCCATTAATCCAGTTAAGGTGACCTCTGTAGAGGTGATAGAGAAGTAGTAAAAGTAGTAGAGTAGTAAGCAAAAACCCCTGATTTGTGCGAAGTCGGACTTCGCACAAATCAGGGGTTTTATTGTAAAAAAGGAACGCCATCACTGGAGGTGATGGCGTTAGACGAAAGAGAATGGAAAAGGGACCCCGCTCGTAGAGCCTTTGGGTAGGTGGCTAGCAAGAGACCTTATCACCCTCCGCAATCATCTGGCCGGATGATTGTTTCAAGCAATTTGGCTTTCTACCTAGCGTCCTTTACGCGCCCTTCCATACTGAGCGATCAACTCAGTTAATATCTACTGGATGAAGTGGCGTACCATGATTAACCAGCATAACCATGCAGTCTTTACGATTCCGACTGCCGGCGCTTTTCCAGTCCTCTTTCAATTCCACTGACATTTCTAGCAGATTTGATTGTTTTTGGCAATGAAAAAGGCCATCGCAGAGAGAATCGCCTTTTTCGCTCGCCACTACTGGGTTGTGACCTTTCTCGTCTATGGGCAGACTTGCGATGGCCTGTGACGACAATGTATCAAGATAGATTATTTTTGGCAATGGCTACAGAAATGAGCCCTAACAGTTTTTATTTCATAAAACTGAAAGGGTAAATTCCTCAACTTTGGCATATTACTTTTGACAATTTGCGCAGTATTGGGTACCCCTACCGAGAAGTCTGATTTTTTGAATTGGTCGTTTGCAGACTTTGCAGGGTTGGCCAGCTCGGCCATAGACCTGGAGATGGGGGACGAAGCCACCCTGACTGCCATCGCTTCTGACGTAGTTGCGACTAGAGGTGCCGTGTTTACTGATGGAATGTTTGAGGACGGCGATAATCGCTTGGTGTAATTTTTTAGATTCAGGGCCGGTTATTTTGCCAGCGAGTCGGGTAGGTAAAATCTTGGCAATAAAACAACTTTCGTCAGCGTAGATATTGCCAATACCGGCGATGAGTTTTTGGTCGAGGAGAATTTGTTTGATTGGGCGACGTGGATATGTGGAGAGAAGTGATTGAAAATATTTTAAAGAAAAATCTTTAGTCAGTGGTTCGGGCCCATGTTCGGCAAAAAGTTTGGCTACAGTGGCATCATCGAGTAATTTAACCCAGCCGAATTTGCGCATGTCATTAAAGAAAAGTTTGGAGCCATCAGAGAAATCAAAAATCAGGCGGGTGAATTTGTTGGGTAAATTATCTAGTCCGCCAGGTTGAGGATGTCCACCAGAAATTATTTTTCCAGTTTTTGGTTGAAAAATCAGTTGCCCCGTCATTTTGAGATGAACGAGTAGGTCGAGCGGACCAGTCAATTTTATTCGAATCATTTTGGCGCGACGTTCAATGTCGGTAATTTTTGTATCGCTAATTTTTTTCTGGAAATCAGTAGGGGAAAGGGGAGCCACAGTTTTAGCCCATAGAATAGTGGCTTTGGTATTTTTTTTACCAACGATAACTTTGTTTAAGTCTTGTCTAATTGTCTCGACTTCGGGTAATTCGGGCATAATTAGCTTTTAGGTTATAGCTATCAGCTTTCAGAAAAAAAGCAACACTCGAAAAGCTAAAAGCTACCAGCTAAAAGCTTCCTAAGCTCTTCCCTCACCACTGTCGCATCGTCCCACTCCTGTCGGCTGCCATTTGGCCCCATGATATAAGGGTCAGTGCCTTTGCCGGTGATAATTACCGCCGAGCCTGGGGTAGCGAGACTGAGGGCCTTGGCAATAGCTTCGCGTCGATCGAAAATTTCTAAATGGTCTTTGGTTATACCCTTGGCGACATCACAGATAATATGATGAGGGTCTTCGTCGTAAGGGTCTTCGTTGGTGAGGATGATTACGTCGCAGTATTTGTCAGCTACTTGGCCCATTTGCGGTCGCTTCCATTGATCTCGGCCACCGCCACAGGAACCGAGGATACAAATTTTATGTTTAACGCCCAGGGCTTCATAGGCTTGGGCGAGGGAATCGGCGGTGTGGGCGTAGTCAACAATGACTTCGAAATTTTGATGCGGATTGCCTGCCTGCGCAGGCAGGTTTATCGAAACTTTTTCCATCCGGCCCCGAATCTGGTCTAGACTTTCAATGGCTTTTTTAATATCGAGAGCGGATACACCAAAAACTCGAGCCATTTTGGCGGCGCCGAGGATGTTGTAGAGATTAAATTTCCCCGGTAATTTGGTGTTTATTTTTTCGCCATCAATCGTTAAGCGTGATTCGTTCTCAGAGATTTCAAAGGGTTCGGCATCGTGGAGAGTAAAAGAAATTTGCTTGGCTGACGGAGCGCGTTGGAAAAATTTACCCGCTTCAACATCGTCGGCATTGGCGACCAGAGTTTTATTTTTCTTGGAGGATTTTTCTAGCGCGATTGCATATTCCAATTTGGCCTCGAGATATTTTTCAAAGGAACCGTGTGCTTCGATATGTTCAGGGGAGATGTTGGTAAAAATTAAACCATTAAAATCAATGAACTTATGGCGAAAAGTTTTGGCTCCTTCGGAAGTGGTTTCGAGAATAGCAAAGTCACAACCAGCCGCTACTGCTTCCCGTAAAAACTTTTGCATGAACATCCTCCCCGGCATACTCATCTTGTAGAGATTGCGTCTGATCTTGTCGCCAATTTTAAATTGGAGGGTGGAAGTAGTGGCCACTTTGTAGCCGGCAGTTTCTAGAATCTTGGCCAATATTTCAGTGGTGCTAGTTTTACCCTTGGTGCCAGTGATGGCGATAACTTTGATTCTCCTAGAAGGGAAGCGGTAAAGAATCGCTCCGGCGAGGGCGAGTAGATAGTGATAGATGGGCTGGCCGGCGCGGTAAAGTTTTTTAGGAATTAGTTTTTCAATTGAGCGAAGGATTTTTTCCATGATTAATGATTTAAATTTTTAAGAGCAAATTTTATTTTTTCTCCCGTATCAGTGATTTCGGCTGGAATTTTCTTGAGAGTGTCACGAATATCACGTTCGACATAGCCCATAGCTTGGAGGGCGAGGATGGTATCAGTATCCTGGCGAATATCGCTAATCTCGGTGTGACTTTCCAGATGTTCAACTTTATCTTTTAGCTCAAGGACAATTTTTTCGGCGAGTTTGCGACCAATACCAGAAACTTTAATTAGATAGTCAGTGTTGTTCCCGCTAATCGCTTGGATCAAAGTGTTTGGGGTGGCCAGGGTGAGAACAGATAGGGCGCTTTTTGGTCCGACCCCCGAGACACCCAATAAAAGCTCAAAGAAGCCCAGCTCTTCTTTGGTGGCAAAACCATATAAGTCCAAAGCATCTTCACGGACGACGAGGTGTGTTTGCATGACCGCTTCTTGGTTTTTGATCAAATTATGTTTGGTCTCAGGAGTGGTAAAAACCTTATAGCCAACACCGCCGACATCAAAAATGATGAATTTTTCTCCCGAATCACTCAATTTTCCTCGCAATTGTCCAATCATAACCTAATCATACCTTATAAATGTCTTCTGTAAAAACGTCACCCAACCCTTGCTTTTTTGATTAATCTGGGTTATCTTATCGTCATGCCTATAATCAAATCAGCTAAAAAAGCCCTCCGCAGCTCTACTAAAAAGCGCGTCTTCAATGATCGTCGCCGTAAGGCTATGCGCGAAGCTGTCAAAGATATTAAAAAATTAGTTTTGGCCAAGACTCCAGCCGAAGCCCAAAAGAAGCTCAGTGATGCTTACCAAGCCATCGACAAGGCTGCCAAGCGGGGAGTGATCAAGAAAAATGCCGCCAACCGCAAGAAATCTCGATTAGTTAAAATGATTAAGAAAGCCTCTTAAAAACAAAAACAAAAAAACCGCCCTTGGGCGGTTTTTTTTGGTGCTCCTTGCAGGAATCTTCCGCGACTCAAAACTCGCCGTCGCTTGTTTTGGTCGTGTCCGCAGCTCGCGATTCGGCCTGCTGGCCTAATAACGCTCCGCTTTTCGATTCCTAGTGTAAGTAAAATTATTTACTTACTCCGGGAACAAAAAAAACGGCCAAAGCCGTCTTTTTTTTGTGCTCCCGGTAGGAATCGAACCTACATTACAAGCTCCGCAAGCTAGCGTTCTATCCATTAAACTACGGGAGCAATTACGCTCTGTACCCTAACACATTATTTCTAAAAACCAAAATATTCGCTGACCTTATCTATAGCTGTTTCCTTTGGTTTTAATTCTGGTAGAAATTTAGCCAAAGTTCTTTGGACTTCCGCTGGGTCAATTTCATAAAAATAAATATGAATATATGGAAAAATCAGCCGGCCGGAATGGAGAATTAAAACATCAATATCTTTATTGTCTTCTACCCAAAAAGATTTAACTGATTCGTAAGAATAAAAATTATTACCTACTAAAATTCCTTTATCAGAAATTTCTATTTCTGGCCAATTGGGTTCGCGTTTTTCTAGAGTAATAATTGAATAGGCTCCAAGTAAAACAATCAGTGCAAAAAGAAAATTTTTAAAAATAATAGCCAGAATTATTACAATAAAAGCCAAAATGCCTACCATCCAAGACCAGTCTGGGTGACGTTTCGTCTGGTTATATTCGGGCGCTTGCCAACGGAGAAATATTTGTTTTTTAGGATTAGCCGGCATTGCTATGATTATATCAGTTTGTGGTTTAGCCCCCAAATTAATTTATGCACTTCTTATGCACCCTTTTGCTTTTTGACAGCTTGTTGACCTAATAAAAGAGAGTACCATCGTTAGTAATTAATGACCTCGAGGCCTATGGAGTTCGACACAGACAAAAATCTAGTCGAAAAAGCCAAGGCTGACCGCAAAGCCTTTGCTTTGCTTTACCAAAAATATTCAGAGAAAATTTTTAATTATTTTTGGTATCGTCTTAATCACGACACCGAGGTAGCTCAAGATTTAATGCAAGATGTTTTTTTGCGTGCCTTTAATAGCCTACATGCTTTTAAGGAAGAGAGTTATTCTTATCTAACTTATTTATTAAAAATTTCTCATAATCTTTTAGTAGACTATTATAAAAAACCCAAAAATGTTTCTCTAGAGAGTTTGGAGGTTGATATACCAGAAGATGTTCCAGAGGAGGTGATTTTACACCTGGAAGATGAACAGAAAGAAAAGGCTAAAAGTCTGTGGCGAGATGTTCAGAACTTGCCACTACACGATAGAGATGTTCTGCTTTTGCATTATCGAAAGAATCTTAAGATATCTGAGATTGCTAAAATTAAGGGTCGATCAGAAAATGCTATAAAGTTAGCCCTTTCTCGAGCCAGAAAAAAATTAAAAGTTTTGCACGATTTAGAGAATCTACCTCATTTTGGTAATAAAAAACTAAGCCCGACAAAGAGAAAATTTATTTTTTGAACAGTTATGACACCTTTGTTTTTCTTGTTCGTTATAGAGGTTGTCAGGAGTGATGGCGCTCCACTACAACTAAATAGCTTTGCGCAGACTTTGGCTTACTATATGTAGCAAAAGTAATATGGATAGATGGGTATCTATCTTGCCCAGGGGCAACAAAGATCAGTCGCTTCTGGTGGTGTGGGGGCCACATAAGGCATGGGGGGTATGTTCCTTTCACCAAAAAAGCGCCCTGAAGAGGGGCGCTTTTTGGACGGTGTTTTTTTAAAATTTATTCTGTTCTTCCTTGCCCTTTTTTAGACCCAATATTTCTCCTAGGGGGTAGAGATGAGAGCTAATTGTTTCGCCAATAGCTAATTCTTTAAAATAGAGAAGGGGGTTTTCTTTGGTAGGATATTTATCGGAGAGAACCTCTTTGATTGATGGGAGGATTAAAGAAACAAAAACCGATCTAACTATCGCCGATAAAATAAAAGCCAAAAAAAGGATATTGAAGCTTTTAAAATCAATATATTTTACGATCAATCCTCCCAGTCCAGCCCCAAGAAAAACCCCGAGACCACTGAGAACATTTTGGTAGGCAACACAGATAGCTCGGCGTTCTGGGGTGACCGAATCGTAGATAAAATTGCTGGCAGCCAGAGAGAAAGCGGCCCACCCAACACCGGTGACTAATTGTGGAACAAAAATTAAGTAAAAGGGGTTGGCAGAAAATAGCCAGAGAACTGAGGCTGGGATGATGATGAGACTGCCAATTTTTAATAATTCGCGATTACCGTAGCGATCGGCAAACTTACCCCACATCGGCATAAACAGGAGAGTAAATAAACTACCAGAGATGCTAATGATGGTATACCAGATTGGGTTGAGGGCGAGATCGCGCCACATATAAATAGCAAAGAACGGCCCAGAGATATTCATGGCTAGATTGATGGCGGCAACATAGATAGCAAAACGGCCGAAATTATTTGATGGTGCTTTGCGAATAAATTGCCAGAGAGAGAAAAAATAGTTTTCTGGCAAACTCATTTTTTCTTCATGATGTTTACTTAAAAAGAAGGCTGAAAAATAGCGGGCGATACCAGCAATAATAAACAGAGAAATAAAAGCTAGAATCAGCCACTGATTTTCCTTGGCATAAAAAAGTAGGAGGGAAGCGAGGAGGGTGGCAGAAATGTTAACCGCAATATTTATTTTGTTGCGATTAGAAAAATAAGCGCCACGAATATTTTCTGGCACGGCATCGCCGAGGAGAGAAAACCAAGCTGGTCCGCCGAGTGACCCGGCCAGGGCATAAATAATATAGGCTAAAATCAGTAGGGGGATTAAAAGATAACTTTGGCCGTAAAAATAAAACCACCCACCCAGTGAGGCAAAGATGAACCACACGGAAGCGTGCAAAATGACCGAGGTGACGACAATCGACCGGCGAGAAAATTTTTCAATTAGACGACTACCACCGAGCTGAGCAATGGGGCCAATAAGACTGGCGAGGCCAGAGAGGAGGCTGATTTGAAAATTGGAAGCTTTTAGTTCGAGGGCAAAAGGGGTGATATAAGACTCGCCAGCTCCACCGGTGATCGAAGCCGCCATCCCTTCCTTGATTGAAAGTTTTCTGGTGCGAGCGTATTTTTGGTCGAGAGTGAGATTATTTTGTTCAGACATTAGTTTAATCCTAACAGAAAATTGTCAGGGTGATAAATGTTAATTTGTTGATTTTAGGCTGTTTTTTGGCTAGGATGAGGGTTGGTGTGAAAACAGAGGTTAAATCATCCTTTTGTACTTTTAATTCCCAAACTTTTTACTCGGCACACCCTTTTTAGGGTACGGATTTTTCGAAGCTTAAAAAATCCTGAAGTTTTCGCGCCGGTCGCGCTCCAAACCCCCTAAAAAGGGTGAGCCTTCGACAAGTTTTGAAATTAAAATAATGATTGTATGATTTCCAGATAATTTTCACTGGGAGAGATGTCCGAGAGGTTTAAGGAGACGGTCTTGAAAACCGTTAGGCTCGAAAGGGTCTCGTGGGTTCGAATCCCACTCTCTCCGCCAGATTACCAAGTTTGAACAGGAGTATAATAAGGGTTCTTTGGTAAAATGAAGATCATGTCAAAATTATTAACCAAAAAAGAAGCTGTTAAATTTCTTGGTCTCGATGACAAGACTTTTGATAACTACTTCAAAAGTGCGGCTGAATTTCCATGCGTCGATAGAAACGGTGGCAGAGGCCGCTTTTACTTTGAGGAAGACGTGTTGCGAAAATGGAAGGACAATTTGGCATGGAGAACTGTTGATCTAAATAAAGAGGACTATGCCTTGTGTTTAGATTTTGCACTCGCACAACACTTTCGCAACTATGTGCAATCAGATTTTGGTACTGGGCGACAAAGGGAGTTTGGACAAAAAATAACAAATTGGGTCAAAGGACAGCTTGGAGAAGTTGCCGTAAAGAAATTTCTGAAAAGAGAGTTTAATGTAGATGTTGAACTTGATTTTAATATTCGCGATAAAATTGTTTTGCAAGATATTACGGCTGTTAAGGAAAATGGAAAAATGAGAACGCCCAAAATTGGCATTGGTATAAAGTCGTCTAAACCTAAAAGTGCTTTTTTGGTACTCGGAGAAAATGAAATAAAAATAAAAGAACGCAGATCAGATATTTATATCTACTGTCGCCCAGATATTCCCGATGACCATCTTTTAAGACTCACAAAAGAGGAAGTGAATGAAGTTGTAAAAGATAAACCTCATTATTCAAAATATAAAGATTTAATGCCCGACTTTATAAACATACCCTGTGAGGTTGTTGGTTGGTGTCGTTACACTGACTTAAGAGAAACAAAATCAATCCCCGGACAAGAATTTGACGGCGTCCGATTTGTTAAAGAGTCGGGTCTCTTGAGAAAATCGAAGAAAGATTGGGAAGAGCTTATAAGGCAACTGTAGCTCCAGCTTCTACTTTATCGAACAGGCTCGCTATCTCTTGTGCGTTGGCTTCTCCATTGGTTATTTTTGAGTCAACAAACTCATAAGGTATTCCTGCAAAAGTTTTTAGCACGGCAGAAATGACTGCCTGTGCTCCAACAGGGGGTACAGCCATTCCGATTTGTTTTCTTGCGCTTTCCTTTGAGCCCTCAAATATAAAGTTGTCGGGAAAAGATTGTAGTCGTGCTCTTTCTCGGTTTGTAAGAGCGCGATGTTCTGACCAGTGGTAAACATGCGTTCCACCCCCTCCGCTTCCGGTGATCGTATAGGAGGGTTTTTTAGGGTCTAATCTTTTATAAATCTGGCTCATGCGAGCACCTTTCACATTCAATCTTAAATGCTGTGGAATTCCCTCGTACCAAGCATTTTCTCCCGCAGGGATATGTTTTAGTCGCTCAACAACGCCCGCAGATTGCTTGGTAAGTTCGTGATTTTGTGCGCCATCTGGTATTCGTGGGTTTTCTATTGCTTCGCGCGCACTTACATAATTATATTTTGTAGTTGGGGCAGGAACTCTAAACTTCAAGCCTAAATCTTTTCTTATACCGATGATAACAATTCGGTGTCTTTGTTGTGGTACTCCATATTCTTCAAACTTATACAAGTGAGGGGTGAGAATATATCCCTTACCTGCCTCGCCCAAGTCTTTCAAAATTTGTTTAAAAGCGTTTCCACCATTTGCACTCTGTAAACCGCTAACATTTTCTGCAATGAACCATTTTGGATTATGTGTATTTATAGCCCTGACCCCATGAGAGTAGAGGGGGCCAAATTTTCCATCAAATCCTTTTTGTTCCCCAACAACACTAAAGTCATTACAAGGGAATCCGAAAGCAAGCACATCAAATTTTGGTACCTTTTTAAAGTCTACTTCTTGAACAGGGGCACAAACGACATTTTCCTCGCTTCCATTATGAATATTACGAGCATATGTTTTGCAGGTATCGACGTCGTAATCATTTGCCCAAACAGGTTCAATACCATAGGTAGTGTCTTTGTTTTCAGCAAAGGATCCGATTGCACCGAGAGCAAGCCCACCGGGACCGGAAAATAGTTCTGCTAACTTAAATTTTATTTCTTTTTTTTTCATAAAATCTATAATTCTATTTTAGCATGTTATTGCCCGATGTTCTTTATAATCTCAACAACCTTGCCACTAATTTTAAAATCATCGTTTTCGTGAATGAAGATTGGTGAGTATTCCCGTGTTGATTCTGATAAAAGAGCAATTCTAGAATGGTTTTTATCTAAACGATATTTTTTTATATTAGCCATACCATCAATAACCGATACAATATAATCGCCATCACGTGGTGATGTATTTTCGCTATCTACAATAACAAAATCTCCACTCTCTACATTTTTGCCACCAATGTTTGCTTTATTAAGGGAGTTTCCCTCCGCTCTTAAAGCAAAAACACTTTTTTTGTTTGGAGCAAGTCGTTTGGATATTTTTAAGTATCCCTCAATATTTTTATCAGCGTAAATGGTCGCCGGGCCACAATTAGCGGCACCGACTATTGGAATTGAAACAAAAATATCTCCAGCCTTTGCTTTGTTGCTAATTCTGCTAATTTTTTTATTTTTTCTATCAATCAAAATAAAACCCTTTCGTTCCAGTTGGGAAAGGTGGTGTTTAACTTTTTGGGGGAGTTTTTCTCCTATCAATTCGCCGACTTGGCGTAGCGTAAGACCACCCACATTTTTATCATCGATCACTTTGAGTAGTTTTTCTTGTATTGTGTGCATATTGGTATTATAGTGCAGGTGTCAAAGATATGCAAAAAGTTATCCACAAGCAATTAACATATGACAGAGTTGACAGTAAGGGCTGGTGCCGCTTAAAATAGAGGTATCCTGATGGTCTCAAACCATTGAAGTCGACAGGAAAGAAACTATTATCAATTAAAGCAGTCGATCTGAACAATTATGAGAAAAGTAATATACGTTCTCTCTCATGGTACAAAATGGAAAGTGAAGTGTGATCACTGTGATTCTGAAGTAAAAGATACACAAGTTGAAGCAATCAAAGTTGCCAAGCGACATGTAGCAGGATTGCCAGCGGGCACACTCTCTCAGATTCTGATACAACGAGATAATGGTCAGTTTAGGGCAGAGTGGACTTACGGAGAGGATCCGTTTCCACCCGAAGGATAAAATTATGGCAAAACCAAAATATATAGCAAAGTCTGGTCAGCCTTGGACTCCAGTTGAAGTAAAACAGTTGAAAAGCATGGGGGGCTGGGTGCCAACTCGTGTTATTGGCTTGAAACTTCAGAGACCAGTCGCAGGAATACAGGCAAAAGCTCAAGAAATCGGTATGAGTTTGAAGCCGGTAAATAAATCGCCGCGCTCAAAACTTAAATAGGTCAACCTGAGCAAAAGGAACTGGCTTATAACGCGCCTGATAGGTAGAGAAGATCAGCTTCCAGTAAATCAGCTCGGCTAACCAATGATGGCGGTAGAAAGGTTACACCTAGCTCACCAAAACCACTCACTCGAGTGGTTTTGGTTTATATCGAATAATCTATTGCATTTTTACCTTTGTCGGACTTTGGCTTCGGTGTCTCAAACCATTCAGGATGAACTTTGAATATACGCCTTAATTCCTGTATACTTTTATCAATATCCTCGAATTTGAGCCATTTTCTAGGTTCAAAGTTCCAGGCATCATCCCCACATGCGTTATCTCGGAATTGATTATGGTTCGAAAAAAATAGGTCTCGCCGTCTCGGATGAGAGTGGACGGGTGGCTTTTCCTTTGCAAGTGATTCCTAATACCAAGAAACTTTTGGCTGAAGTGGTGGCTATTTGCCGACAGGAAAATATTGCTAAAATTATTTGTGGCTTGTCGCTAGATTTTTCTGGCCAAGATAATCCGATCGCCAAGGAGGCTAAAGATTTCTGTAATCAATTAATATCGGAAATTAACCTACCGCTAGAATTTGAAAATGAATTTCTGACCAGTGTTTTTGCTGGCCAAATCTCTCCTCAAAACAAAGAAATTGATGCTCGGGCCGCCGCCCTGATACTCCAGCGCTTTTTGGACCGCACTAAAAATAATTCTTAACATCGGAGCCTATCCTTGGTGTGCTGATTGGTTTATAATTAACCCTATCTAAGTAAGGTTTAAAATTTTTTGAATATAAAAATTTTAAACCTAGATTTGACCAATATTAGCCGTATCTTGGTTAAATCAAAAAAAGACTGATAATCGGAGGTAATTTTATTAACAATAATGTCAAATCTACTTAATAGGGTAAAATGAAAGCTAATCGTTTTTTTAATATGTTTCCCGTGCCGAAATTTCTGCAAATGGCGGCAGCGGGGATTGATATTTCTGATCGGTCTTTGAAATTTTTTCAATTAATTGAGAAAAGGGGACAACTAATCGATGGTTGGCATGAAGAAGTTGAATTGCCGGCCGGGATTATTGAAGGTGGTCGGATTATTCAAGCTGATAAATTAAAACCAATCATCAACAGCCTGTCTAAGAAATATGGTGTGACCAGGGCTATAGTCTCATTGCCAGAAGATCGCGCCTATACTTTACAATTGAACTTACCCCAGATGAAAAAAAGCCAATTACGAGAGGCCATTGCTTTTCAGCTAGAAGAGTATGTTCCCTTACCATCAAATGAAATTGTTTTTGATTATAAATTGGTAAAAAGTGGTGGGGATAAAAATAGTTTGATTGTGGCGGTGTCGGCTCTGCCTAAGACAATTATCACTGAATATGTAGAAGTTTTTTCTGGCACCAGTATGGTCCCGATTGCTTTTGAGATTGAAGCACAAGCTATGGCCAGATCTCTTTTGTCACGTGATTCTAATGAGCTAGCTTTGATTGTTGACATCGGGCGCGTCCACGTTGGTTTCTTTGTGGCACGACAAGGAGAGGTTTTATATGCCTCAATTGCCAATAACATCGGTGGTGATGATATTAGCGCCATTATTTCTCGACAGTTGAATATTTCTCTTGAAGAAGCGGAAAAACTCAAAAATGAGATTGGCCTCAATCGCTCGGAGGACAATAAAGATTCCTTCTTTGCCGCTATTCCCGTTATCACTTCTATCAAAGATGAGATTAACCAGCGTTGTGAATATTGGCGAAATCGTGAAAAATATAATCCGAGAACCGAAAGAATTGCTCGAATCGTCTTGTGCGGGGGACAATCAACTTTGCCAGGTCTGCTAGACTTTCTCCAATCCTACTTTGATATCCCGGTGGAGCTTGGCAACCCTTGGCAAAACTTTTATCCAGCGGAATTGGGAGTACCAAAGCTGTCGTTAAAGGAATCTCTCCGCTATGCTACCGCCCTGGGTTTGAGTCTGCGTTCATTTGAAGAAATTTTTTAATCTATGATTAATCTTTTACCACTCGAAAATAAAAAAAATATTTGGCGCGATTATCGCAATCGTCGCTCGGTAACAATTGCTCTGGTGGTGATGTTTTTGTTGTTGACGGGGATTATTTTGTTGACCGCTTTTTATTTTTCTTCTTTGTTTGGCTTGCAACCGCGGGCTAGTGTCGTAGTGGAAAAAAATGAAAAAGATCGACCGGCTTATGAACTAAAATTGAAAAATCTAAAAGAAGAACTCGCTCTGCTCTCCGGTCCAAGTAATAATTTTTCAGCTATTAGTGTTTTTGAAAGAATTTCCCAAACCAAAGTGGCGGGTGTCGGAATCGAATCTTTTTCCCAAGAGATAAAGACTACTGGAGAAATAATTTTTAAATTACAGGTCACCGCTGGTTCCAGAAAGATGGCTTCTGATTATATTTCCAAACTCCACAGTGTCGAGGGGGTCAAGGATGTTGTCTATCCTATTTTGACTAGTGACAAAAATCTAACCATTCCTTTGGAAATAATTTTGGCTGATAAGAAAAAATAATCATGTCTAACTCCAAAACAAAAATTTTTTGGTTACTGGCCTCTATCGATGTCTTGTTGTTTGTTGGTTGGATAGTTTTATCTTTTTTGACTTGGCAAAAAGTGTCGGTGGAAACTGCTATTGCTGATTTAAATGATGGCGAATTTAAAATTGAGCTGGCTGAACTCAAACGTTTTCTTACTTCTTCTCAAGGTAAAATTGATACGATCGGGTTGGCAGTAGTTGATTCAGAAAATGTTAATTCTCTAGTTGACCAAATTTTGAATTTGGCGCAGGGGGCTGGGGTGGAGGCGGCGATTGATCGTGCCACCGCCAGCAAGGACAGTTTAGATTTAATTATTTCCGCTAAGGGAAATTTTCGTAACTCCGTCCAATTTTTACGTTTAATGGAAAAATTGCCCTACCGGCTCACTATTAGCAAAGAATCCATGGTCAATCTGGCGGGGACGGGGAGCGACCTTTTAAAAGCTAAAACCGAGCGGGTCTCGAGTCTGTGGCGGTCGGAAATCAATATTAAGATTTTAAGTTATCACCAATAAAATGGACTTCGGCAAAAAAATTAAAAATTGGTTTGGGGGTCTTTTTGATAAGGATCGTTTAAATTTTGCTTATTCTCCTTGGGGAGACTGGCGGATTATTGTAATTGTTTTTTTGTTGGGAGAGGTCTTAATTATTTCTTCGCATTATTTCTTTTACCAGTGGTCGGCAGTAGCAGAAGATCAATCTTCATCCCAGGATGGTTCTCAGACTATTGTTGAGCAAAAAAATAAACTGGACCAAGTCTATTTCTTGTACCAAAATAAACAAAAGGTCTTAGAGGATGCCCAAAAAAATCCGCCGAGTTTGGTTGACCCATCTTTATAAAATTGTGCCCCCGCGAGGAATCGAACCTCGATTAACGGCTTAGAAGTCCGCAGTTTTATCCATTAAACTACAGGGGCTTTTTTGTCCTACCAAAACTTTCTTGTTGCCTATAAGTTTTTTTTCGATGGCAATTTGCACACCTTATCTCGCACTTATTAATCTCATTGGAGACCGATTTCCATGAGTAGTGGCCAGACAACATCTTTGCTACAGTTTTGAATTTACTATTTGGGTCAATATGATCAAATTCTAAAACAATTGGATCATTCTCTCCACAATCGACGCATTTTTTAGACGAGAGAAAATCCAATAGCTTTTCCCTAACTTTAATGCGATGGTTCTTTTGAGCCTGATATAAGTCCTCCTTGTGTTTGTAGGGCATATAGTGGGATTATATCATCAAGTTCTAACCTCAACAACAGGCATTTACCATAATTAATTTATACTATAAGATTAGCATCAAATCAAAGAATTAAGGAAATGAAATCATCGTTTGTTGAAGCTAAAAAAGAATTAAAAAAGCTGGCCAACCCGATTCAGGCGGAAATTCTCCAGCGCTTCTTCAAAACCGGTCGAGGTCAATATGGCGAGGGCGATATTTTTCTGGGAGTGAAAGTGCCACAAACTAGAAAAGTGGCTAAACAATTTCGCGAGCTACCTCTGGCGGAAGTCGAAAAACTGCTACATTCTAAAATTCACGAAGAGCGTTTGCTGGCGCTACTAATTTTGATTCAGAAATTTCAGCTGTCGGGCGAAGGGGAACAGAGAAAAATTTACCGTCTCTATTTAAAAAATCTAAAAGGAACTTGTCGCGTGGGAGCGCAGCGATTTTACGCGATCAACAATTGGGACTTGGTGGATTTGTCAGCACCGCAAATTGTCGGCACTTTTCTGCTTGATAAAAATCGGTCGGAACTTTATCGTTTGGCGCGATCTAAACACCTCTGGAGTAGGCGAGTGGCGATGATCTCAACTTTTGCTTTCATTAAAAAACAGCAATTCGACGACAGTTTAAAACTGGCCGAGATTTTATTGACTGATAAACACGACCTGATTCACAAAGCCGTCGGTTGGATGTTGCGCGAGGTGGGGAAGCGCGACCTAGTGGCCGAAGAAAACTTTTTGAAAAAATATGCCGGCACCATGCCCCGCACTGCCCTCCGCTATGCTATTGAAAAATTCCCACCAGTGAAAAGACAATTTTACCTTAAATATGGCTCAAAATAAGGTTATCTGTACACTATTGACATATATATAAAACGGGTGTATAATATAGGGTAGATCCGCTGGAGTCTAAAACACTGGGTTTTGGGCTAGCTAGCGAAAGAAATTGACAAAGAAAGGGAAAAGACGATGTCTACCAAGAACACGTCGAAAGAATCCGAAGTTGTAATGGCAACAGGAGAGCAGGTTGAGCACATCATGGATATGTGGCGTAGGCGTCTGAATAGCCGCAAACTGACCCTGGCAGAGGCCCAGCACATCATCCAGAACGGCGGTCAGTATTTGCCTATCATGGATAAGGCGGCCGATGTCCTCGTGGATCAGGTGCGGTCGGATACGCAGAACACGATCATCCGTATGGTTCGCAACGTTCAACGCAATCGGTCTGCGGAGCAGGCCATCAATGCTACCGGACGCACGAAGTATGTCGACAGCTCTGTCCTTGCGAGCATGCCGGTCGGTAGTGGCCCCGAGGAAGTGGAACTCGTTTACTTCAAGCTTGGCCGCTATGTTGGCAACGAAGAGCTTGAACGCGAGTACGATGTCCGTGGCCTTCGACCCGATCCTCAAGCACAATCGGCTGACAACGAGGGAGATCCGTCTTTCGCGGACGACCACCCGAATGGTTGTCTCTGGGGTCGCGATGGTCGGGTGGCAAGTTTCGTCGCGTTCGGTCGTTGGTTCGGCGGGCGCGAGGTGAGCGTCGACCGCGTCGACTGCGGCTGGTTCGGCCGCTGGTGGTTCGCCGGTGTTCGCAAGTAATTTTCCCTCAGGCTTAAGTTTCTTTGTGCTTCGGTACTTAGACACTTAGTCCTTACCCCACCCTCTCTGTGAGAGGGTGGGGTAAAATTTTGCATAAAAAAATAAAATGTTAAGATAAAAAAGGTAGTAGGTGAATATCAGTAAGCAATTAAGGTTGCTTGCCACCGAATCCAGTATCCATACATTGAGAATATCTGCGACTACGGTTTCAGATAGGGTGGTGTATGTAGACACTTCACAAAAAATGAAGCTACTTGGTGCGAGATACCAAGGCATTACGATGCCGAATAAGATTCAACCCCGAGAGCAAGGTGAACGGAGCAGTCATCGTATGATGGCAACTCCGAGAGTATTCGAGGGGTGGTGACATAGACGATATCTCGTACAATTTCGTCACGTTCAATCGTTGGAACGACAAGCGCAAGGTGAACGTCAACCGCAACGACAACGACTGGAACGACAACTGGTGGTTCGCCGGTGTTCGCAACTCTCTTCATTTCTCTCCAGCTTTCACTGGAGAGTTTTGTTTTGTAAGCTTTCCATTCCAACCCCCAAGCATTTTACCAATCTCATCTAATTTTAAAGACAGAGCAATATATTTTTTAGTATCTAAAGACTTGGCCTCCCATAGGACCAGCAAAAGGACTTTGAGCGTATCCATTTTTCTGATAGCTAATCGAACATATGGTGCCTTGTCTGCCGGAGACAAAAACGAAGCACTGGCCACGGCCTCTATCGCTTCAATAAACAAAGCGTCAACTCTTAAACCCAAAGAAAATTTTTCAACCTTGGGTAAAGTCTGATGATATTGGTGCCACAAAAGATAAGCTGATTTCAAATACTGCAAAAGTGGTAGTAATTTTGTCGGGGGGGGGGGTACTATTGGTCAAATGAGTGGAATTAAATTTATTCACAAATATGAGGATATCATTTCCCTTGATAATTTACTAGGAGCTTGGCGACAATTTGTTCGAGACAAAAAATCTAAAAAAGATGTTCAAGAATTTGAATTAAACTTGATGAGTAATATCATTTCTCTACATCTCGACCTCAAACACAAAACCTACTCCCACGGTCCCTACCTAGCCTTCAACATCTCTGACCCCAAACCGCGTAATATCCACAAAGCCCTCGTTCGCGACCGTCTGCTCCACCATGCCATCTACCGTGTTCTGCATCATCACTTCAACTCAAAATTCATCTACGACTCGTATTCTTGTCGTTTGGGCAAAGGCACGCACAAGGCAATTAAAAGATTTGAACAAATGGCAAGAAAAGTTTCGTGTAATAACACCAAAACTGGCTGGATTTTAAAATGCGATGTCAGAAAGTTTTTTGCTTCGATTGATCAAACTATACTTCTAAATATTTTAAAAAAACACGAGCCTGACCCAGATATTATCTGGCTCCTCGAGCGGGTAATCAGTAGTTTTTATAGCACCGAATTTGGCAAAGGTTTGCCTTTGGGTAATTTAACCTCGCAACTCTTGGTTAATATCTACATAAATGAATTTGACCAGTTTATGAAGCACCAACTCAAAGCCAAATATTACCTCCGTTATGCTGATGATTTTGTGATTATGGACACAGACAAAAGATGTCTCGAAAAACTTTTGCCTAAAATCAAGGTTTTTCTGCTAGTCCAGCTTAAACTCACGCTTCATCCCGACAAGGTGTATATCAAAACTCTAGCTTCGGGTGTGGATTTTCTCGGCTGGGTGCATTTTCCTCATTATCGAGTGCTGCGGACGGCGACAAGGAGGAGGATGTTTAAGAGAATTAGAGAAACGAGTGGCAAAAAAGAGACCGTGCAATCTTATTTGGGGTTGCTGAAGCATGGTAATGGATATGGATTAAGAGAAAAAATTATAAGCTCGGCTGGTTAATGTAATTTGGAAAAAGTTAGTTTCTGTGGTTATATTAGTCAGATATTTGGGCGGTTAGCTCAGTTGGTAGAGCATTTGATTTACACTCAAAGGGTCACAGGTTCGAGTCCTGTACCGCCCACTTGAAAGACATCCCCATTATTTTTGAAGACTCCGATATTCTGGTCTTAAATAAACCCGCCGGTTTGTCGGTGCATGGTGATGGTTTTAATACTGAACCAACTTTAGCCGATTGGCTTCTCAAAAAATATCCCGCTTTAGCGGAAATAGGCGAGTCAATGAAAGACCAAAAGGGGATTGAAATAAAAAAACCAGGTCTAGTTCATCGTCTCGATCGCGATACCAGTGGAGTTTTGTTGGTGGCTAAAAATCAACCCACCTTTTTATTTCTCAAAGAACAATTTAAAAATCACTTAGCTTCAAAGACTTACCGCGCAATTTTGTCGGGGGAGATGAAGGGGGAAGTGGGGCAGGATCAAACTATTTCTCTGCCGATTGGGCGGAGTAATCGTGATCCGCGCCAGCGAGTGGCCAACATCAAAGCGGCTGGCACTTTGCGGGAGGCGACGACTATCTATCGGGTGCTGAAAACCGCTTCTGGCTATACCTATGTTGAGGCCAACCCAAAAACTGGCCGGACCCACCAGCTCCGGGTCCATTTTAAAGCCCTCAATTATCCCATCCTCTGTGACGCTCTCTATGCCCCTAAGCTCGCTTGTTCGGACATGATGGGGCGTCAGGCTCTCCACGCCTTTTCACTCTCTATTACCCTGCCCAACGGGGAACTGGGCTGTTTTTCCGCGCCCCTACCCTTAGATTTTCAAAAAACCCTTGATAATCTTGGTTTGATGTGATAAGCTAACGCCCGTATGACATCAAGCTTTATTACTTCGCCAATCGATATGGCCAAGCGCCAAAAACTCGGTCTCAAAGCCGGGATGACTGTTCGTGTCTGGCAGAAAATTCAAGAAAAGGGTAAAACTCGCTTGCAGGCCTATGAAGGTCTGATTATTGCTTGTAAACATGGCAAAGAAGCCGGCTCAACTTTCACGGTTCGCCGAGTCGCTTCAGGGGTAGGGATGGAAAAGATTTTTCCACTTTACTCACCAAATATTGATAAGATTGAAATTTTGAAAGAAGCCAAGACCCGTCGTTCCAAACTCTATTTCATTCGCGACAAGGCTGCCCGTGAGATCCGTCGCCGAATGCGCGGTGTGGTTCGCAAAAAGACTGCCAAGGATGATGACGAGCTCGTCGAGCAAGTGATCGAAGGTGTCGCTCTCGAAAATCCAGTGGAGATCGAGGAAGTGGCTGAAACCAAAGAATAATTAAAACAAAAAAACCACCGAGCAGGCTCGGTGGTTTTTTGTTTTTGTTCGGCCAATATACTGGTATATACTATTGCTTGAGGATAAATTTGGAGTTAAAATAGATGGATGGGTAAAAGAGGTCCAAAACCGAAAGGGGTTGTAGATACCAAATGGTCAGCAGACCTGGCCTATGCTATAGGCTTGCTGTCCTCTGATGGATGTCTTTCTTCTGATGGTAGACATATAACTCTAGTTTCAAAAGATGAAGAACAAATAGTGAATTTTCTAAATTGCCTTAAAATTGAACTCAAAATAGGTAAAACTTACAATGGTTCCAAGGATAAGAGAGTCTATTATCGTGTGCAAGTAGGTGATGTATTATTTTACAATTTTTTGTTAGAGCTTGGACTTGCCTCTGCTAAATCAAAAACTATTAGTTCTTTAAAAATTCCTGACAAATACTTTTTTGATTTCTTAAGAGGGTCTTTTGATGGTGACGGTTGTTTTTATTCCTATTGGGATCCGCGCTGGAAATCTAGTTTTATGTTTTACACTAGTTTTATTTCTGCCAGTAAAGAACATATTAATTGGCTGCGAGACGAAATATTTAAGAGATTAAAAATTAAAGGTCATATCACTAAGGCTAAGAAAATGAATATTTATTATCAGCTTAAATATGCTAAAAGTGATTCTTTGAAGGTGCTAAGAAAGATTTATCAGCCAAATAAGGTCGTGGTATGTCTATCTCGAAAAAGATTGAAAATTGACCAAGCTTTAGGCATAATAGGGAACAGTCTATAAAAATGCGCGAGTGGCGAAGTTGGTAGACGCGATACCTTGAGGTGGTATTGGGAGTAATCCCGTGGAGGTTCGAGTCCTCTCTCGCGCACAATGTGTAAAAAAGCCTAAATCAGGCCTTTTTCTGTAAAAGGATGTTGGTTTGCTTTTTTTATATTGTGTGATATAATATGTATTAGATAAGTGGTCTTAAACAGCTGTCGCTAGGCGACCAGGAGGTGTTTAGTGAGAAAGCCTATCTATCTGTACAGGGTTTACCTCCAACTTCTTGCCACTGGCAAGGTGGCTAAGTTTGGGGAGACCATGGCTGTATCGGAAGCCGAAGCAGAGAATCATCTCCGTTTCCGGGAGTACGGCGAGCTCTCGATCGAGCGACTGGAATCGGAGAAGGGTCTCCGGCTGGTCGCAGCCAGGGTTGGTACGACCAAGGCGATGAAGCTGGCCCAGTTGACTGGCGAGTTACCTCCGGCCCCCAAGGTCCGTCAGCACCGCCAAGCGCCGGCCCAGCAGTTTTTTGCTGGCACCGGGTTCGGTCTTGCCGAACCACCGACTCGTCCTCATCGAGTCCGTCGCCATGACTAAGCGGCGACTCCCTTGCAAGAGCGTAGGCAGAAACAGATCACTCGATTCTGTTCCGGCCCACGCTCTTTATTTTTTGCCAAAATTGTGATAAAACAAACCTATGCTTTATACGACCAATGGTGATGATGGTAAGACAGGCCTTTTTGGTTGTGATCAACGGATTTCTAAAAGTTCCGCGATTGCCGAAGCTTTGGGCTGTCTCGATGAAATCAATTCGCTTTTAGGTTGGTGTAAAGTAAAAGCTGGCGATAAGTCTTTCAAGGTTGGCACAGTGGGGATTGCCGCTATGATTGATGAAGTTCAACAAGATCTTTTTATCATTCAGGCCCAATTAGCCGGTGCTCCAAAGGTTTTGCCAGTAGAGAGAATAAAAGTCATGGAGAGTTTGATTGGTGAGATTGAAAAAATTCTACCACCGATTAAAACTTTTTTTGTGGCTGGTGGTACCGAGTTGGCGGCTATCTTTGATCACGCTCGCACGGTGGCTCGACGGGCTGAGAGGCGAGTGATTGCCGCTCATGAAGAAGGCCTAGTTAAAATTTCTCAAGAAAGTTTAGCTTTGCTCAATCGTCTATCGTCCCTACTCTATGCTTTGGCTCGTTTAGCCAATCATGATAGTGGGGTGAATGAAGAAGCTCCGAGGTATTAACCCGCTTAAGTTTTTGAATTAGAATCCGCCATGGGGCGGATATTTTTATAAAACATTGGGAATTGTACCGAGTTTGATTATCCACAGTAGATGGTGTTTACTTGCAGGATATTTGGCAGTATTATTAAATATATGCCAATAGTCAGTTGTGAAATTTGTTCAAAAGAATTTTATTCTAAACCGTCTTGGATAGAAAGGGGGAAGGGGAAGTTTTGTTCGAGAGTTTGTTCCTCCTTGGCAAAGAGAAACGGAAAAGATATTAAATGTTTTTCTTGCGGTAAGGGAGCTTATAAACCGTTAAAAGATTTAAATAATTCAAAGAGTAAAAATTATTTTTGTAGTAAAAAGTGCAGCCTGTCTTGGAATAATTCCTTACATTTTGGAGATAATAGTGTTAATTGGAAAGGGGGAAGATTTTCTTATAAAAAAATTATTGAACGAAATGGATTGCCTCAAGTTTGTGTCTTGTGTGGAAAAAATAATACAAAAATTCTCTCAGTTCACCATCTCGACCAAAACAGAAGCAATAATGATATAAAAAATTTAGTTTGGCTTTGTCAAAACTGTCATTTTTTGGTTCATCACTATTCAGAAGAAAAACAAAATCTATTTAGTAAGTATGCCAATCAATAAAAAGTGCGAAATGTGCCATCAAGTATTTCACCCCAAACCAGCCAATGTTAAAAAGGGCTGGGGTAAATTTTGTTCGGCTAAATGCCAATACCAATCTTTTAAAAAGGGGGTTGTTAAAAAATGCTTTGTTTGTCATAAGGAAGTCTATTTAACTCCCAGTCGTTTTAAAAATTCAAAAAGTGGTAGGTTTTTTTGTGGCAAATCATGCCAGACCAAATGGCGTAATCAGGAATTTAGTGGTGATAAAAGCAAATTATGGAAAAATGGCCGCTCGACTTATCGTGATGTGATGTTAAAAAGTTCTACCAGTCGGAAGTGTAGACTCTGTGATGAAAAGGATTTTAGAGTGTTGGCGGTCCATCATGTGGACCAAAACCGAAAAAATTACAGGCTTGAAAATCTAGTTTGGCTGTGCCATAATTGCCATCACCTTGTCCATTCTGATAGTATGGAAAGGTTGAGTTTAAGCGAGATTTTGGAGATTGCAAGATAAATATGATGGCGGTCATCGTCCAGTGGTTAGGACTTTGCTCTGTGGCAGCAAAAACGTGAGTTCGAATCTCACTGATCGCCCACCTAAATTTTCTCAAGGCCATTATTTTAGAGTGACTTTTGACGAGTATCTTGTTAAAATTCAGTTATGAAAATGAAATCTGATTGGCTCAAACTGATTACGGCGATTGTCGTTGTCCAGCTAGCTGGTTTTATTGGTTCGATTTATACTACCCCGTCGATTGATAGTTGGTTTAATCTTTTACAAAAACCCCTACTATCTCCGCCTAATTGGGTTTTTGCGCCAGTTTGGACCATCCTATTTCTCTTGATGGGAATTTCTGCTTGGTTGATTTGGAAGCGGGGATTGGGGAAAAAGGAACGCTTAGCTTTGAGTGTTTTCTTGTTTCAACTAGTTTTGAACGTTTGGTGGTCAATTATTTTCTTTGGTTGGCACAATCTCGGTTTGGCTGTTTTAGAAATAATTGCTCTCTGGTTGTCGATTGTTTGGACCATTAGAGTTTTTAATCGCTTGTCACCTCTAGCCGCTCGACTACTATGGCCGTATCTGATCTGGGTTTCTTTTGCTTCATACTTAACCATCGCTTTTTGGTGGTTAAATTAGAAAATTAATAATTAATAAAATAAAATAAAAAATATGAGTGGCTACGTAGATAATATTGAGAAAAAAAGTCAGTACAATGATAATTTTCGAGAAGTCCTTTTTACTTCTGGCAAAATGCAGTTAGTCGTTATGAAATTAAATGCGGGCGAAGATATTGGTGAAGAGGTCCATGATAAAGTTGATCAATTTATCCGTGTTGAATCTGGTGAGGGCATGGCTGTCCTCGATGGAGAGGAAACCAAGATTTATGATGGTTTCGCGGTGGTGATTCCAGCTGGTACCAAGCATAACATCATCAACCAGGGTGTGGATGCAATGAAGCTCTATACTATCTATACTCCACCACAGCACCGCGAACGTACTGTTCACGCGACTAAGGCTGATGCTATCGCTGATGAGGGGGATCATTACTAAAAAATAGAATCCGCGACCGCCCCATTGGGTCGGTCGCGGATTTTTTGTTGTGGCAGGTCTTCCCTAGTACGGGATGACTTCTTGGAAGTTGTTGGTCGGGACTCCGACCAGAGCTACCCATAAGTCGTCGTCATACTGTTTTTCGAACTCGTTGAGTTTGACGAAGAAACCCGTTTGCCACCTCTTGATCTGTTTCCATGGTCGCCAGACGATGGCCGTTTCGCAACTGGCGTTCAATCGAGCGAACACCTTGTCCCCATCAATGAAGTGTCCATAGATGGTTACCCTCGTGCCACTCAGAGTAAGCACCGACTTGACCGTGCCCACCCCGCCACACTTTTCCTGCAGTTTGGTCTCTAGGTATCCCAGTACAGCGTCCTTCTTTTTCGTTGCTTCCCACATGGCGAACCCTCCTTTTTTGTCTATATATTAAATTAACACAAAAAATTTTTGTTGCCAGCTATTTGATATATAATCGTTGGTAGGGGGTTTAATCGCTAATTGAAATCGACATGCGTTTTTCAATCGTTGTGTTGTTGCTGGGTATTATCTTTTTGCTGCGTAATTTGGGATTTTTAATGCCAATTGCCAACTGGGATATTGTCTGGCCGATTCTGTTGATTGCCCTGGGCTTGATTATGATGTTCAAGAAGAGAGGTTGCCGTGGTTGTCATGGCATGGGCGGTGCTTGTAAATGCAAATGCTGCCAATCTCAAGGCTGTTCTTCTTGTAAGGATGGCACTTGCCAGACATAGTTAAACCAAAACTAAAACGCGCGCCCTCGGGCGCGCGTTTTAGTTTTAGTTATTTATCATTATCACCCTCACTACTACCTCTCTCTTCTATAAATTTTCTGATTTTTAACATGTCTTCCTGGGAAAGTTCAGAAAAAGTAAAACCAGCGAGAAAAATATCGGAATCATCTATTTTATTTATCCAGGCTACAATAGCGACACATTTAATATTTGCTACTTCTGGGCTGAGAGTAAAAGATAACTCATAACGAGAGTCGGGGGTGAAGCGACGGTGACTGCGGAGTCTAAAACCGGTCTCGCTGATATCTAGAGATTCTGCTCGAATCTCTTTGTCATCACCATTAACAGCGACAGTAAAATTGCAGTTGGTGCGAAAAGACCTTCGTCGTTCTTCATTATTCATTTAGTAAGTATATCTCTCGAAACAAGCAACGTCCATTATTTTTGAGTTTTAGACAAAATTTTGCTACAGTTTCTTCGTATGACAGAAAACAATCTAACAAAATACGAAAAACATCAGCTGGAAAAAGCTGATCGAGAAAAAGCAGATAAAAGTCAAAAACGTCAGCGTCAGATCTGGCGCTACCTTTTATGGTTGTCGGCCGGGCTTTTGATTGTAGTGACTGTTTGGCAAGTCAATCGTTTGGTTTCTGGCAATAGTAAAATCTCACCAACCGCTACCAGTTCCTCTTTAGCCTTAACGGTTAAAGATGGTGATTGGATAATGGGAGCCACCACCTCGCCAGTGGTCCTGATTGAGTATAGTGATTTCCAGTGTCCCGCTTGTGCTGAATATAATGATTTAGTTGAACAACTTAAAAAAGATTACCCGGATAAATTAACCGTTGTTTACCGGCATTATCCTTGGTTTTTCCATGAGCATGCTATGAGTGCGGCTTTGGTGGCCGAGGCTGCCGGACAGCAAGGGAAATTTTGGGCCATGCACGATCTGTTGTTTAAAAATCAAAATGAGTGGTCGGCTGGAAAAGGTTCGGAGTCGTTTAACAAATATGCCAATCAATATGCGATTAGACTCGGTCTAGATCAAACCTTGTTTACAAAAGATTTAGCCAACCCGGTCTGGCGTCAGAAAATAGAAGCCCAGCTGGCAGAGGGGAAGAGTCTGGGGATAGATTATACGCCAGCCTTCGCTATTAATGGTAAAATAATTACAAATCCAAAAAGTTATGAAGAATTCCGACAAGTTATTGACCAAGTCCTCAAAAGCCAATAAGTGGTATATACCACTTATTGCGATACTTTCTTTTGGTGGTTTTGTTGATGCTAGCTATCTAACCATTTCTCATTTTAAAGGGGCCTCTCTTTTTTGTAATTTATCCACTGGTTGTGATCAGGTCACCACTAGTGCCTACTCAACAATTCTAGGTGTGCCCGTAGCCATGCTGGGATTGTTTTTTTATCTTTTCACCTTTATTTTGGTGGTGGCTTATTTTGATACCAAAAAAGATTTTCTGTTTAAAATCATTTTAGTCTTGTCGGCTTTATCTTTTTGCTTCTCACTTTGGTTTGTTGGAGTAATGGCTTTTGTTATTGGGGCTTGGTGTCAGTATTGTTTGGTCTCTGCGGTTCTCTCGACCACGATTTTTGTTGCCAGCTTGTTCCGATATCGACTAGGGCGAACAGAGGGCTAGTTTTGACATTTACTGGCAAAAGGGGTAATATTATCTAAAGCCCCGCGGGGCATTTTTAAATACAACAAATATATGTCACTCATCAATTATCTCAAGGATACTAAGACCGAAATGAAGCATGTTAGCTGGCCGACTCAAAGCCAAGTGATTAATTTCACTTTGTTAGTTTTGGGTTTGTCTATCGGGACCGGTATTTTACTCGGCGCTTTTGATGTTATTTTTACTAGCGGTCTCAAGACCATTATTTTTAAATAAATATGGCTAGACAGGAACTAAATCAAGGTCGGAATTGGTATGCGATCCATACTTATTCTGGTTATGAAAATGCGGTCGCGCGCAACCTTAAACAGCGTATCGAATCTCTAGGCATGGAAGATAAAATCTTCAATGTCATTGTTCCGGTGGAGAAAAAGGCAAAAATCAAAGCGGGTAAGCGGGTGGTGTTGGAAGAAAAAATTTACCCGGGCTATGTTTTGGTGGACATGGTAGTGACTGATGATTCTTGGTATGTGGTCCGCAACACTCCACGCGTGACTGGTTTTATTGGCTCAGGTGTGGTGCCAGTACCATTAGAAATTAAAGAAATCGAAGAACTCTTTTCTCGTATGGGTGATGAGAGTATCAAACACAAGATTGACTTGGTGGTGGGCGAGACTGTGTCGATTGTCGATGGTCCGTTTAAGGATTTTGAGGGGAAGGTTAGCGAAATCGATGAAGAGAGAGGTAAGGTTAAAGTTTTGGTTTCGATGTTTGGTCGCGAGACTCCCGTCGAACTCGATTTCTTGCAGGTCAAGCACATTTAAAGGAAAGGTTGATAAAATACCGTTTTTATTATAGGATGGCAAAGTTCAATAAATAATCACTTATGGCAAAGAAAGTAGAAAAGAAAATCAAATTACAGATCCCAGCCGGTAAAGCTAACCCGGCACCTCCTGTTGGTACCGCTCTCGGTCCAGCCGGTGTTAATATTGGTGATTTCGTTCAGAAATTCAACGCTGCTACTGCCGAAATGATCGGCTCTATTATTCCAGTCGAAATCTCCGTCTATGCTGATCGTAGTTTCGACTTCATCTTGAAGACCCCACCAGCTTCTGACTTTTTACTCAAAGCCGCTAAAATTGAGAAAGGTTCTGGTAAAAACTTAGTTAGCCGAGCGGGCAAAGTCACTCGCGCTCAATTGCGAGAAATCGCCGAGAAAAAGATGTCTGATTTGACCGCCAGTAGTGTCGAACAAGCCATGAAAACTATCGAAGGTTCGGCTCGTTCTATGGGTTTGGAAGTCACTGATTAAATTTCAATACAAGACCGGCGCCAGCGCAAGCTGGCGCCGGTCTGTCGTTTGGGCTAATTTTAGGGTGGATTTTGTTGACAATTGGATAGGGAAATAGAGGTTAAGCCCCTTGGGCATCAAAAACATAAAAGGAAAAAAGGAGGGTTGTAATCGTGGACTCGAAAGATTTAGGTGCACTACTTCGTGGAGAAAAAATCTCCACCCCACAGCGTGTGATCAAAGGCCTGCAGGAGCTGGCAGAGGTGGTCAAATACCTTCGCCTGTTTGGTTTCAAGATTTCTTCAACGACCGGTGTTTGGGACCTGTTCCATATTGGTCACGGTCGTTACCTCGAACAAATGCGTGCTCAGGGACATATAAGTATCGTCGAAGTTGATTCTGATGAAGTGGTCCGAATGCGTAAACCTGACGACTTGCACCGTCCAATCGTTCCATTGGATGAAAGAATCGAAATGCTTTCGTTCGTTCGTCCAGTAGATCTGATTTATCCGCTGATGGCAGGGGAGGATCCAATTGAGTTCATTCGAGTTATGAGACCGGATGCATTCATTGTGTCTGAAACATCGGCAGATTCCAAGGAAGAATACCTGTCTCAGGTGCGTGATCATTGTGGAGAGGTGGTTGTGCTGCCAGCCCAAGCGGCCATTTCTACTACTCGGCGTATACAATATATGATGATGGCTGGTGGAATCGAGAGGCTGGTAGAAGTTCGCGACTCGATCACTAGAATGATTGGTGCTGCTCATGGTGATGGCGATATCAAGAACCCTAAACACGATGAAGTTGCACGTAGTTCTGTTGTGAGTGAACTAACCTTAGGGAATCAAGAAAAGGAAGGTAAACGATGACTCCAGTTATCCTAGCTCAAAGAGTTTTGGTGGCGTATGTGCCAGTTGTCCACTCGGCTATTATTGAGTGGGCTAAACGGGAAAACTCACCAATTCTCGTACTCTGCCAAGAGTTTATTGGCGAGTTCCCACAACTCAAGCACGACCTGCGAGCCGTCTCACCTGAGCTTGTCGTCGATATGTTAAAGAGTCTTGGTTTTCAAGCCAGTTTGCTTGATTTTCAGGCTTTGGTTGCATTAAAGATGATGAGTAAGCCAACTTTTGTCTTGCCGACCGACGAGGTGATGCAACAATTTGCCGAACGCTATCTGGTGGGGCAAAAAGTTGAACATCAGCGGGTCTTCATTCGCTGGGACAAGATCAACACCACGAGCGAAAACGAGGTTTATCCTGATCGGTCGGTAACGAGCGAGCAATTAGCCAAAGACATCATGGGTTTGTGCTACGAACATGCCAAGCTGTCTTCAGATTGGTGGCGACAGGTTGGGGCGGCAGCGGTGCGAGATGGTCAGGTCTTACTCTACGGTGTAAACCGAATGAAGCCGACTGATTACGCGCCCTACCTTGATGGTGACATTCGTGGTTGCTTTGGTTTCGGTGAGCGCCTGGATATCTGCGGAACGCTTCATGCGGAAGCGGCGGTCGTAGCTGGCGCTGCCGCACGTGGTCTGTCATTGGATGGTACCGATTTCTACTGTACCACCTTTCCCTGTCCACAATGTGCCAGACTTTTGGAAGCTGCCAGGGTTCGGCGCGTCATCTACGACGAGGGGTATTCAGTTTGTGATACTTTCGACATTCTCAAGACTGCGGGAGTTGAAATCATCAAACTGATACCGTGAACTGTGTGTGGTGGGTTTTATCCCAACCAATATGAGACCGAGACGCTTCACGTGTCTCGGTCTTTACTTTTTATAGCCAATAGGGAAATTAATAATTTTTCTTTTATTCTTCCCACTAATTTTTTGTCCGACTAATAAATGGGCATGTAGGTGGGCAACCGAGGCCCCTGTATAATTAGAGTCACCAAACCTAATAGCAAAACATCCTGCTGGTAATTTGTATTTTTTTGATAACCATTTTAAATGGTCAGCTAATTCTGCAAAACCTGACCCACTGATTTCTTTTATGTGTTTTATGTGCTTGCGATAAATAAATAAATAGTGATGAGTTGTGCCAGAGTAAGGGTAATCGTTTTTAGTTACCACCCAATATTTGCCAGTTTTTTCAATTGGGTGGTCGTGGTATTTGGCTAAATATTTAGGGCAAAAAGGGCAAGCATTTATTTTGGTCAATTCTTCCATTTTAGCCTTTTGAGCTGGTAGGCGGGCGTGATGAAAATTAAAAAGTTTGTTTTTTAACATAAGGTTATCTTAGCATTTTTTAAAAATAAAAAAATAACAGCCACTGGCGCGCGAGGGCGCCAGTGGCTGGCTGAGGTGACTTAAAAAGCCACAGGGATACCTCCAATCGGAGGATGAGGGTCATAATCCGTAATCTCGAAATGTTCGGCCCGAAAGGCGAACAAGTCTTTGATCTCTGGGTCAATGATCTGGAGAGTGGGTAATCGTCGCGGTTCACGGGCGAGCATTTTCCACACTCCTTCCATTTGATCGTCGTAGATATGAGCATTCTTGATAGCGTGGACATAGTATCTGGGTTTCAAACCAGTTACCTGAGCCAAGGCTAACGAGAGGGCTGTATATTGAGCCAGATTGGCCGGTAGTCCAATAGTGACATCACACGAGCGTTGTTCTACACACGTATCTAGACAGTCACCGTAAACGTAACAAGTTACCCAACCATGGCACGGGGCAATGAAAACCTTGCGGTCTCCAAACTCCGAGGCGTAGTAAGGTACCCACGGGCTGACCATGTTGGTTCGTGACCACGGCTTCTCTCTTAGCCCTTGTACCAGAGCGGCGAATTGGTTGAAACCGTTTGGTAGTCCTGGGGTAGGGAAGTTGTGAAAGGCGACACCATAGGAGCCAGGCCCGAAGTCACCTTCGGGTAGTCCAAGGGTGTCACAAACTTCTTTAGTGCCCCATTGCTCCCACCAGTCGCAACCATAGGCCTTGAACTCTTCGACGGTGTGAGCGCCGTTGATCATAGCGAAGATTTCGCCGATAGCCTTTCGCCAAAAACCAATCTTACGTTCGGTGATTATCGGTGCACCATTGCGCAAGTCAAAGCGCAAATCCAGCGGTTTGAAGAAAGTAGTGCAAGGCACTGCTTGGTTGTTTACTTCTTGCCGTTCTCCTCTATCCAATATGAGACGTAACAGGTCTCGATACTGTGTATCGGGAGTACGATCTTCTAGACACAAATACTCCATCTGCATATAGATTCTCCTCTCTTGTGGTTTGTTGTCGGAGGCCAAATTACTCTAATTCCGATATTAGCAGGAAAGGGGAGCTAGTCAATTTGCAAAAACTAACGCCGTACCTCGGAGGCACGGCGTTGCAGATTCTTTTGTTTGTGTTCTCAGTCGGCGAACCGACGAAGAATTTGGAAGGTTGAGGTGTATTGGTCTCCCTCTCCCTGACTAATAGCCATCTGCTCCACTACTTCCCAGCATTTGGCTAGCTCAGGAAAATGGGCGTCTCCTGCGCATTCAACCTTTACCACTGTGCGGTAGATCTTGTTAGCCCAGGGTATGGCCGAGAGAAAGACTTCACTACCGCCAATCACAAAGGTTTCGAGTTCTCTGTGAATGGCTTTCTCGACCTCAGGCCAGCTGCGACAGACGACCACCTCGCAGGTCTGTTCCATGGTTCTCGACAGAACGACGTTCCTTCTTCCGGGTAGGGGGCGAAACCTTTCCGGTAGTGAGTCATAGGTCTTTCGGCCCATGACTACAGTGTGACCCATGGTGAGCTTCCGGAATCTTTTCATGTCGCTAGGGAGCGACCAGGGCAATTGGCCTGCTTTGCCAATCACTCCATTAAGAGAAACCGCGCAAATGATTGAGATCATTTATGACTCCTTTCTAGACCTATTGTCTGCTCAGACTTTAGCAGGAAAGTGACTATAGTCAATTGTTCAGTAAAATGCTAAATTTCTAACATTAAATATGAAAGACAAACAAATCGAAAAATTGATTAAAACCGAGGCCACGAGGCAGAAGAAAGTGATCAACCTGATCGCTTCCGAAAACTATGTCTCAGCCGATGTCTTGAAAGCTTTAGGATCGGAGTTGGTCAATAAATATGCCGAAGGTTATCCAGGTGAACGCTATTATGGCGGCAACCAGATTATTGATGAAGTAGAAAAGCTCTGCCAAAAGCGCGCTCTAAAAACTTTTGGTTTGTCGGATAAAAAGTGGGCGGTTAATGTTCAGCCCCTGTCAGGCTCACCAGCCAACTTGGCAGTTTATCTAGGCTTGGTTCCGTTGGGTGAAAAAATTATGGGGATGTCGATGGCTCACGGTGGCCACCTCACTCATGGTCAAAAAGTTTCTATTACTGGCAAGGCCTGGCAGCAGGTATCCTATGGGGTTGATGAAAAAACGGAAATTCTAGACTATGACCAACTGCTCACTCTGGCTAAGAAGGAAAAGCCAGCGATTATTGTCGCCGGCTTCACAGCTTACCCTCGTAAAATTGATTGGAAAAAGTTTCGAGCGATTGCCGATGCTGTCGGAGCCTATCTAATGGTAGATATGTCGCACTTGGCCGGCTTGGTCGCTGGTGGCGCCTATCCGTCGCCCTTTCCTTATGCAGATATCGTCACGACTACTACTCATAAAACTTTACGCGGTCCGCGCTCAGCTCTGATTTTTTCCCGGATTGATCAACGCGATTTGCCAGCGAAGATTGATAAAGCCATTATGCCTGGCCTACAGGGTGGCCCGCACATCAATCAGGTGGCAGCCGTAGCGGTAGCTTTAGACGAAGCTAGTCGTTCGGAATTTAAAAAATATGCCAAGCAGATTGTGGTCAATGCTAAAACTTTAGCGACCGAATTAAAAAAGAAAGGTTGGCGGCTGGTCTCTGGTGGAACTGATAGCCATTTGATTTTGGTAGATGTCTGGAATGGTGGACAGGGGATTGGTGGCAAGGAAGCTAGTGAGCGCTTAGAAAAAGAAGGAATCATTGTTAATAAAAACGGTATTCCATTTGATCAACGCGGGCCGGTTGATCCCTCTGGTATTCGCCTCGGCACGGCCGCGGAAACTACTCGTGGTAAAACCGAAAAAGATATGATTAAAATCGCCGAAAGAATCGATAAAATTTTGAGAACAAAAAAATAATGGTTCTAAAAATAAAAATCAAAAAATTAAATCCAGAAGCCAAGTTGCCGACCTATGCCCATCCGGGGGATGCGGGGATGGATGTTTATGCTGTTAGTAAAACCGAGACCGAAAAATTTGTGGAATATGGTACGGGGCTGGCTTTTGAATTACCAACCAACCATGTGTTGTTGGTTTTTCCCCGCAGTAGCATTTCTAATACTGATTTGTCACTGACTAATTGCGTCGGGGTTTTAGACTCGGGCTATCGTGGCGAATTAAAAATGCGGTTTCGAAAAACTGGCGAGGTGGAATATGCAGTTGGGGAGAGGATTGGTCAGATTCTGGTTTTACCTTATCCAGAAATAGATTTTGAGGAAGCCGAAGAATTGGCCGACAGCTCTCGGGGCGAAGGCGGTTTTGGTAGTACGGGGAAGAGTTAAAAAGATTGCTTATTTTGTGTTAATATTTTGTTAATGACTATCCAGGGGAAAATAAAATTAGCCATAAAAGATGCTTTGGGAGCTTTGGGTTTGCCGACTGGCGATTTTTTGTTGGAGCATCCGGCGGATTTGAACTTGGGTGACTATGCTTCCAATGTGGCGATGGTTTTTGGTAAAAAGCACAATCGTCTGCCAAAGGATTTGGCTAGTGATATCATCAAACAGCTTTATTTGAATAACTATGATTGGCTGGAAAAAGCCGAAGTGGCTGGTCCGGGTTTTATCAATATTTTTCTGACTAAAAAGTTTTTGACCGAGACGGTGGTTGATTTACAAACTGGAGAACTGGGTTTGGTAGATTTTGGCACTGGCCAAAAAGCGATTGTGGAATATTCTTCGCCGAACATTGCTAAGCCTTTTTCCATCGGTCATTTGCGCTCGACAATTATTGGTGCCGCGATCGCTAATCTGCTCGAGGTGAGTGGCTATAAAATTATTCGCCATAACTATCTCGGCGATTGGGGAACACAGTTTGGTAAGATGATAGTGGCGATTAAAAAATGGGGCGATCTGTCTGCTATCGAAAAAAGCGCCGAACCAGTCAAAGAGCTCGTGGCTCTCTATGTTCGTTTTCATGAAGAAGCCGAAAAAGATAAGGATTTGGATGACGAAGCTCGCTCGTGGTTTACAAAATTAGAACAGGGTAACGAAGAAGCCGTGGAAATTTGGCAGAAATGCATTGCTTTGTCGAAAGTTGATTTTACTAAAATCTATCAGCGATTGGGAGTGGAGTTCGATCTCGATCGAGGTGAGAGCTTTCTGGAGGGCAAGACTGGTCCAGTTTTAGTGGAAATAAAAAAGAGTGGTTTCGTCCATGAGAGCGAAGGAGCGACTTTATTTTTCTTTCCCGAAGATTCTTTACCACCAATGATGCTGGCGAAAAAAGATGGTTCATCTTTGTATGCTCTGCGTGATCTAGCTTCGGATTTTGGCCGCCAGTCTGAATTTGCTCCGGACCTGATTATTAATGAAGCTGGCTCGGAACAAAAATTACATTTTGAGCAGGTAATAGAAGCTGAACGTTTGCTGGGCTGGTTCAGGCCAGGTCAGCGAGTCCATATTGGTCACGGTCTGTACCGTTTTGCCGAAGGAAAGATGAGTACTCGCAAAGGTAATGTGATTTGGCTCGAAGAAGTTTTGGATGAGGTGGTTAAACGAGCATCAGAATTTAATCCTGATTCGGCTGAAGCGGTGGGAATCGGAGCCTTGAAATACAACGATTTGAAACGAGACAGTAAACTCGATATTACTTTTGATTGGGATGATGTTTTAAATCTCAAAGGCAACTCTGGCCCCTATTTGCAATACACTGTCGCTCGAGCCAAAGCGATCTTGGACAAGTCGGATAAAAATCCGGCGATTGGTAATAGTCTTGTTGGTACGGATTTAGAACTCTCGCGCTGGCTGTATCGTTTCCCGGAAGTAGTAGAACGTTCGGCACGCGAATATGCCCCACATCAGCTTTGTACTTATCTCTATGAATTGGCCAGCACCTTTAATGCTTTTTATGCTCAAGAAAAAATTGTCGGTGGAGAAGGGGAGGAAAGTAAACTAGCTTTAGTTTCTGCCACGGCTAATATTTTAGCCAAGGGTTTGGATTTGCTTGGTATCGCCGTGCCAGAAAAAATGTAACCCGTGCGGACGCTAGCGCGTCCGCACGGGGCGAAGAAGAGGGGCCAAATTTCAGTGGCCCTCTTTCTTGAGAATCCTTTTGGCACAAGGGGAAGTCTCTTGGAAGAATTCGAGGACAGAGTGAGGGTCTGCGTCCCACCTCTGAGCTAAGGCCTGTATCTGATAACCCAAGCCGGTCAGTTCCCCCCTTTGCTCCCGATCTACCTCGGGTTGGACAATACTTTTGACACCTTCCTCAACGAGCAGACACTCAATTCCGTGACGGGTAAGATTTTTCATTACTTTTTCACCCCCTTTCGTGGATGGTTTATCTTCTGGTTGCAAACTAGCAGTTTTTGTTGTGGTTGTAAATACCGCGTTTTTACGGTAAATTGTCTAAATGGAAGAAAATAAAGACCTCGTAGAAAAATCAGCTCTCGCCAAGCGCGAGGAGGAGATTTTGGCTGGTTGGCAAACTAAAAAAGTTTTTGAACAATCCTTGAATCAGAAGGCCTCTAAGGGAGAATTCGTTTTCTATGATGGTCCGCCTTTTGCCACGGGTCTGCCACATTATGGCCACTTGATTGGCGGCACCATCAAAGATGTTATTCCGCGTTATAAAACGATGCAGGGTTACCATGTCTCGCGTCGTTGGGGTTGGGACTGTCATGGTTTGCCAGTAGAAAACCTGATTGAAAAAGAACTCGATCTTAAAACCAAAAAAGAGATTGAGGACTACGGTATCGGTAATTTTAATGAGAAGGCCCGCGAGAGTGTCATGCGCTATGCTGATGAGTGGAAAAAAATCGTGCCACGCCTCGGTCGCTTTGTGGATATGGATAATGATTATCGGACAATGGATCCGAGCTATACCGAATCAATCTGGTGGATTTTCAAAAATCTTTACGACCAAGGTTTGATTTATGAGGGGTATAAGGCGATGCAGATTTGCCCACGTTGCGAGACGACCCTGTCGAACTTTGAGGTTAACCAGGGTTACAAAGATATCACTGATATTTCAGTCTTTATTAAATTTGAGTTGGTTGATGAACCCGGAACTTTTGTGGTGGCTTGGACGACGACGCCTTGGACCTTGCCAGGGAATGTCGCTTTGGCCGTGGGTGCCGATCTAAAATATGTAGTGACTTCAGTAGAAAAAAACAAGTATATTCTTTTAGCTGAGCGGTTAGAATTTTTAAAAAATAAATTATTTGCCGATCAAGAAGTGGTAATAGAAAAAGAAATAACCGGTGCTGATTTGATCGGCTTACCTTATGAACCAGTTTTTGATTACTATGCCAAAGACGAAACCTTAAAAAATCACGAACGTGGTTGGAGGGTATATGGCGCGGATTTTGTGACGACTGAAGATGGTACTGGAGTGGTCCATATCGCCCCGGCTTTTGGTGAAGATGATATGAAGTTAGGCCAGAAAGAAAATTTGCCTTTTGTTCAACATGTGGCCATGAATGGTACTTTCAAACCGGAGGTAGGGGATGGTCTGGCCGGTCTACGAGTGAAGCCGATTGAAAATCCCCAAGCGACTGATATCGAAATTATAAAAATCTTGGCGGTCAAGGGCTCACTTCTAGCCAAGGAAAAAATCGTTCACTCTTATCCGCATTGTTGGCGTTGTGAGACTCCGCTTCTCAACTATGCTACTTCGTCATGGTTTGTAGAGGTGACAAAAATCAAAGATAAATTAGTGACGGAAAATAAAAAAATCAATTGGGTGCCAGAGCATATTAAAGAAGGCCGATTTGGTAAATGGCTCGAAGGGGCCCGTGATTGGGCCATTTCTCGCACCCGTTTTTGGGGTGCTCCACTGCCGGTCTGGCGTTGCGAAGCTTGCCAGGAGAAGAAAGTTTTCGGCTCCTTGGCCGAATTGCAGGCCGTCATGGTGCCAGCTAAAAATAATTATTGGATTATGCGTCATGGCGAGGCTGAGAGTAATCTTGGTGATTCAATAAGCTCTGACCCTCTTGCCCCGAATCATTTGATAGAAAAAGGTAAAGATAAAGTTAAAGAGTCAGCTCAAAAATTGAAAGGAGAAAAAATCGACTTAATTATCTCATCAGATTTTGTGCGAACAAAAGAAACAGCTGAAATTATGGCAGAGGAATTAGGTTTAACCTCAGATCAGATTGTTTTTGATGAGCGTTTGCGAGAAATTAACCCAGGCAGCTTTACTGGTAAAAGTTGGGGTGACTACAACGACGCTTTTGGAGAGAGAATTAATCGTCTAAATGGGCGTTTACCTGGTGGTGGCGAGAATTTTAATGAGGTGCGCCGTCGGGTGATGGCTGTTTTGTATGAATTTGAACAAAAATATCAAGGTAAAAAAATTCTGGTTATCACGCATGGTTTGCCGGCTTTTATGATTCAGGCTACGGTTGATCATTGGGATGATCGAGCGACTACTTATCGGCCTTATCCGAAGCCTAGTTTCGAACCAGGAGACGTTCGGGCTGTCAATTTTGCCCCTATACCTCATAATAATAATTATGAATTAGACTACCATCGCCCATACATAGACGATATTGAAATGTCTTGTGCTTGTGGTGGGCAAATGAAGCGCGTGCCAGATGTCTTTGACTGCTGGTTTGAATCCGGCTCCATGCCCTATGGTCAAAATCACTATCCTTTTGAAAAAGAAAAAGGTGGTTTTGACCCGACTAAGCAAACTTCCTTCCCAGCTGATTTTATCGCTGAGGGGCAAGATCAGACTCGAGGCTGGTTTTATACTATGTTGATTATTGGTACGGCTTTATTTGGTCAGAGTCCTTATAAAAATGTGGTGGTCAATGGTTTGGTTCTAGCTGAAGATGGCCAGAAAATGTCTAAACATCTGAAAAACTACCCTGATCCACTAGATTTGGTCAACAAATATAGCGCCGATGTCTTGCGACTTTATTTGATGGCTTCGCCAGCAGTGCACGCCGAGGATCTAAACTTTTCCGAAAAAGGCGTGGGGGAGATCCAGCGTAAAATAATCTCTCGCTTACTTAACGTTGTGACTTTCTTAGAGACCTACGGCGAGGTCAAGGGAGGGGAGATTAAAACTCCCAAGACGGATGACATTCTCGATCAATGGATTTTGTCACGTTTAGGTCAAACGATCGCTAAAGTCGAGAAAGAGTTTGAGGGCTATGAACTAGACCGTGCCGTCTGGGCCCTGGATGATTTTATTGACGACCTTTCAAACTGGTATCTGCGTCGCAGTCGAGATCGTTTTCGTGGTGACAATCAAACCGATCGTGAGCAAGCCAATCAAACTTTGTTGTTTGTTCTGTCGGTGACGGCTAAAATTTTAGCTCCGCTAGCACCATTTTCTGCCGATGATATCTACTTGCGCCTAACCGATGGTCAGGCTAAAGACAGTGTCCATCTGGAAACTTGGCCAGAAGCAATATCGACCGATGAAAAATTGATTGATCTAATGAAAGAAGTGCGAAAAGTAGTAACTTTAGGTTTGGAGATGCGCATGTCAGCTGGGGTCAAGGTGCGTCAGCCTTTGCAGAGTATCGCTATTGCTGATAAAAAATTGTTGGGACAAAATGAATTATTGGAACTGGTCAAAGATGAATTGAATGTTAAAGAAGTTATTTTTGATCAGGCTTCAGGGGAGCCGGTCTGGTTGGAGACGAAGATAACCCCAGCTTTGCGTGAAGAGGGAATGGCTCGTGATTTTATTCGTCTGATTCAGGAAAAACGCAAACAAGAAAATTTGGTGCCGAGTGATCAGGCTGGTCTAAAGATTTTTGTTCGTCCTAGAAGCCAAGAAGTTTTTAAAAAGTTTATTGATGAAATCAAGCTGGTGGCCGGGTTGAGTGGGGTAGAATTTTTGTCTACTGAGCCAGGGACTGATCCAGATGGATCAGTCCAAGAAGAACCAGTTTGGTTGGATTTGGTTCGTTAGAAAAATGTCTCATCGTCTATACCACACCGAAGCATTTGTTTTACAACATCGACCGAGGGGGGAAGATAGTAAACTGTTGTATTTATTTACAGCTGATTTTGGTTTGATTTTGGTGGTCGCTCAGGGGGTGAGAAAACTCGGTTCGAAAATGCGAGCCAATATCACCGACTACTCCTTTGGCGACTACTCGCTGGTTCGGGGGAGAGAATTTTGGCGGCTGGTTTCTGCTCAAAAGCGAAATGATTTTTCGGCGACTTTTTCTTCGCCTAAAAAAAGATTGATCGCTGGTAATGTTTTTCGGTTATTGATGGTGCTGACTGGGGAGGAGGAAAGCCAAGAAATTTTTGAAGATTTGAAACAAGCTTTTGGTTGGTTGAGTCAGATTGCTGAAGATGATAAATTGGTCTCAGTCATTGAGAGGATGCTAGTGCTCCGGCTACTGTCACATTTAGGCTATCTCAAATCTGATCCAATTTGGCTTGGTTTGGTCGCGGGAGATTGGACGAGAGAAAAATTGGCCACTTTGATGGCCCCACCTCTCAATCGCGATTCGACTATTTTTATAAACAAAATGCTCAGGGATCTGCATTGGTAGAAGAGAAACGCCGGTAATGATATAATCGATAATAATTATGGCCCTACCTGGTTCAGAAGAAACAAACAGTTTAAACGAATTACAACGGAAACTTGATCAAGGCACCTTGACCAATGTTCGTTTGAAGCGTTCCAATTTACCTCGGGAGGAATCTGCTGAGGGTGATGGTTGGTCCCGAGATATTATTGATGACTATAGTGAGGAGGTGCAGTCTTCTTCGTGGCGTAAAATTAAGAATTTTTTAATTATTGCCACTGTTTTCTTTATTGTTTCTCTGGGGATTGCCTCCATTGTTATTTTGCGAGGTGGTAATTTGATTTCTAATGCCAATATTAATCTCGATGTTCGGGGACCGGTGAGTATCAAATCTGGCGATATTTTGCATTTACAAGTGGGAGTGGTAAACCACAACAAGGTGTCTTTGGAATTGGCTAGAGTTTTGGTTGAGTATCCAGACGGCACTCGCTCGGCCATAGATGCCACTCAGAATTTTATTCGCGGTAATTACAGTATTGGAATAATAAAAAAGGATGAAGTTATAAATCAGAGCTTTGATGCTCTGGTTTTTGGTGGTCAAGGCAACCAACAAAAAGTAAAAGTAACTTTGGAATATCGCTTGGCCGGATCGAATAATGTTTTTTCCAAAGAAAAAGATTTTATTTATTCTATTAGTGATGCACCCGTAACCATGGCAGTTGATTTGCCATCGGAAATGAACGCTGGTCGTGAATTTAATTTTACGATTGATTTGGTTTCTAACTCGCCAACAATTTTGTCTGACTTGATATTAGACGTTTCTTTCCCGCCAGGATTCCAATTTAAATCTTCAGATATTCCACCTGCTCCGGACGGTCACACCTGGCGTTTAGGTGATCTGGCCTCTGGTGCTAAGAAAAAAATCACAGTGACTGGCTTTTTATCTGGTCAAGAAAATGAAGCTAAAAGTTTCCGATTTGTTGTCGGTCCAGCCGAAGGTCGGGTTGGGACTCAGACCGCTTTTGCTTATGGTGATGTTTTAAAAAATCTGGTTATCCGCAATCCTTTTGTTGGAGCTGATTTGGTTATTAATAACGACTCCGGCTCCGAAATAGTGGCTTCGGCTGGTGATATCCTCAATGGTCAGATTAACTGGACCAACAATCTAGTGAGCAGTATCAGTAATCTCCAAGTGGAATTAAAAATTGACGGCAATGTCATAAATCTTCGATCAATCAGAGCTGATAGAGGTTTTTATCGTTCCCAAGACAACAAAATCATCTGGAATAAAGATCTTGTCGCTGGTATGGAAACCATCACCCCTAACTCTAAAGGGGGAGTATCTTTTTCCTTCTCGGTTTTGCCACTCTCTTCTTTGCGTAGTAGTTCGGTTAGAAATCCGCAAACCAAACTAACTTTAGTTTTGACTGGTGAAAGACAAACGACCGGCAACCAGTCTGAAGTTGTCAGAACGGAAATAGAAAAAACCTTAAAAGTCTTATCTGTTCCTCAGCTCGCCACCCAATTGCTTTACAGTAATGGACCTTTTACCAATAGCGGACCGATAAATCCTAAAGTTAATGAGTCTTCTACTTATACTGTGACTTGGTCAGTAGCCAATCCTTATAGTGAGATCAAGGATGCGCGGGTGACTGCCAGCTTGCCAGTTTATGTCAATTGGCAATCAACCATTTCTCCACAAGACGAAAAGTTGACCTACAATCAGGCCACCAGACAAATAACTTGGGACTTGGGAACTTTGCCGGCTGGTTTGGGTTTTGGTTCCAACCCGAGAGAAGTGTCATTCCAAATCGCTCTTACTCCAAGCTTGGGCCAAGTCGGGGAGACCCCAGTGGTGGTGACTGAGGCTGTTTTAACCGGCACGGATTCTTTTGCCAACACAGAGGCTCGTTTTAGCCGAGCCGCCTTGTCTACCCGCCATCTCAATGAACCAGGTAAAGTGTCCGGTGTTGGTGTGGTCAGTGAATAATCAAAATCTTTGGCAAAGATGATTAATTTTGCCAAGTAAGTAAAGCTATAGTATTATCTGCATATGAACGGCAACGATCGAATCAATTTAGTCAGTCTATCTTTCAATACTCTCTGGAAGGCGGTTTTGGTTTTCGGTATCGTTTTCTTTGTCTATTATTTGCGAGACGTTTTTCTGGTCTTACTAACCTCGATTGTTTTTGGTTCGGCGGTTCGACCATTTTCTAATTGGTTTGAGAAATTTAAAATTCCTCGCGTTTTTTCGGTTCTTTTGGTTTATATTATTGCCTTCTCTGTTGTCCTGGGAACTTTGTATTTTATTATTCCGCCGATTTTTGGAGACATGCTCGATATCGCTCAGACTTTGCCGGCCAAGATTAACTCCTTTATGCAGACTAACTCGACTTGGAGCAGTGTGACTGATTTTTCGAACAGTTTTGTTAATGATTTTTCCATTAATGATCTGATGAATTCCAATGTCAGTTCCTATCTCCCAGCTATCCCTAAAAATGTCATGGAGTTAATCACTTTTCTCTTTAACGGTATTTTTAGCTTCGTTTTGATTATTATTATTTCTTTCTATATTGCTGTTCAGAAAAATGGTGTTGAGGAATTTTTACGTCTGGTTGTGCCTCTGCGAAGCGAAAATTATGTGATTGATCTCTGGCGAAGAGTTGAAAAGAAGATCGGTGGTTGGCTCCAAGGGCAGATTTTACTGGGTATTATTATTGGGCCACTCGTTTTTCTCGGTTTGACTTTGTTGGGAGTAAAATACGCTTTGATTTTAGCTATTTTGGCAGCCGTTTTTGAACTCATCCCATTTTTTGGGCCAGTGCTCTCGGCGGTGCCGGCAGTAATTTTTGCTTTTTCGACTGGGGTGCCGGTCGGTTTAATGACAGTTGGTTTCTATGTTGTCGTCCAGCAATTTGAGAACCATCTGATTTATCCATTGGTCGTGCGCAAGATTATTGGCGTGCCACCCCTGATTGTGATTATTTCTTTGGTTATTGGGGCCAAACTAGCTGGTTTTCTGGGTATAATTTTAGCAGTACCAGTGGCAACTTTGTTTATGGAGATGGCTAATGATATGGAAACTCGTAAGGGACTTTTCCGTCTTCAAAGTGCTCAGGCGGAAAAAAATGAAAACTAATTCTTCTCGTTTTTATATCACAACCACTTTGCCTTATGTAAATGCTAAACCGCATCTTGGTTTTGCGATGGAAATTATTCGGGCTGATATTATTGCTCGCTATCACGGGGCGCTAGGGGAGGAAGTCTTTTTTAACACGGGCACCGATGAACATGGTCAGAAGATTTATGATAAGGCTATTGAACTAGGGCAGACCCCTCAGGCCTATGTTGATGAACTAGCCGAGAAATTTCGCGATCTAATCACACCACTGGGTATTAGTTCTGATATTCATTTTATTCGGACGACTGATCAAAATCACATTGAAGCGGCTCAGGAATTTTGGCGTCAATGCGATCACAATGGCTTTATTTATAAGAAGAATTACCAGACCAAGTATTGTGTTGGTTGTGAATTGGAGAAAACTGACTCAGAACTCGTGGATGGCAAGTGCCCACTTCATTCCAATTTAATTTTAGAAATTAGGGATGAGGAAAATTATTTTTTCAAATTTTCGGCTTTTGGTGATAAACTTCTGGCTTTCTATGAAGCGCGACCAGATTTTATTTTTCCGGCTGAACGGGTCAATGAGATGAAAGCGTTGATTGAACGGGGTCTGCAAGACTTTAGTATTTCCCGGCTAGCGACGAAAATGTCGTGGGGTATTCCAGTGCCTGGCGATGAGACTCAGGTGATGTATGTCTGGTTTGATGCTCTAGTGAACTATGTCTCGGCTGTCGGCTGGCCTGATGACCAGGACAGTTTCAAAAAATGGTGGCTCGATAATGGTGGAGTGGTGCAATATTGTGGCAAGGACAATCTCCGTCAGCAGACAGCTATGTGGCAGGCGATGTTAATGGCCGCCGATATTCCGAACTCTAAATGTGTCATTGTTGAAGGTTTTGTCACTAGTGGTGGTCAAAAGATGAGTAAGAGTGCCGGTAATGTCGTTGATCCGCTAGCAGTGGTAGAAAAATATGGCACTGATGCTCTGCGCTATTTTGTGGCGGGGGAATTGGCTATGTTTGAAGACAGTGATTTTACTTGGGAGCGTTTCCATGATGCTTATAATTCCAAACTGGCCAATGGCCTGGGTAATCTCGTCAGTCGGGTGATGAAAATGTCGGAGAGTTATCTCCCTGAGCCGGTGACAGTGGGGGAAGTAGCTTTGCCTGATGAATTTAAAAAATGGTTAGACGTTTTTGATATTGGTCGGGCGACTGATTTGATTTGGCAAAAAATTACTGAGCTTGATCTTAAAATTCAAGCCACTCAACCCTTCAAATTAATTAAAGAAGCTCGCCCCGCGGCGGAAAAAATAGTGGCGGAGCTGGTGCAGGGAGTAGCCGAGATTGCCGAGATGTTAAGTTTTATCATGCCAGCCACCGCCGAAAAAATAAAAGTTTTGATTAAGGAAAACAAAATGCCGGAGCCGCTCTTTTTGCGTAAAAACTAAAATGATTCCCAAATATTTTGACGCGCATACTCATCTTAATATTCAATTTGATACAGACTGGCAGAAGACAGGGCAGAGAGCTCTGGATGCTGGCGTGGCTTTTGTGAATGTGGGCGCGGATGTGGAGCGGTCGAAATTGGCCGTGGAACAGGCCAAGTATTTTGGTGCCAATGGGTATGCCACGGTTGGTATTCATCCGACCGAGGATGGCGCCGATTTTGCGACAATAGAAAAACTGGCCGAGGAGGATTGCGTTGTAGCGATTGGAGAGTGTGGATTGGAACTAATGGAAAATGAAAAAAATACCCACCAAAATTTTTCTGCGAAAAACTTAAGTGGGCAAGAAACACAAAATGACAATGAAAAATTAAAAAGTTTTGAATATAATAAAAAAATACAGGAGGAGTTGTTTAGAAGGCATATTGAGTTGGCACTAAAATTGGATAAACCGCTGATGATTCACTGTCGCGAAGCCTACGAAGATACTTGGGAAATTTTAAATGAATATCGGCAAAAAGTGGGGGAGAAGCTAAAATTCAACATGCATTTCTTCGCTGGGGATTGGGCTATTGCCCAAAAGTTCCTGGCTTTGGGTGGTTACCTATCCTTTACTGGCGTGATCACTTTTACCGACCAATATGACGAAGTGATCAAAAAAATGCCCCTCGATCGGCTGATGGCCGAGACTGACGCCCCCTTTGTTGCTCCTGTGCCGTACCGAGGGAAGCGCAATGAGCCAGCCTATGTGGTTCTAGTGGCCGACAGGATTGCCGAATTGCGTTCAGAGTCACGGGAGGAGGTTTTAGAGGCTCTGATCGGTAATACTAGGCGGTTTTTTGGAATAAATTAAAAAAAGAAGGGGTTTTGACCCGGTAGTAGATTTTGGCGTTGCTCTGTAAGAGCGTTTGCCTTTAGCAAACGACGCCAAAATTCACTACTGGGTTGACCTTTTCTGCTCGTATGCTAGGATTATGCCCATGGAAACACAGGAAATTATTGCTGGTCAACCCGCTAATCTTTATGAGATTGGCTATTTATTGAATCCTTTAATCCCAGCCGAAGGAGTCTCTGCTGAAGCTGATAAGGCTTTGCGTACCCCGATCGAGGCTTTGGGTGGGGAAGTCACTAGTCAGTTGATGCCATTTATGCGTCCGTTGGCCTATGCTGTTAGTAAATCTATCGGCAGCAAGCGCAGTTCATACAAAGATGCTTATTTTGGCGCCCTACGCTTTGAACTTACCTCTGATAAAATTGCCGATCTGAAAGATGCTCTCGATAAAAGTGAGATGATTCTACGTTTTCTTTTAATTCGTTTACCTAAAAATGCCGAAAGAGTAATTAATTTTACTTACCGTAAACCCGCTTCCCGTCACGAAGGTTCTGCCGACCGTCCTGTCGCTAAAGAAGCTGAAGCTATCGAAAAGGTAGAAATTAATGAAGAACAAATCGATAAAGAAATCGAAGATTTGTTAGTCACAGCCGAATAAACAATGTATCTAAACAAGGCGATAATTTATGGTAACTTGACTCGCGACCCAGAGCGCCGAGCTTTGCCATCTGGCGCTTCGGTAGTCAATTTTTCTGTTGCTACTTCTCGAGTTTGGAAGGATAAGAGTGGTGCTCGTCAGGAAGATACTCAATTCCACAATATTGTCGCTTTCGCTCAGTTAGCTGATCTGATTTCCCAATATTTACGCAAAGGTTCCGGTGTCTTAGTAGAGGGTAGAATGCAGACCCGAAGCTGGGATAGCCCTGAGGGCAAAAAATACCGCACCGAAATCGTAGCGGATGCCATCCAGTTTGGCCCTAAGCGTGACGGTGCTCCAGCTCCTGCTGATTATGGCAAGGCTGATAGCAAGGGGAGTCAGGTAAATGAACAGCCAAGTCAGCCGGTCGACACGATTCAGTATCCCGAAGAGGATATTAATCCAGACGACATTCCATTTTAGAAAAAATAAATTTAAATTTTATGAAGCAATGCCATTTTTGTACTAATAATGCTAAGGATATCGACTATAAGGATACTGAAGCCTTGAAAGGTTTCCTCGATTCTCATGCTCGTATCGTTAAGCATCGCCGAACCTCTGTTTGTTCTCTTCATCAGCGCAAGCTTACCGAAGCCATCAAACACGCTCGTTTCCTAGCCCTCTTGCCATTCTCAGTCGGTTAAAAAAGACCACAAAAATCCCGCCCTATCTCAAGGCGGGATTTTTGTTGACAGAAAAGATATTTTCTGTTAGTAATAGACGAGCGAACGGCTACCTCGTGTAGCGTCGCGTCCTGAGGTGAATCCGTCGTCCCCCCGCGACGTCACCTCAGGACCTCCCTAAAACCACCTTTGATTATCTTCGGCTACCTGCCGACAGTTATAGTCAGCAAGGTGGTTCTTTTTTTGTTGAAAAATAGGGGAGCTGAGATATCCACAGGCCTCTTGACGACTTTTATGGATTTGTTAAACTAAGATCAGATCAGTTCGTTGTGTGGTTTAGACAAAGAGCTTTCGCATAAGCAGATTGTGATCGTGGACCCCAGATCCATGATTAACGAACGTGTGACCGTCGCCATTACATTCCATCGCCGAGTGCGACGAATGTCATACAAAAACCAATCTCGCATCCTCCTGTGCTATAGGATGTCATCTGGATTGAGCTCTCGACTAATTGTCTCACCACACCCCGTTTTCCCCGCCTCGTACTGGCCTCGTGTGCAGTACCTGGCGGTTTCTTTTTGCCAGAAATTTTTCCAATTAAAATTCCCCCGAGCCGACTAGTGTCGGCTCGGGGGAATTTTCTGCGTTAATCCGCGTCTACACTCGCTCTGTATATTCGCCTGACTCAGTATTGATTCTAATTATATCTCCAGCATTGATGAACATTGGGGTATTGATAGTGGCACCAGTTTCTAGGGTGACCAACTTAACTCCGCCCTGAACGGTATTACCTTTGACTGCTGGGGGAGCGTCTTTGACTTTGAGCTCCACTTTGATAGGTATTTTTACACCGAGAGTGCGATCACCAAAAGACAAGACATCAACAATCGAGTTGGCTTTAACAAATTTGATTTGATCACCGACGGTCTCATGAGGAAAGGAAAAACGCTTACTAGGATCTTTTTCTTCACAGAACCAGTATTCATTGCGGTTCTCGTAGAGGTATTTGACCTTGCGAGTTTCAATTTCGGCTTCCTCTACCTTTTCACTTTGATGAAAAGAAATTTCCATCACTTTGCCAGTAAAAAGATTCTTTAATTTGGTAGCGTTGACTGGCTTGCGTTGTTGTTTGCGGAAGACGTGAGAATCGAGGACTTCAAAAGGCTCGCCTTCATAGACGATAAACTTGCGCGGTTTGATTTCGTTGTATTCAAGCATGATAGATTTCTTAAGGGCTAAAGATATTGCAGTCTAACCCGATTTATTCACAAATTCAACCCCGCCCTCTCGGAGAGAGGGCGGGGTTGAATTTTTACTCTGCTATTTTTTCTTTGATCTGAGTGGCGACTTGCTCTTTGATTTCTGGATTGTCGCGCAGGAAAGTGCGGGCCGCATCATAGCCTTTACCTAATTTAATACTGCCAAAAGAATAGGAGGCACCAGCTTTGGTTACTACGCCGTTTTTCTCACCTAGGGCAATCAATTCGCCTTCGGGGGAAATGCCTTCATTGTAGAGAATATCAAATTCAGCTTGTTTGAAAGGAGCCGCGACTTTATTTTTAACTACCTTGACCCGAACTCGACCGCCGACAATCTCTTCACCCTTTTTGATTTGGGCGATGCGACGGATATCGAGGCGGACAGAAGAGAAGAATTTGAGAGCCTTGCCACCTGGGGTAGTTTCGGGATTGCCAAACATCACACCAATCTGCATACGAATCTGATTGATGAAAATAACGACCGTATTGCTTTTAGCGACGATGGCCGTCATCTTGCGTAAGGTTTGCGACATCATACGGGCTTGTTTACCGACGTGATAATCGCCAACATCTCCCTCTATTTCATCTTTTGGTGTCAGAGCGGCGACTGAGTCGATAACCACGACGTCAATTTTACCGGTGCGGACGAGACTCTCGGCAATATCGAGGGCTTGCTCGCCGTAGTCTGGTTGGGAGATGAGTAATTCATCAGTTAAGACCCCGAGACGCTTGGAATATTCTGGATCGAGAGCGTGCTCAGCATCAATAAAAGCACAGATGCCGCCTTTCTTTTGGGCTTCGGCAATGATGTGGAGGGCGAGGGTCGTCTTACCAGAAGATTCTGGTCCGAAGATCTCAATGACTCGTCCACGGGGGACGCCACCCACTCCTAGGGCCATATCTAGGCCGAGAGATCCAGTAGAAATAGCGTCGACACCTACTTTTGGTTTGTCACCCAGCTTCATGATCGCTTCATCGCCAAAACGGCTTTGAATAGATTTGATTGTTTCTAAAACCGAAGCGCGATCGCCGCCAATCGGATGTGATTTCTCTTTTTTTGCCATATGTTTGCTTGTCCGCTTAGGTTCTTGGATAATCTACCAAAATTTTATTCACCTGCTTAACTTTTAAAAAAGTTTGGCTGGTAATAAAACTTAAGTAGACAAGAATTTTGGCGGGTTATATTAAGTTGCTTATTGGAAGACCAATTCGACGTTTTTACTAATTTTTCGGCCAAAGCTATCTTCGGCTTTGAACTCAAGTATATTATAGCCTCTGGCTAGTAGCAAAGATTCATTGAACACGCCGTTTTCGTCAGTAAAAATCTTGCGGTCGTTAAAATAGATTTTGGCGATCCTCTTAGCTTGGCCACTGATAGTGACTAAGGGAGTCCGATGAGTCGAGCCCGAGACGGGGGAGTCAATGATAATTTGGGGTCCCAATAAGACATTTTTAAGTTTGAGGCCAGAATAAACAGCCATGACTAAAAACAAAATAGTAATAGTAATTACTTTTATTGCTTGGCGAGTGGAATTAGGGGAACTCATAGTCTTTGCCTGGTGATTGGGGTGGATGGTTTTTGACTGAATAAAAGTTAAAAACCTTCTTGGCCATGAGCAATATCCTCGACCGTCTCGTCTGGTCGGTGAGAATAGACCTCTCTCGGTTTGGCGCCATCACCGGGACCAATCACCCCGCGTTCCTCGAGCATGTCGAGTAGACGAGCAGCGCGGGCATAACCAACCTTTAGTTTGCGTTGGAGGTAGGAGGCAGAAGCCTTGCCAGCTTCAACGACGGCCATCCGAGCTTCTTCGTAGAGGTTGTCATCGTCGCTATCTTCGCCTAAGGCAGTACCATAGAGGGCTTTGTTGCCAGCTACCTCATCGTTGCCTAGGCTAATCTCAGTCGGGAGAAATTCTCCAGCATACTGGTCAATCAAATAGGAGACGACTTTTTTAACTTCGGTTTCAGTGATGAAGGCCGACTGAACACGAATCGGTTTAGCCATTTCTCCACCGAGATAAAGCATGTCGCCAGCCCCGAGTAGTTTTTCAGCTCCAGCCATGTCAATAATAGTACGAGAGTCTATTTGCGAGGCGACTTGGAGGGCAATACGAGAAGGAATGTTAGCTTTAATCAGACCGGTAATAACCTCGACACTAGGACGCTGGGTAGAGAGGAGGAGGTGGATACCGACTGCGCGAGACATTTGGGCGAGACGGACGATAGCGGCTTCGAGCTCGCGTGGGTAGCTGGTCATAATATCGGCCAACTCATCAATAATGATGACAATATAAGGCATCCTTTCAATCTCTTCTGATTCATCTACCTCGCTACCTTTTTTACCAAGTTTTGATAGTTTGGTTTCTAAAATATTTTTATGATACGACTGAATATCGCGAACCGATTCGGCCTCGAGAATATTGTAGCGGCGATCCATTTCTTTGGCGGCCCAACGCAAAGCCGCAATAGTTTTTTTAGGATCAGTGATGACTGGGGTGAGGAGGTGAGGAATTTTGTTGTAGAGGGTTAGCTCAACCCGCTTTGGGTCAATCATGATAAAGCGTAATTGTTCTGGTGAATTGCGATAGAGGAGGGAAGTAATAATAGTATGGATAGTGACAGATTTACCAGAACCAGTGGCTCCGGCGATCAGCATGTGGGGCGATTTGGCGAGGTTGGTGTATTGGGGTAGACCAGAAATGCCTTTACCGAGGGCAATATAAAGTGGGAAGTTGGACTCAGCAAATTCTTTGGTCCCGAGCATGGTCGCTAAACCGACAGTGGCTTTAGTGGTGTTGGGGATTTCGATACCAACGAGAGATTTACCAGGGATTGGGGCTTCGATTCTGAGTGGGTGGGCGGCGAGAGCGAGAGAAAGGTCGTTTTGCAGGGCGATAATTCGTGAGAGCTTCATACCCTCGGCTGGCTTTAGAGCATAGCGGGTGACCGATGGTCCGATCGAAACCTCGTCCATTTCGACATTGATGCCAAAATTAGACAGAGTTCTTTTAATAATATTCATGTTGGCTTTGATGTCGCCAACCCCCGGCTTGCCACTATCTCGTTCGAGTAATGATAGTGGGGGTGGAGTGAAAGCGCTGATGCCACCGCGTTTGGCAAAAGACATGGCGCTAGCAAAGAAGCTCTCGTCCGAAGTAGTTTTTTTAGGTTCAACAACTTTATTGGCGGAGCGGTCGTCTTTGTTGGCGTTGTCTACTTTGTTGGCTTCTGATACGCGAGCTTCTTCGTCGGTGGTTAGCTTGCCGTCAACTGGCACGTTCTCCAATTCTTTTTTGCGGAAAAGTTTGAGGGGATTGAGAAAACCAGTATCAAAAACTACCAATAAAGAAACCACGGCGATAGCAACCAAGAAAATCAAACTGATATAGAAATCAAACAAAGAGAGCATGGGCTTGGACAAGAGAGTGCCGACATTACCACCAGCTTTTTCGCCGAAAATCAGACTGGTTACAGCCAAAGCCGAAACGAAAAATAGTAGCCCACCCAGTAGTCTGGAAAGGACAAAGTTTGGTCGCATTGATTTGAAAAAAGAAAAGGACAACGACAGAAACACTACTGGAATCAAGAAGAAACCAGCCCCGAATAATTTATCGAAAAGCTGATAAATAAAATCACCAGCCACCCCGGCTTTTTGGAAACGGGCGAGCATAAAAAAGGCGGCCAGCGCCAAACCGGCAATAGCCAGAGCCCCATGCTTGGTCTCTTCTTTGAAGCTGATTTTAGGAACAGAAAAATCGGGATCAAGATCTTTTTTTGGACGATTTTTTCTCTCGTTTTGATTAATTTTTTTACGGCCCATATTTTGATTTTTAGATTCTTTTATAACTGACACTATTATAGCAAAAACCAACCCTATAACCAAAAAAGCCTTATAGGACAATGTTTTTTGGATGGCCTATAGACAAAAATGTCCGACAGGTATACAATAAAAGACAATCATTGTCTAGGACAAAAACAAAAAGACAAACATGTTGGAACAAAAAGACAACAAATTAAAAGACATAAACCTATTGGCCAATAAGGGTCAGCGTCTATCTCGTGCCATCTATTTGGTCAGCTCGTTTGTCCCCGACCAAGACCCTTTGAAGTGGAAGATTAGGGAACGGGCGATTGAATTAATGTCCGATGCCAAAACTTTAGGACAGAGTATTGAAAAGTCCGATAATAATGGACAGAACAATTTAGAGTCAGAAATTGTCCTCAACAAATTAAATGGACATCTCGATCAGCTCCTGTCCCTGATGGATTTGGCTGTGGCTGGGGGAGCTATTTCGGAAATGAACTTTGGTATTCTCAAACAAGAAACGTCTGTATTATCGGAAAAAGTTTCTCGCGGAATTGAGGAAATTGCTTCTCTGTGTTTTGTTGATGGTCCGGATGAAGAGATCAGAACTGTCAATGGTTTTCCAATTTCCGGTTTTAACCGTCAAGTTCGGACACCGGCTATCGCTTCAAATCTGACCCATAACCAAGGTCCTCATATTGGACAAGTACATGTCACAGCCCCGGCTGTTTCTAATGGACAAAAAAGTGCCAAAATGATTTCAGGGGAGAGTCCTAGTCCGATTAATCGTGCTCGACCAAACAAGTCTGAAAGCCGTGATAATAGAAAGAAAACTATCAATGATTTCGTAAAAGGGAAGAGTTGGACTTCCATAAAAGACATTGCTACGGCAGTCCATGGTTGTAGTGAAAAAACCGTTCAGCGCCTGCTGGCTGAAATGGTCGAAGAGGGGGCTCTAAAAAAGCAGGGTGAACGTCGTTGGTCGCGATATATGCTTGCCCAGTAAGTTTTCTTAGAAAATTTATGTTGGCTTGCCCGGTAGTGATTTTGTACTCAAAATCTACTACCTGGGTTGATTTTTACCCTTGTTTTTGCTAAGATATCAACAGGCCAAAAACCGTGGTTTCTCTGTGGTTATCCACAAAAGTTTTTGCGGTTTTAGGACAGGAATAATATAATCAGACTATGGCAGTTTTGTCTGTCCCTTGTCATTTGAATACACCGAAAGAATAAACGTTAGAAACTCCTTTCTTTCCCTTTGTTTATTAAACACTCGCAGAGACGGGTGGTTAATGAATCGTCGCGAATTGGCTACAAAATAGTTAATTGGTGGCGAGCGTGAACCCGCCGAGATAAGTCGATGGCGGTTGGTTCACCGAAAAATTAATTAGTTTATTAGAATAGATTATAAGTTCAATTATTAAGAATTAACCCAATTATATGAGTAAAATGTTTAAACTTACTTCATTGGTTGTTGGTTTGGCGATGGTCTTGTCGTTCGTAGCAGTTCCTGCTTCGGCCGCTACCATTGATGAGTTGATGGCGCAAATTGCGACTTTGACTGCCCAAATCGCTGCCTTGAAGGGTGGTGCTACTGCTACCACTGCTACCACTTTCACCCGTGACCTTACTGTAGGTTCCACTGGTGCTGATGTTAGCGCTTTGCAGCAAATTTTAATCGACAGTGGTTACTTGGATATCGTTACCCCGACCACCTACTTTGGTTCTATGACCAAGGCGGCCCTCGTTAAGTACCAGAAAGAGAATGGTATCTCTGCCACTGGTTACTTCGGTCCAATCACTCGTGGGTTTGTTAACTCAACTGTTACCACTACCACGACCACTACCACCACTACTACTGGTATCACAACTCCAGGTGTTGAAGGTAGTATCACCGTTTCCGCTAACCCAACTCCAAGCTCTGGCCAAACCATTCGCGAAGGTGACTCAAATGTTAGCGTGTTAGGTCTTAAATTAGAGGCCAAACTTTCTGACATTAGTATCCAACGCGTAAAGGTTGATTTGGGAACCTCTTCCGTTTTCTACGGCAAGTTGTTCACCACTATCTCTTTGGTTGATGACTCCGGTCGTGTCTTAGTTGAATCTCCTTTGAATTCTTCTACTGTTGTCAAAGAAGATACCACCTACTACATCACCTTGTCTGGTTTCAACTATGTTGTTGCCAAGAATTCTACCAAGGTCTTGACCTTAAGACTTAGCGCCATGGGTTCTATCGATAGCACCTATGATGCCTCTGCTGCTTACGGTCTTTTGATTCCTGCCAACGGTGTTCGTGGTGTTGATGGTGCTGGCTTGAGCCAGACTGGTCCTTCTACGGCCTTGTCTCGCCGAACTGTTACTATTGATTCCGATGCTTTGGTTGATGCCGCTACTTTGAAGATCACTTACAACAGTGCTTCTCTCGGTACTCAACAAATCGTTGCTGATCAAAACACTACCAAGGATGAGTATGCCAAACTTCCTCTTTTGACCTTCGATATGAAGGCTGAAAAGGATAATGTCACTGTGACTGACTTGATTGTCAATATCACCAGAGGTGGAGTTACCACCACTGCGTCTGGCACCACTGTCTATCTTATGGACGGTAGTAATGTTATCGGTTCAGCCAACTTGGTTGGTACTAGCTTGACTGCTATGACTGCCACCTTTGCTGATGACTTTGTCATCCCAGCCGATACCACCAAGACTTTGACTGTTAAGATGGATGTTGTTGATGCTGGTACTGATATCACCACTTTTGTCGCTGTTGTTACAGCTGGCACTGATGTTGATGCTGAAAATTCCAATGGTACTGCCGTCGTTGAGACTGGTACTGCCACTGGTAACACTATCTCTATCTTGAAGAGCGGTCTCCAAGTTTCTTTGGATTCCAATCCTACTATTGAGAAAGTGATTACTTCCAACAACACCAACAGTACTACGACCGTGACCGCGACCTTCAATGTTCGTGTCAAGGCCTTTGGTGCTGATGTCGTTTTGCCAACTGTGGCTTCCGATACCCCAATGTTTGCTAAGACTGGTGCTACTAATAGCTTTACGGTTTACGCTGATGGCGTCGCCTCAGCTTTGACTGCTTACGCTACTAGTACTAACTACACCATCCCATCCACTTGTTCGACTGCTGGTTTGACCAACGGTTGTACTTTGGCTGAAGGTAGTGAAGTTTTGATCCCAGTCACCTACACCTTCTCGAGCCGAAATGTCGCTGGTACCGCTCTTACTGCTGGTAACTACGCCGTTCAGCTTATCAAGGTTAACTACGGTGCTACTGTGACCACTAGCACTTTCATGTCTAGCTTGAGTAATTGGAGATCTCCTTCAACTTACGTCAACTAGTCATAATCTAACTTTTAGTTAGTCTGCCAAAAGTAGACTCAAACTAAGTTTAAGATTACAAAAAACCGCCCAAAAGGCGGTTTTTTGTTTGAAGATTTTTTTATCTAGGGTATATAATGAGGTTGGTTTTTACTATTAAAATTTTAAAATTTAATTTAATCCGGCAAAATTCTTGTCTACTTAAGTTTTGTTTACCCGCCAAACTTTTTTAAAAGTTAAGCGGGTGAATAAAATTTTGGTAGATTGTGCAAGAAACTTAAGCGGACAGGTAAATATATGAAAAAGATATCAAAGGGGTGGTGGGGATTAGCAATCGTAGTCGCAGTGATTATTTTTTGGTTTGGGGTTGGGCAAAAGATGTTTGTCCATTGGCAACAGCAGAGATATATTGCCAGTGTTGAGGTGCTAAAGGCCGAGTATAAAAATGACACTTATGGCGGGGCGACACCGGAAGAGACTTTGCAGCTGTTTATCAAGGCTTTCCAGGCGGGGGATTTGGAACTGGCCAGTAAGTATTTTATTATCGAAAAACAGGCCGAATACCTAGATAAGATGCAAAATTGGGTGAAGTTGGGGAAGGGGGAGGAGATAATAAGTACTTTATCATTAGCTACTTGGAGCGGTGATAGTAAATCAAATCAAGATCAAATGGATGTGTGGGGAAAAAATAGAGAATCCATACTAAGCATTTTCTTTATAAAAAACGAATTTACTAAGAAATGGAAGCTCATCAATATGTAAAAGTAATACTAGCGTTGGTTTTTCTGCCAACGCTAGTATTTGGTTATGATAAAGACATCACCCACCCCTTTTTGACTGGCGAGGCGATCAAATTATCCGAAGCCAGTTTCAGTCAGAATTTTTCTGGTGCCGAAGTCCAGGCCATCAAAACTGGGTCAATCGAGGAGGATGCTGGTGACCGACCCCTGAACCACTTTTATGATCCGATTCGTCAGGCCGGTTTGTATGGCTTTGTTTCTTCTAAAAGCTGGGCTCATGGACATAATACTGGTGGCAATGCTTATTCTTGGGAGAATGCCATTTATGAGTATGTCTATGGTGACAAAGCTAAGGGCCTAAATACTTTGGGTCATGTCGTCCACCTAGTCCAGGATGCGACCGTGCCCGATCATACGCGGGCTGATAATCACTATTGGCACTCGACTTATGAATCGTATGCCAAGGTTCAGACCTTTGTTGGCTCCGCCGAACCAATCATCCTTGATTCTTTGGATGCTTATTTTGATCAGACGGCCAGTTTTTCTAATGGTAATTTTTTTAGTGACGATACTATTTTAAATGGATATCAAGAGCCTAAAATAATAAAAGAATCTAAGGAATTAGGAAAAGACGGAAATTTTAGAAATTATGGTTATGGAAAAGTTGGAGAGAAAATAGTTCTAATTGTAAATGAAATAGGGAATGATGGGGTTATTAAAAAAAATTATTCTATTTATGATAAGAATGACAACCAAGTCATGTCCGCCTACTGGTCCACGCTGGCACCCAAAGCGGTGGGCTATAGTGCTGGAGTAATAAAACTATTCTTGGCTGAAGTAGAAAAAGAACGGCAAACTCACGCCTTACAAAAAGCGCGGGAGCCGTGGTGGCAGAAATTGATTGCGGCCGCTAAACTAAAAATTGATCAAGCTCTAGCTACTGTCAAACTATCAAAAGACAATCCCAGTGCCCCGACGGTAATAAAAACTGATTTAACTGCGACCGATTCTCCAGCTGGAACAGAAGAAGATTTAACGCCAGAACAAATCAGGCTAAAGCGCCTAGCTGTTTTGGAAAATCGTTTACAGTCCCTGAAATTAGAGCTTGAAGCTTTGACTGAGGCCAACCAAAATCAAGTGGTAACGGTTATTCGCTCAATCAACTCGACCTTAGCTCCGATTGGTCTGGCGCCGATGGCTGAAGTGGATGACGAAGATACGTCTACGACTACCGCCACTACTACTGAAGAAAAATTACCGGACGAACCTCTGGCGGTAAATTTTTCGATTGATAACTGCCGTTTTTCTCTGACGACGGATCCTTGTCTTTTAGTTTCGACTAGTTCTTTAAATTTTTCTTGGGCACCGACTATTACTGGTGATTATAATTATGAGTTACTTAAATCAATAAGAAATCCAGATGACTGGAGATTGTGGGACAAGACGGTGGTCTATACTGGCCCGGCGGCAGCTTTTACTCTGGGGCCAGAGGACTTTAGTGATGAGATTAAATGGCGGGTGGTAATCAAGGCGACTAGCACTGGCGAGATCGTGGCTTCTAGTTCGGAGATAATGACTGTTTTCTCTCAGCGCCCGCTAGTCATCAATGAGATCGGCTGGGCGGGGACGAGCGCTTCGGACAAAGATGAGTGGCTGGAATTATTTAACTCCTCGAGTCAAAATATTAATTTAGATGGTTTTTATTTAACTAATGTCGCCAACAGTACAAAAATAAATTTATCGGGCACTATTGGTTCCAATGTCTACTATCTAATCGAGCGGGGGAGTGACGAGGTGGTCAGTAATCGCTCGGCTAGTCTGGTAGATAACTTGGGTGCCGACCTCAGTGTCAAAGCTTTTGATTTGAATAATCTCGGATTTAAATTATGGCAGAAAAATGACACAGGAGATGTTTTGATTGATGAGACTCCGACTTGGAATAAGACCGGCAATACTCCGGCTTCGCTGGAGCTAAACTGGCTCAATCGCTCTGCTCTCGATTCTGCTAATTGGACTGATAATCCAGGCTGTAACGAGGCTGACGGCCCTTGCGCCCTAGATCGGACCGCTACGACCACCTTTGGCACGCCAGGGGTGATAAATCGGGATAGTATCCCGAGATTAATCTAGGGTTGGCTGGGCCCATTTTTTCGGCTATACTGGCCATATGTTAAAGCCTGATGATCGTGGTCATTTGCACCCTCTAAGCCAAATAATCTTTGATGTTTCAAAAACCTTTGAATCTATGGGTTTTATGGCGGCTCAAGGGCCAGAAGTAGAAACAGAATTTAATAATTTCGATGCCTTGAACGTGCCAGCCAATCATCCCGCTCGAGCGATGCAGGACACTTTTTGGCTCAAACCTCGTGAAAAAAAATATGCTCTTGCGTACTCATATGACGGCGGTCTCTTTGCGTGAGTTAGCTAAAAAACAGCTTCCTTTGAGAGTTTTTTCTCCAGGCCGGGTCTTCCGTAATGAGGCGACCGACGCTACTCATGAGGCTCAATTTTATCAGTTTGACGGTTTGGCCATCGATCGGCCGGGCAAGATTACGATGGCTGATTTAAAAGGCACCCTCGAACATTTTTACCGCGAGCTTTTTGGTCAGGACATTGAAATGCGGATGCGCGCCAGTTTTTTTCCTTTTGTTGAGCCAGGGGTCGAAGTGGATATCAAATGGGGCGATCGCTGGTTAGAAGTTTGTGGAGCGGGCATGTTGCATCCCAATGTTTTTAAAGCGGCCGGCATTGATCCCAATGAATGGCAAGGCTTTGCTTTTGGTAGCACTATCGATCGTTTGGCTATGATTAAATATGGAATCGAAGACATCAGACATTTTTATAATGGTGATTTGCGCTTTCTAAAACAATTTTAATTTTATGCGTTTTTTCTATAAACAATTGCGCGAATATTTTTCCAATGATTTCCCAACTGTCGAAGAGCTAGCGGAAGTTTTGACGATGCATTCTTCGGAGGTGGAGGAAATAATTCCAGCTGATAATGGCGATTGGGAATTGGAGATTAAAATTTTGCCGGATCGGGCAGGGGATGCTAAAACGGCTTTAGGCTTGGCTCGAGAGATAAATTCATTATTTCCCAAATTAACACCCAAAGAAGCTTGGCCAGTAGTCGACCAATCAACCGCCCGAGCAGAAATTATTTTTACGACCGAGCAAATCAACGGTCTCTTGGGGGTGGTTTTGAGCCGAGAGCAGATTGTTGGTTTTTTGCATCGAGTACGAGTGGAGGTAGTGGAAAATAATGACGACACCTTGATCGCCTTGATTCCGGCAGAGCGTCTGGATTTAAATATTAAAGAAGATTTGGCGGATGAAGTCGCTCGTTTGCTCGGCTACGATCAAATACCGGCTCGACGATTGCCTGTTGAGGTATCGGCTGACCGTGAGGCGACTTTTGATTTAACAAATCGCGTTCGTGCCCAGCTGGCTAGCGAAGGTTACAATGAAATTTACGGGTATACTTTTGTTGATCATGGTGAGTTGGCGGTAGAAAAACCATTGTCGGCTGATAAAGCTTATTTGCGTGATAACCTAAGTGATGGGTTCAAGCGAGAAGTGGAGTTTAATCTGGGGCGAGTTTTGTTTGATGACGACGAAGTAAAACTTTTTGAAATCGGCACCGTTTTCAACTCTTTGTCAGATGGGCAGACTGGCGTAAATGAAGAAATTAGAGTAGCGACAGGTTTTGGTTGTAAAAAGCCAAAATTGAAGATAGAAATTACCGAGAAAAAATTAACTGATTTTGCTGATTTGAAAAATGATTTGTCCGAGCTGAAAAATTTTATTAACAGCGATGTTCACTATCGACCAGTTTCGATCTATCCCCGCATCATCCGCGATATTGCCGTCTGGGTGCCAGAAGAAACTGATATTGAAAAAGTGGGAAGTGGTATTAAAACTAGTGCTGGTAGCCTCTGTACCGAAGGTCCGATTCTCTTTGATGAGTTTACCAAAGAGGGGAGAAAATCACTGGCTTTTCGGTTGGTTTTTCAATCAATGGAAAAAACTTTGTCGGACGATGAAGCTAACAAAGAAATGGCCAAAGTGGTAGCTAAGATGCAGGAGAACGGTTGGGAAGTTAGGTAGGAAAAACTCGAAGTCTAAAAATACAATAAAGTTTTTTACTCACCGCAACGTTTTGAAGGTACGGATTTTTCGAAGCTTGAAAAATCCTGAAGCGTTCCATATTTATTTTCGTCGAAAACGTGCTCGTTTCGACGTGATTTTTACGTATAAAAATCAACCCCCTTCAAAACGTTGCGGTTCCTAATTCAAAACTTTATTGTAGTTTTGAGTTTTTTTTATCAAAAAGAAAAAGCGTTGGGATAGGACCAACGCCTTACAGCTTTTCTTCACGAGGCAGCTGTGGGCCACTTTCTAGACTATAATCCTTTGTTTTTTACCGAAGATCGGGCCAAAAATTGGTAAAGGTAACGGGATTTTACAGTCCAAGGATTCCGAGATCCTTAAGAAACGCGAGTTTCCATTGTGTTTAGGGGGAAGACTCGCAAAGCCCTACAGAGCGAGGTGTTGAAGATGCTTCATGGCATAATTCCTTTCTTGGTTGAATCCGCTGGAACAAACTTTGCAAATCACAACATCCTCTTTGGTCTTTAGATTGGCCATCGTGCCCTTGCCTATGTTGTCTGTGGCCCCATCCATCACAAAAAAAGCCGAAAGACCAATCTGTTTTTAGCCTAGCTTTTTTGGGGTATTTTGGTAACTGGTTGTTGCTTTTTGTTTTATTTGTGGTATAAAATGAGGCAGGAGAACTTCACAGGAGGAGGGGAGTTTTATGGGCAAGGTTATTATCCGTTGCGGTAACTATATCCTTGATTTTCCGGCGGAAGGGATGCTGTTTGCTCTCTGTTGGATGCTCGAGTACTCGGGGAGGATATCGGCCATCGTCATTTTGGCGTTGGCTTGGTTGGTGTACTCATCCCTCTAATTGGCGGCCCGGCCAGACGTTATTTTCCGTCTGGCCGGGCCTTTTCTTTTGGCCTAAAATTTGCTAAAATAGAGGGATAATTGCCCTTAAAAAGCACTTAATTTTATCTATTTTTTATCAAAAATCTTCATCATTATGGCAGAACAAAAGCGAAAATACGGGGCTGACGAGATCGTCGTTCTAGAGGGTCTAGAGCCTGTCCGAAAGCGACCGGGTATGTATATCGGTTCGACGGGTCCAGACGGACTTCATCACTTGATGGTGGAAATTTTCGACAACTCTCGCGACGAAGCGATGAACGGTTTTTGTGATGAAATCGAAGTGGCTATTTTGCCTGGTGACGTGATTCGCGTGGTTGATAATGGTACCGGTATCCCCGTCGAAATTCACAAGAAGACCAAAGTCTCAACTCTGGAAACTGTCCTAACGGTTTTGCATGCTGGCGGTAAGTTCGAAGGGGACAGTTATAAAATTTCTGGCGGTCTCCACGGCGTCGGTGCCTCAGTGGTGAACGCTCTCTCGACCTGGCTCAAAGCGGAGGTTCATCGTGATGGTGGTAAGTATGTTCAGGAGTTTGCTATTGGTAAGAAAAAATACAATGTGAAAAAAGTGGCCAGCTCTAAATTGCATGGCACTATTATTTCTTTCCAGCCAGACGATTCTATTTTTTCCGAAACAGTTTATGATTGGCATCGGATGGTCACGCATCTCCGTAGCCAGGCCTACTTGGTCAAGGGTCTGCGCGTACGAGCTATCGATGCTCGTGGTTACACCGGCAAGATTGATACTGACAAATGTTTCTTTTTGAATGAACTCGGTCTAGATACTCCGTCGATGACTTTCTATTTTGAGGGTGGACTTTTGTCATTGATCAAGTTTTATAACCAGAAAGAAAAAGTCGTTAACCGAGAAGTTTTTTATACCGAAAAAGAATCAGACGGAGTGGATGTTGAAGTGGCGATGCAGTATGTCGATGGGATTGATCCTAAAGAAATCACCTATACCAACAACACCATCACGCCCGAAGGCGGTACTCACCTGACAGGCTTCCGCACTGCTCTCACCCGTATTCTCAATGACTACGCCAAGAAAAATAATTATCTCAAAGAAAGTGATGGTAATTTTACTGGTGATGATGTCCGTGAAGGAATAGTGGCCGTTATTTCCGTCAAATTGCGCGATCCTCAGTTTGAGGGTCAGACCAAGGCTAAGCTCGGTTCGATTGTTGCTCGTGGGGCAGTGGAATCAGTTTTTGGTGAAGCTTTCTCCGCTTATCTCGAAGAACATCCCGACGAGGCCAAGGCCATCATTAATAAAATCATTTTAGCCCTCAAGGCTCGCAAAGCAGCTAAGGCCGCTAAGGACAGCGTTTTACGCAAGGGAGCACTCGAGGGGATGACTCTGCCAGGCAAACTGGCCGATTGTCAGACTCGTAACGCTGAAGAAGCCGAAATCTTTATTGTGGAGGGAGACTCGGCCGGAGGCTCTGGTAAACAGGGTCGTGATCGTCGCACCCAAGCTATCTTGCCTTTGCGTGGAAAAATTTTAAATGTGGAAAAAGCCCGCTTGGATCAGATGCTCGCTTACGCTGAAATCAAGGCTTTGATTATTGCCATGGGTGTTGGTATTGGAGATATGTTTGATATTGATAAACTTCGCTATCACAAAATTATTATCGCGACAGATGCGGACGTTGACGGCGCGCATATTCGGACTCTATTACTGACTTTCTTTTTCCGTTATTATCGAACTTTGATTGATGAGAGTCATATCTATATTGCCCAACCGCCACTGTATAAAATCAAAAAGGGGAAGGAGATGGCCTATGCTTATAGTGATGAAGAAAAAGAACGAGTTTTGAAATCAATGGGCGTGACCTCTGAGTCTATTTCGACTGGTGATGATAATGAAGAACCAGAAGAAGGGGAGGAGGCTTCAGCAGAAGTTGCTAAAACCAGATCAACCAAAGTCCATATTCAGCGCTATAAAGGTCTCGGCGAAATGAACCCAGAAGAATTATGGGAAACAACTATGAACCCAGCTACCCGTGTTTTGAAAAAGGTAGGAGTGGAAGATGTAGAGGAAGCTGATAAAACTTTCCGCACTTTGATGGGGAGTGACGTTGAGCCACGCAAACACTTCATCCAGTCGAATGCTCATTTGGCCAAGATTGATGCCTAAAGACGCGGATAGTTGCGGATAAAACGCGGATTAATGCGGAAAAAAGTTTAAAAAATTAAAAAAGAAACGGCCCCCTAGTCGAAACCAATCGGTCTCGACTAGGGGGCTTTATTGCAAAGGATTATGCCGCACGGCGACGCATTGCGTGACGTTGTTCTCGCTTCTGCTTGCGCGCCTTCTTACAAGAAATCTTGCCACCAGTAGTGTAGTATTCTTCCTTGGGAGTTTTTGGAGCCTTCTTGCCTTTGGGCATAAAACAGATCTCCTGGTTGTTGACCAGAGACTATTCCCCGGTCAACTTGGTCTGGAATCAATCGTATCAAAGCCACATAATTTGTCAAGTGTAAAGGGAAGAAAAAATCAGCTTCGCGTCAGGCGACGCGAAGCTGGTGATTGCCGACAAATAGCTCCTAGAGCCACTTGTCCAAGGACTTGTTACAACGGCCACATACTGTTTTGCCATTCAGCTTGAAGAGGACGTGATGGCACGACCCTTTCGACTTTTGGACAGGCCACGGTCGTTGGTCGATGGGGAGATCGTGTGCCCGAAAATCTTCTTTTTGCTTCATTTTCTTTCCTCCAGTTGAGACCTTCCTAAGGTGATAATAATGTTTTTTAATAAAAAAGCTAGAGGTGGCAGTTTTTACTGCCACCTCTAGCTTCCTATTAGAATCTAGCTTCTTTCCTTGATCTCGGTGCTGATTTTTGTAATAAATTCTTCTTCGGACATTTTAATACCTTCTTCGTCACGACTTTCGACAGTAATCATTTTTTCTTCCATTTCTTTATCACCAATGACTACCAGATAGGGGATTTTTTGCATTTTGGCGTTACGGATTTTTTTGCCAAGAGTTTCGCTATCTTCATCGAGTTCAACGCGGATATTATTGGCTTTTAATTCCGCCGTTACTTCCTGGGCATAGGCCATTTGTTTGTCGGTGATGGGTAGGACTTTGACTTGAACGGGGGCGAGCCAGATTGGGAAAGCTCCCGCGTAGTGTTCGATCATGATACCCATGAAGCGTTCCAGTGATCCGGAGATCGCTCGATGGATCACGACAGGCTGTTCTTTTTCACCCGCTTCATTGATAAACGATAGCTCAAATCTGGCTGGTAAATTGAAATCGCATTGGATAGTAGCCAGTTGCCATTCTCGTCCGATGGCATCTTTAAACATGAAGTCGAGTTTGGGACCGTAAAAAGCGGCTTCGCCCTCGATGCGTTTGTAGGGTAAGTCATTGGCCTTAGCGGCTTCCTCGAGAGCAGTTTCGGCGGCCTCCCAAGCTTCATCTTCTCCTAGATATTTACTGCGGTCATCTCCACGGACCGATAGACTAACCCAATAATCTTTCATCAGGCCAATGGTGGTGTAGAAAGTTTTAATAATATCAGTGATAGTTTTCACTTCGTCTTTGATTTGCGAGACACGACAGAAGAGGTGGCCGTCATCCTGAGTGATGGAGCGAACACGAGTCAGTCCCGACAGCTGGCCAGATTTTTCATCGCGATAGACGGTGGCTGGCTCAAAATAGCGGATCGGCATGTCCCGATAGCTGAATTGATTGTCAGCAAAAATCTGCATGTGGTGCGGACAGTTCATGGGCTTTAAGATGAATTTTTCTTCTTTACCTTGAACTCGGAAAAGTTCGTCGCCAAATTTGGCAGCGTGACCAGAGGTTTCGTATAAACTTTCGTGAGCGATATGAGGTGACCAGACACGGAGATAGCCACGGTCCTGATGAAGTTCCCAGAGATAATCTTCGATCGCTTTGCGGATGATCATGCCGTTTGGTTGCATTAGTGGTAGGCCGGCTCCGACGAGCGGGGAGATGGTAAAAATTTTCAGTTGTTTACCGAGGACGCGGTGGTCACGTTTTTTGGCTTCCTCGATTTGATTGAGGTAAGTTTTCAAATCATCGGCGGTGGTAAAAGCTAATCCATAGATACGGGTGAGCATTTTGTTTTTTTCACTACCTTTCCAGTAAGCGCCAGCCACGCGCTCGAGCTTGAAAGCGTCGGTGTCAATTTCTTTGATACTGCCAACATGAGGACCGGCACAGAGATCGACAAAGTCGCCAGAGCGATAGATAGAGATAGTTTGACCGTCTTTTTCCAATTCAGCAATCAATTCTAATTTATAGGGTTCGTCGGCAAAAAGTTTTTTGGCTTCCTCGACGGAAATATTTTCTTGATTAAAAGTGATATCTTTATTGCTCAGTTTTTTGATGGCTTTTTCTAGTTCTTTTAAATTTTCTTCGGTTGGAGTCTCGCCGGCCGAAAAATCAAAATCATAATAAAAACCATTGTCGATGGCTGGGCCGATGCCGAGCTTGGCGCTAGGATATTTTTCTTTGACCACCATCGCCAGTAAGTGGGCGAGAGAGTGGCGGATGTTTTCGAGATTAGACATGTTGTTATTTTTTTAAATCACAAAATTTTTTACTCGGCATATGTTTTTAAAAGCACGGATATTTTTCTGCTGAAAAATTCCTCGAGCTCGCGCCAGTCGCGCTCCCTAGTCTTTTAAAAACATAAGCCTTCGACAAATTTTGCGATTTTTAGTTGTTAATTTTTCTTTAAACAAAAAAACCGCCCTGGTGATAACACTAGATTGCTCTCATGTTATCGCCAGGACGGGGAACGAATTCCTCGCGGTTCCACCTAGCTTCTCGCCGTGTTGGCGAACCCTCTTTTTTACCAGTTTGCTTTGGTGACAGTCGGTGGCTGTCGCAATGGCTGATAAGTATATGCTAGGTCATTGCCAGGTGATTGTCAAACAAAAAGCCGGGGAGCTGCAACTCCACCGGCTTTGGCCATCACAACCGGTGATGGTCTTTTGGGCTTGATAAATTTAATCCTAACAAAGTGTCATTTTCTGTCAAAAAGAAAAGCCGGGAGCTGCTAACAACCCGGCCTTCTGTTGTCGCATTCTGCTGTCACATGATGGGTGACCGCCCGCGACAACTGCTACGCACCTATGAACCAACTTGCATTATACTGATAAGGTATTTTTTGTCAAAAAAAAGACGAGGTAGCTAAATGACAGCTACCTCGCTGGAGACTTAGGGATCCCAAGACCTGTTTTGTTGGTCTGGCGCTCGAAAGACACTTCGATCCAAAATCATCAAGTAGAAGAGAATGGCTCACTTCTGATAAGATTGGACTTGCCCCAGCCGATAATCCTGCGGATTATCCTTTTGTCTTGAGTGTCGCCCTCTACAATATCGTTGTTGACTAGCGTTTTTGGAACTTGAACCCCATTACGATTTTCAACACCTTATCCCTCCGGGTTAGCCTAAATTCCGTTCTCAATTAGGACACTCTGTAATAGAGTAACCACATGAAAAAAGCCAAGGATTTGTCTTCGGCCGAACGGTTGGAGATTAAGATTTTGCTCGACAAAGGATATTCAAAA
>Ga0172379_10000743_pt1 | contig 76943 bp, 75 predicted proteins | sample GrowelOW334metaG_FD_119756 | JGI IMG/M metagenome (GOLD analysis project Ga0172379, IMG submission 119756) | Groundwater microbial communities from an aquifer near a municipal landfill in Southern Ontario, Canada - Groundwater well OW334 metaG | ecosystem: Environmental > Aquatic > Deep...
AAATCCCTAATTATTTTCCCAACATTGCGGTCATAATCGGTGTATTTAATTAACGAAACTTTTTATCCTGACTCGGATAACATTTTTATCAAATTTTTACCCTGGGTCTAGCAACCGGCTCCATCAATACCTTCGATGACAATAAACATAATGATATAATAATATAGCAAAAGCTCCCATAGTTCAACGGATAGAACAAGCCCGTCCTAAGGGTTAGATGGTGGTCCAATTCCGCCTGGGAGCACAGCTTCAATATATTTGATTTTTATCCCATAATAAGATATAATATCGGCTATGACTTCGAGACCATTTGACGCAATTAAGCCATCTATCAGAGTCGGACTAAACACGATGAAGGAATTGACTAGCCCAAAAAATCTAGGGGTGATAGGGCTATTTGCAATTGCAGCTATTTATTTAGGTACAAAAGAAGCGTCTTTTGCGACAAATTTACCTTTGTTAGATCCATTAAACATAAGATATGGAATACAAAATTTTTTGCCTTTTAGTGCAATTTGGTATTCAAAGCCAATTGATTTAATTGCTCAGAATCTTCATATGGGTCAGCAATTTATGCAGGAATTAACTTTGAGATTAAGCGATCCTTCGATAAAGGAAAAAATGATGGATATGTGGGGTTGGCGTTCATTTATAGTGGGTTTTTTTGGAATAGGCGAGATGGTAAATTTAGTTAATAGCGGAAGAAGTCAAGGAGAAAAATATCATCAACGCGTTTTAAAAGGGAGAGAGACTTTGTTTACGGGTAATGGAGAAAAAAGAATAAGACTTGCTGGAAGCCAAAGCGATGTTACTGAATTTAGTCTTCTTCAAAAAGAAAGAGAGAATATTATTCCAATTATTGAAGATCCTGAAAAAATGGCTCCTTTTATTGATTTAGTAACAAACGGTGGTAAAATACCTCGCGTTTGGCAAGTTGACTCTGGATCTTATGGAAGAAAACATTCTTGGAAAGGTTTTAAATTTAGTCCTGATTGGTTGATAAGAACAAATGAAAAAAACCCAAAAAATATATTAATAATTGAAGCGGATGCTTCAGTTGGAGATCAGGCGTTAGCTCTTTCTGATGAATCATCAAACGATTTAGACCTCCAGGAAGTGTCCCAGGCGAAGCGATCTCTAATAGATTCTGCAAAAAAAGGAAAAGTGAAACCCGATAGCACTGTTGTTGTTTTATTAGCCAACTCAAATCAGACAATAATGACCGGTGGAGGGAATAAAACAACCTTGAAACAAGAGATTCAAGAATTACATCAGGCAGATATTTTGATCGATGCTCAGGCACCATTAATTTTAGAAGTTTTAGATTGGCTAAAAAATGTAAAGTCAACTAAAAAAACTATTGTTTTTGATACAAATAATATTAAGTATTTTCAGACAATAAAAAAACAGCTAGGTAAATTAGGATGGAAAGTGTTAGATCGCCAAGAAAAAGACAAATATGATCCTAAAACTACACCAAGATTGGTCTATCACGAAACAACTGCGGATACTGTAGATAGAGTTGCTACTCTAGTTGATATTCAAAAAATTGCGCCGTCTATGTGTTGTGCGTTAATTGATAAGGGAGAGGGCTTAGTTAAACTTAATGAAATAAACGAAAAATTAGAAAAAAATAAAATTGCCCATGTTTGTAGTGCAGAAATTTATGATAGATTATTTGAAGAAGTTTACCAAAGATTGAAGGAAGGAGAAGATTCTCAAGCAATACAAAATAGTTTAGATGCAAGATTTGAACAAATCCTAAGAAAACATTGATTTTTTGTGACGATTCTTTTGTTATCATTAGTTAATGCCCTACACCAAACTTAAAAAATCCCGCCTTATCCGTCATCATATTAATCGTTTGAAAACAAGCGAGTATGCACGGATTTTAATTCTTCGCACGATCGGAAACTTTTTGTTATTCTCTTCGCTTTTTATGATCGTAAAAACTTTTTGGCAACCAGTCAAAGAAGAGTTGATATACTTTGTTAATATTTCGATACAGAAAAAATTTATTGTTGCCGGCACATTTGGTAGTGACCAAAAATTTAATTTAAATCAAGAAAAACAAACCGGCGGACTATTGGCAAAAGCCTTCAACATCAAACCGATTGAGATATTAACCCCGGTTGACCCGAATTTCAGCATCGTCATTCCAAAGATCGGTGCAAATGCAATAGTTCAACCAAACATTGATGCTGCAAATGAAAAAATTTATCTGGAAGCACTAAATAAAGGAGTAGCTCAAGCATTGGGAACGGCTTTTCCAGGAGAAGGCGGGCACATCTTTCTTTTTGCCCATTCAACTGATTATTTTTGGAACGTTGGAACCTATAATGCAATTTTTTATCTCCTTTATAAGCTCCAAAAAGATGATGAAGTTAATTTATTTTACAAAGGGCAAAGATATGTTTACCGGGTTATTGGGAGCGAGGTAGTTGATCCTTCTCAAGTTCAGTATCTAACCAGAAAAACCAATAGGGAATTTTTGACGCTTCAAACTTGTTGGCCGCCGGGAACAACGTTGAAACGTTTGCTTATTTTTGCAGTTCGTGTAACTGAGTAGAATGTCAGAATAATCAAATAAACAAATGAAGAAATAAATAATCAAATGTTTAAATGATTAAATTCATTTAATTATTTTATTATTTCTTTATTTATTTATTCCTTTATCTAATTCCTACCAAATAGAGGTCTGGAAGTTCATTGACCTGTGCGTTAAGATTCGTCAACACAACAATCTTTCCATCGTTAGTCGTATTGAAGAAAGAGCTTTCAAAAGGTCCGGAATAAATTGATTGTTTATTTGTCCCGTCATAATCGATGATGGAAATCTTTTTTTCTTCCTCAACAACCAAATGGCGGGAATCAAAATACCATTTTAAATTAAGATCGGGAAGTAAAAAGTTTTTGTCTTCTTTACGGTCGTAAACATACGTTTTACCTTTAATCAACGATCTTTCTTCGGGGGTTTGATTGGTAGAAATAAGAGGAGGAGTAATCATAAATGGCAGTTCGGCATTTTCATTAGCTTGATAAAGCACCTTGGTTTCATTCGGAGAAAAAGAAATAATATCAAAAGAGCTTGAAGCTATCTTATCAAAATCTTTTGGAAAAGTTTCCAAAATTTTGCTGTAATTTTTATTTTTTTCATTTTGCCAGGCCTCAATCAGAGTTTCTTTAGAAAGAGTAACTTCTAGCGGATTTTGATTGCTTTCTTCAAGAGAAATTAGATAACTATTTTGTTCCAGTTCAATAATTGCCTGTTTTTGATCAGGAGAAAATATTACTTTAATATTTTTTAAATTTTCGATTTTAGAAAGTTGGGAAAAATCAACGGTTTTGTTTAGAGGTGGAAAAAACGGTAGAGTTTTTTTTCCGGCATCAAAAAGATAGGCAGACTCGCTGGCAAAGAGAACAATTTTATCGCCGTCATCGGTTGGCACAGCCTTAATAATTCCAAGGTTAGTTAAGGGCGAAAGAGAAGGATTAATCGGAAAGAGGACCGGGTCAATATTAATTACAAGTTCTCCTTTAAGGTTAATTTTTTTGCTCCAGTTGGTATAACCTTCTTTTTTTATTTCCACTAAATAGTTGTCAGGTGGAAGAGTGATATTGGTATCAGTGACGCCTTTTAGTTCGCCGTTGATATAAATTTTAGCGGCTTTAGGCGTTGATGTCGCGGAAATTATCCCGGTTGCCCTTACTAATCTTTTTTCCATATCAAACCGATAACCACGGGCATAGGCTATTACACCAACAAGAATGCCGACAAAAGCAACTAAAAATAATATTCTAAATAATATCTTCATACATTTAAATTTTGTATAAAACCCGTTAACGCGTTAACGGGTTAACGGGTTATTTAACAATTATTTTATTAACTTTTTCAACAAATAACCGTATACCAATATGTCAGTACTGTATTATACTATATATACTTATGTTCTTCCGGAAAAAAATTGGAATCGATTTAGGAACTGCCAATACTTTAGTTTACGTTGCCGGCGAAGGGATCGTTTTAAATGAGCCGACGGTAGTTGCTTATTCTTTGGAGGGAAAAAACATTTTGGCCGTTGGTGAAGACGCTCGTGAAATGCTGGGGAGGACTCCTGGTTCAATCATAGCTTCCCGGCCGATGAAAGAAGGCGTGATTGCTGATTATTCGACAACTTCGGCGATGATCACTTATTTTTTAAAAAAAAGTTTAAAAGGCGGGGTTTTTTGGCCGGAAGTGATGATATCTATTCCCGGTGGTTCTTCCCAAGTGGAAAAACGGGCCGTGGTTGCTGCGTGTAAGCAGGCTGGAGCATCCGACGTTTATTTGATTGAAGAACCGCTGGCTGCGGCAATTGGTGCAAAACTGCCGATTTCTCAGGCCTCCGGGCAGATGATTGTTAATATCGGTGGGGGAACGACTGAGATTGCAGTAATCTCTCTGGGACAACTAGTTGTTTACAAAACGGTTCGGGTGGCCGGAACAAAATTAGATGAAGCCGTGATGGTTGAACTTAGAAAAAAACATAATATGATTATCGGAGAAAGGACGGCTGAGGATATCAAAATTAAAATCGGAAATGCGTATATCGTTGAGGAGGCGGGCGAGGAAAGAAAGATGGAGGTTAAAGGTCGGGATTTTCAAAGCGGACTGCCAAAAATCTACGTAATTGGGGAGAAGGATATTAATTTGGCACTAACTAAACCTCTTAAGGCAATTCTTGACGGGATTAAAGAGGTTTTGTCTCAAACTCCGCCGGAATTAGCTGCAGACATTGTTGATAAGGGAATTATTTTATCCGGAGGAACCGCTTTATTGACAAACATTGACAGATATATTACTTATTATACCGGCGTATCGTCATTTGTAGTTGATGAGCCTTTATTTTGTGTTATTAGGGGAGTTGGGATGGCAATTGAGAACTTAGATAGTTTTAAGGAAGCTGTCCGATAGTAAATAAAGCAAAGTTAAAAGTGAAAAGTTAAAAGTGAAAAGTTAAAGTTAAAAATTAAAAGTGAATATCGTATAGTATTTGTCAAAGTAAAAGTCATATATTTGATGATTAAATAATATTTGGATTTTTAAATCAACTAAAATAATTATATAATAATTTGAACAAAAAGTTAATTATTAATTATTAATTTTTAATTCTTAACTACTTATAGTAAACAACAAAATATGAAGGAAAATAAAATATTAGGAATATCTATATCCCCACAATCAAAATCAAATGTCCTAGAGAAAATCTTATTATACATCGACCGACCAACTGGTTTTTTTCACATTGTCTCCTTAAACCCCGAGAACATGGTTATCACTACTGAAAATGATTCATTCAAAAAGGTTGTTGAGGCAGCCCAAATTAAGATTATTGACGGGATAGGGGTTGTCATAGCAGCCCGATGGTTAGGCGTCCAGATAGGGGAGAGGGTAACCGGAGTAGGACTAATGGAAGATCTCATAAAGATGGCGTCAGATAGACGCTTAAGAGTGCTGATGATTGGCGGAAAAGAATATTTAGCACTTAAGTTATCTGAGTGCTATAAGGAACAATTTCCCGAAGCTAAGTTCAAAGGATTGCAGGGGATGGAGAATATTAATAATCCAAAGGAAGCAGAAGAAGATAAGATTTCTTCGATAGTTGCCGACTATAAGCCCCACTTGGTATTCGTCGCTTTTGGCTCTCCGGATCAGGAATTATGGATAGCCCGTCACAAAAATGAGTTTACTAATTGTGTGGTCATGGGTGTCGGGGGAGCATTTGATTATCTGTCAGGTAATGTTGCTCGTGCCCCAATTTTTATTCAAAAGATCGGACTTGAGTGGTTATTTAGATTGTTTTACCAGCCTTGGAGATGGAGAAGGCAGATGAGGTTAATTAAATTTTTGCGGCTTATTTTTTTAGGGCTTTAGCCTTTTGACTCAATTCTTGAAGCGGTTGTCTTATCTTTTGGCTTGCCGGGCAAGCCCAACACATTGGTGGTAGAGTAAAAGAACTATTAGAATGAATTGGAGTTTTTTGCGATTCAGTCAATATTGGAATATTCAATGATTCTCTTGTACTGTCACATTGCTCCGAAGCTATCAATACTTGAACGGGAGGTTTGACTTTTCCATTCAATACTGCAAGAAAAAGACAAAGCATTCCGCTGCTATAAAGCAATGTTTGAGCTTGTTCTACAATTTGTTCCAATTCCATATTTTGAAATCAAATTATGAAGGTTCGCTTGCTTGTTGTCAACACAATGATAGTTTAGATTGTTAAATCAATCTTGAGGTGGAGAAGATAGATGAGGTTGAATAAAATTTATGCAGCCGACTTCATGTGGGGTTTCCTGGTAGCGAGTCCGTTATTTACCAAACCTTCAACCATTGAACTCAATCGATTAGACATTTTTGCTATTGGTTCCGGCATAGTTCTAGGAGGAGTTAGGGAAAAATCGCTTCTGAATTGACCAATTCCTTCTATTCCTGAAGCGGGATAGATTAAAAATTTAAATATTTGAGATAATGCTTCGGCAATAGACGCATGCGCTTTTTCACCTGGAGAACGATCAAAAAGTTTCCCTTCGTATAGTGACATACGCTTCGATTATAGTACGTTTATTTCATTTGTCAAGTAAATAATAATTCTAATCAACTTGTCAAACCAATCTAAATATGGGACAATGGAATAATGAAACAATTGAACAATGGAGTAATTAAAGTAATCAAATACTTCTCATTTTTTGAATATAATCCTACGGGAAAAGAAATCTACACGTTTTTACAGGCTAAAATTGATAAAAACAGCCTCAATATTAAGCTAGATAATATGGTTAAACAGAAAAAAATATCAGCTTCAAAAGATACTCCACCCCAGTATAGTATTGGAAGAAAAATATCAAATATCAAATATCAAATATCAAAAAGAAAACTTAATAATTGGCGTTACAAGGCTTACATTCAATTACTATCTTTATTTCCTCAAATTAAATTAGCCGGGTTGTCAGGAAGTATTTCGATGATGAATGCGGAGGAGAATGACGATGTTGATTTGTTTATCATTACGGCAAAAAATAGATTATTTACAGGTAGGTTGATAACTTTAGTTATAGCGCAATTATTTGGATTAAGAAGAAGTAGAAAAACTCAAAGTTCAAATAACAAAATCTGCCTTAATCTTTTCTTTGACGAAAGTAATCTAAAGGTACCTAAATTTAAGCAAACGGAGTTTGTCGGCCACGAAGTCCTTCAGATGAAACCGATTATCATTAAGGGAGATATTTATAAGAGGTTTTTGGAGGCTAATGAGTGGGTGTTTAGGTTGTTTCCTAACGCTAAACTAGTATTTAGTATGAAGTATAAAGTATCTAGAATAAAAAAAATACTAAATACTAAATACTCTATACTAAATACTTTTTTCAATATAATCGAATCAATTTTCAAAAGAATCCAATTAGACTCAATAAATAAACATCGTACAACCGAAATAATTACGTCCACCCAGCTTTGGTTCCACCCTGATGATTTTGAAAAAAGACTGACAGAACTTGATAAATAGAATAGTGTCTGCTATAATGACCTATAATATGAAAAGAAGGATAAATAGGGCATTAGGACTCGTTGCTGTTGTATTATTAACAGCTTGTAGTTTTTTACAACCAGTAAGTGTTGAGTCTAAAGCACCTCAAATAGGAGAAGCAAAAAATATAGTCATTATGACTGGTTATGAATTGAATGATCCACGTACCGATTTGATACCATGTCAGATCGGAGGTCCTGTTCTTGTGAAAGAAAGGACATTTTGGATAGAACCTGATAACGAATATCTTGTTATAGAACCTATGGGTACAAGCAAAACAACTTGTAAAGGTAAAAGAATTTTAGTAAGAGAAGAACCATTTAGATCGGCTATAGAAGCACAAGCTACACGAACTTCTATTGAAGGCACACAATCAGCAGTCGCAGAAGATGCTTTTATTGACTTAGAGACAGGTACACCAACTCCACTCGGACAAAAAAAATAAATTAAACCTCTTTCATATAGCAAGTTCCAAGACCGGCAGATTCGAGTTGGTCCAAGATAGCCTCAGATCTTTTAAGATCGATTTTAAGGGCATCTACCAATTGTTTTGAAGACATTTCATCAAACTTATCCATCATCTCCAAAGCCTTGCCAAAAAGGGGATCGCGTTCAATTTTAGCTTCTTTTGCGTCAACCACTCTTTGAGTAGTGACGGCGGCAGTTTTCACACCTTCAATTGATTTCAACCGGGAATCTATTTCATCTAGTTTTTTAAGAATTACTTTTACGGAATCTTCCATAGGTTTTATATTATAACATTTAATTTAATTTCCAGATGAAATAATTTAAGAGGGATGCAAATGAGACCCAAAGTAGATAGGGGACTAGGAGCAGGGATGAAGTTTTATTTACCTTTCGGAAGTTAATGATCATTGCGATAATAAATATCCAAATCATAATTATAATATAGAGAGCGAACAAGGTATCTTTTAGACCGAAAAAAATTGGTGTCCAGATCAGATTAAAAAAAAGATGAATAAAAAATAATCGGACGTTAAATTTAGCTTGCTTAGTATTCTTAATCCAGTTTAGGTAGACGGCAATTCCCATCATCAGGTAAAGGATCAGCCATACCGGTCCAAACAGCCAATTAGGCGGTGAAAACGACGGCTTGTTCAGATGAGCATACCAAGTAGGAATCGCATTAATTGTGAAATATGAGCCAATCAAGCCCGAAAGCTGGGGAAGTATTAAAGAAAGAACTAATTTCATCCTTATGGTTAATTAATAAAGTTCGTATACAGCCGTATAAGATGCATTAATTTTTACTGACTGTTCGCTGTAATACACATTTTCGTTTTGATTTTGCACAACTTCCTGACTACTAGAATCTAATTGCGCTTCTTTCATCATTGAAGGCGATCCGCCGCTTGTTGCTTCCATAGGTAGTGGAAAAGGTCGAGGGTTATTACTGTCTTCGATTGATAACAGTTTGCCGACTTTAAGATGATTTATTTTTGCAATTGATTCAACTTGATTTCGGGTATCTTTCAGAGCTTCTTCTTTAGCTTTAGCTTCCCAAGTTTTTTGACTCTTCAAAGAATAGTAAGAATTTAAGACCTGAGAATTTGAGTTTTTTGAAACAACATCGTAAATTTTTTCAATATTTTTAATTGGGTCAAGAATGAGAGTCAAATTGGTAGTGACGGTTGGGGTAATATCAGGACGAATCGGGTATACCATCATCTTTGCTTCGGGCTGAATTACATCACTAGATTGTCCCTGAATATTTCTGAATATCGGTTGGGAATAACTGGAAACTGTGATCCTGCTTTCAGGAATTCCCAGTTTAATCAAATCAGATTTTAATTTATCGACGTCTATTTTGTTTTCCTCCTGGGCTTTTTCGTAGGTTGTAGAAGTATTTTTAACCTGAATGGTGATAGTAGCCTGATCGGTTGTGGCATCAATCTCTCCCGTTCCCACGACCGAAACGGTTTGCTTAGGTTCTTGAAAATTTTGAATTAATTTGAGTCCGGTAATTCCAATTACAGCACCAAGTATCAGAAGAGCCAAAACAGAAAAGATTTTTTTGAAATCAATGTACATAATATCATTTACTCATAAAAAAAATACAAAATCAAGTGGTTAAGAGATAGAAGATTGATTATTTAAAATCATAACTAAACGATCGATTCCAATTCCAACTCCAGCGTAAGATTTTTTACTCATCTTTTTAAGCGAATTTAAAAATTCCTCATCGATCGGCAAGTTGGTTCGCTTTTGTTCCTGCGTAAATATTTTCCTTAACGATTCCGTGTCGGTATTTTCCGTATTTCCGTTTCCTATCTCAACTCCGGAAACATAACATTCAAAACGTTCAGCAAAGAGAGGATTACTTTTTTGAGGTTTGCAAAGCGGCGAAATCTTTGATGGAAAGTCAACAAGAAATAGAGGGGTTTTTGGTAATTTTGATTCTATTTCATTGACAAATAGCTGATCATAATCTTTTAAAAATATTTTGTCGTTCGTAATGGCTTTTTCTAAATCCAGGTTAAGATATTTTTGAAATAGTTTTTTTAGAGAGAGAACCGGCCAGTTTTTTTTAAAACCAAAATTGACAAAAAGTTTTTCTACATCGGTCATAATATCTGTATAGACAGCGTCTTCCCGGTACCATTCAAGCATGAGAAATTCCGGTAGATGCAGACTTCCGGATCTTTCAAGGTTCCGAAATGATTTTGAGATGGCGAAACAGTTGCCGATGCCTTGAGCCAGCATTTTCTTTATTCCCCGTTCCGGAGACATTGGCAGAAAATAAGTTTTTTTTGATTCTTGAGTTTTCCAAACGATTGAAAAAGGGGTTAAGTTTGGTTCGGACGGAAGGGTATTATTTAAAATATCCGGAATAACTTCATGAAAGCTTTGTTTATAAAAAAAAGACCGGATAGATTTTATTACCCCCTCTTTATTTATTGATGACTGAACGTTATTCATATAAATTTTTTTATACCGCACATAAATTCGGTTTGACTGCAGCCTAAACACGGTCCGCCGATCCGTTTTTTTAGTGCCTCAAAGATATTCTCAATTTTATCATCAATTGTTCCGATCGGGCGAAAACCTTCGCAGCAACCGTAAATCTTTCCGGTTGAGGCAAGGGCAACCTGATAACATCCAAGTTCTTTTGGAGGAAAAACATGCCTGGTTTTTATTATTTCAATCAGTTCGTTTTTACTTAAATAATCAAATTCATCGACCGTTCCTTCGATATTGGAAACAGGATGATTTAATAAATATTCCAGTGGTTTACGGGGGTGATATGTGATATCAATCGGGCCAAGATGTTTTTTCATAAATTTTTCAAATCGGTCGATCAGCGGGTAATTTTGTTTGGTAACAATACTAAAAATTTCGGTATGAAAATTTTTTTTCTGGGCTTTTTTTAAGAAATTCACGCTTTTATCAAAGTTGCCAACCCCTCGGTTTTTATCATGGTATGGCTTCAAGCCGTCGATCGAAACAATCAGCTTGTTCATATTTGGATTTTCTATTTCTGTAAGACGATCAATTGTGCCGTTGGTAATTGTTTGAACAAATATACCTCGTTGAGTCAACACATTAACCAAATGGGGAAAATATTTTAAGGAAAATACCTCACCACCGCAAAAGGTAACCGTCTGCAGTTCGTAAGCCTTTTGGTATCTGTCGATAAAATCCAAAATGTTTTCTTCAGATAAAATAGGATCGGTTTTTCTTGTGTAACAGATTTTACATTTTAAATTACACTTTTCCAACGGATTAATGTAAAGATGATGCAAAACCTTCGCCAATTGTTTATCGATAACAGATTTCATACAGAGGATATTATAGCGCAAACATCAAAACATTATTCTTTCAGCCTTTCTTCAGTTTTAAATCCTAAATTTAAAACAGAAAGGAGAATAATCAATATGTGTAGTCATTGCGGTGGATCTAGTTGCGGTTGCGGACATGACGATAAAGGTCATGAACATAAGCACGAAGACCACATGAAACATTTCGAAGAGCATCTAAAAGAGATGAGCAAAGAAGAGCTTTCCATGAAAAAGGAAAAGCTTGAAAAAAAACTAGCTCTCGTCACCAAGTTGCTTAAGGAGAAGAAATAAAAAGAGTTTTTTTACTTTTTATAAATATATTTATTCCATAATTTCCTGAAAAAGGGGAGTGTTGACGTGGATAATAAAAATCCTAGAGTTGGGATAATAGCATTTAACCAGGGTTCAATTTTGATAATGTATTTTAAATACAGGACGATTGATAAATAGGTAAAAATGGCGACAAAAATCTTTCTGGCGTAGGAAGTTTCCCAAGCTTTATCAAGCTCTACTCTTTTGTTTCTTTTTTCAATTTCAGTAATTCTTTTTTCTAATTTCCCGTATTTATCCATCGAATAATTATATCAAACCAGAAAACGTAGGCGGAGAGGGCGGGATTTGAACCCGCGCGAGCATTACTGCTCAAGGGGTTAGCAACCCCTCGCTTTGGACCGCTCAGCCACCTCTCCTGTTCAGTAATTATATATTATTGTGGACGAGGAGGGAGTTGAACCCTCACCTCTTGCGAGACACGGTTCTGAACCGTGCGCGTATGCCAGTTCCGCCACTCGTCCCTGTTTCTCGTTAAATTATATCATCATGAAGATTACTTATTTTTCTCAAGCATTTTCCAGAATTTCCAGAAGATCTGTTTTTGCATATTTGAATAAATTGAATTGGTGACTTCAAAACCAATCTCCTCATTATTTATCCAGTTAGCGATTGAAACCGTGTCATTAAAAATGGCAATATATTGTTTTATTTTTAAATTTTTTGGAGATATATGGCGGGATTTATAATAATTACCCCAGTTAGCAACATTTGTATACCAGAAGTCTCCCTGATCAACCTCATTTTCTATCTCGTAAAGGACGATCTTTCTTTCCACTTGTTCTGATCGAATTTTTTCTGCATAAGTTTTTCCAACCATTTCATTTCTGTTTTTGTAACTGAAAGCAATGACCTCTCCTTTCGCTGATAATTGATTCCAAAGCATCTGTCTTAAGCCTTCCTGTCCACGGTAGTATCGAACTTCAAATTCTCGTTCAGCATAAGTGGGCAGGCTGCTTAATTCGCTTATTAAATTAGGGACAGCTTCTTTTTTTAATTTAAAAAGTTCTTCCTCCTTTTCAATCAAAAGCTTGATATTATCTGGTTTGGCGGCTTGTAATTTTTTTCCCCAGGCATCATTTGATTCTTCAATAAGATTCTTTTTTAAAAGCTTTTCTACATATCTATAGATTTTGGACCTATCGGTATTGGTTTCACGGGAAAGCTCAAGATGGCTGCGAGGACCATTTTCAAGTAAATGCAAATAAATATTTGCCTCGATTTCTTCTAGGCCGATATCAACTAATTGTTTGACTATTAATTGTTTGTTCATATAAACAATCAACGATTTAACAATTCATTATATCAGTTGTATAATCGCTCTGCAAGTGAATTATTAATACAAATTAATAATTGTTTAATATGAAAAACAAATATTTACCAAAATTCAAAAAGATTTTACTTTTTGGTTTAAACAAAGAAAATTTAGGCCAGGAAGAAGTTAAAAAACTTGGCAATCTGTGTAAACAGAAGATTTTTTTGGAAAAAGACAGTCCAAAATTATTTGGGGAGTTAAATGACACCGACTGTTTACTCGTCAATCAGGGCATGACTGTAGATAAAAAAATGATCAATAATGCTCCTAATCTCAAATTTATCGGTATATTGGCAACCGGATATAACCGAATTGATACAGTCTATGCCAAGTCAAAAGGAATTGTTGTTTGTAACATTCCGGGCTATGCAACTGAGTCGGTAGCGGAATTTGTTTTTGGTCTGATTCTTGAACACCTGCGCAATTTGGAGAAGGCTAAACAAATCTCTGATTTTGGTGACTTTTCAGGGAACGGCTTTAATGCCTCAGAAATAAAAAATAAAGAATTTGGAGTAGTTGGTTTGGGAAGAATCGGCAGTCGGGTGGCGGAAATTGCCTTAGCCTTTGGAGCAAGGGTATCATATTGGTCAAGAAATCGGAAAAAAAACATCGAAAAAAAAGGTATTAATTATAAACCAATTGACACTTTGATTAAAAAAAGTGATTTTTTGTCTTTACATTTGAGTATAACCAAAGAGACGGTGGAAATTCTAAATAAAAAGCGAATAAATTTAATAAAAAAAGGGACGATCGTGGTTAATGTGGCTCCGATGGAATTAATCAATCTTTCTGGCTTAATTAATCGTTTAAAAAAGGGAGATATGACTTTTATCTTTGATCATCCGGATGAGATGGAAAAAAAAGACGTCGAAAAACTTTCCCGAAATAGAAACTGTATTGCCTATCCGCCGATTGGGTTTATTACTAATGAAGCCTCCGCTTTTAAAAAAGAAATTTTTGTTTCCAATATTTCTAATTTTCTTGAGGGTCGACCGAGTAACAAAGTTAGTTAAATTTTTCTCAAATTTATTATGAAAAAAATACAAGACATAGTTATAGTTGGTGCAGGAATTGCCGGAGCCAGCGTTGCTTATCACTTGGCAAAAAAAGGTGTCAAAAATATTACGATAATTGAAGCTTACAAGGCTGGAGGGCTTTATAGTATTGTTTCAGCAGCCATGCTCATGCATCAAAATGGAATTCGTAAATTAACTGAATTAGCAAAATATTCAATCCAAAGTTATAAAAATTTCAAAGAAAAGACAGGTTATAATATAGATTATAATGAAACTGGCAGTCTCTTATTTTCTACCACTTCAAAAGGGGCAAAAACACTAAAAAAATACGTTTCGTCAATGACCTCAGTCGGAATAAAAGCTTCTTATTTAACTAAACCGCAGGACATCGCCAAAAAAGCGAAGATACTTAATGTGACAGGAATCAAAGCTGCTTCCTATTGCGAATCAGACGGTTATGTCGATGCTTCAAAAGTGATGAAATTCTACTTTCGTGAGGCTCAAAAAATGAGGGTAAAAATTATTGAAAAAACCAAAGTAATTAAGGTATTGAAAAAAGATAATATGGTTATTGGAGTAAAAACCGATTCGGGGAAAACGATTTATACCAAAATACTAATCGACTGTGCAGGTTGTTATTCTAAAGACCTTGGAAAATTAGCAGGAGTCAACATTCCGATAAAAAGCAGCAAACGCGATCTTGCGGTTACCAAACCTTTGAAATTTATTAATTATAAATTTCCAATTTTAGAACATCTGGAAGAAGGTTGGTACTTTCGGCCTTTTAGGAAATTTTTCATAAATTTGGTATTGGTTGGAGTAGCCCCTTCAAAATGGATTGAAGATAAAGACCGGAAATTTCATCCAAAATTTAACTGGGAAGGGATTTCAGCAGCAAAAAAATACATGAGTACTTATTTACCAAATCTAAATCCCTTTTTATTTATTAATGGCCGTTCTGGTTATCGGCCCATGTTAGAGACCAGTGTAAGTGATGGTTTGCCAATCATAGGTGAGTCGAAGACCGTTAAGGGTTACTTTGCTTCAACGGCTTGGGGGGAATGGGGGATCACTTTGGGAGCGATTGGAGGAAAGTTGATCAGTCAGATTATTCTAGGACAAAAGACAACTATTGACACTAAATCTTTTTCCCCGTCAAGATTTGAATCATAACTAAATCTTTACTGATGTTATACTAAGTTTTAGTTATGCAAAATTACTTCCCAATTCAAATTGGAAATTAAAACCTATGAAACAAAACTATTCTTCAAGTCAATCTATCCTCGGGGAAATTAAAATAGCTAAAAATATTTTAATCAACGTCCATCGTAATCCCGACCTTGATTCAATTGGGTCGGCGACTGCCCTTTATCAAGCTCTAATTAAAATTGGAAAAAAAGTTACCTTAGTTTGCCCTCACGAAATACCGGAAAATTTTAAATTTCTAAAAGGCGCAGAGAAAGTTCAAATAATTGACTTTATGAACTTTAAAAACTTTATAAACTTGACAAACTCTGATCTATTTTTAATCGCCGATTCCGGTTCTTACGATATCGTTACCGGTAGCAAAGAAGTACAATTACCGGACATTAAAAAAATTATCATCGATCATCATCAGACAAATAATTGGACGAAATATGTTTCAAAACTTCTGGATATTGAAGCGTCTTCAACTTCTGAGATAGTTTATAAGTTGCTTTTGGACTGGGAAATTGAAATTGACTCAGAAATAGCAACCTCTCTTTTTTCAGGCATAGCTAGTGATACGGTATTCTTTAAATATGAAAAAAATTCTAAAAAAACATTCAGAATTGCTACTGAATTGCTTGAAAAAGGGGCAGATAAAGATAAATTAATTGAACAAGCTTTTGACAGCTTTGATTTTAATTTAATTCAAACGATGGGGGAGTTTTTGACAAAAATGAAAAAAGAAACTTCGTTGGCCGGCGGATTTGTCTATTCAATTATGGATAACGAAACATTCGTCAAATTTGGAAAACATCGAGGCGCCAGAGAAACAGTTGCCAATTTATTTGCCAGAAGCATAAAAGGTTTTGATTTTGGATTTATTGCAGTTGAATATGAACAGGGAAAATTTGCGGTAAGTTTTCGTTCTAAAAAAGATACGGACGTATCTGTAATTGCAAAAAAACTAGGGGGAGGCGGACATAAAAATGCCGCCGGCGCAACCGTTTACGGGAGCATTGATCAAGTAATTAAAAAAATTAAAGAAACAGTTTAATCTTAAATAAGCGAATTTATTCTTCAAGCGATACTTTTGCAAGAGGATCAATAAGTTTTAAAAAGGCAGAAATTGTTTCCGGCTCTTCCAAGAACTCCATTAATTGAAAAATAGCAGTATCTTTTGCTTCCTTTGTAAAAATATTATATTTAAGGCTTAGTGTTAAAAGTGAATCCACCTCAAGACTGCAACCTATTTTATTAGCAATTTTTTCTAATAATTTTTTTATTAAAGAAATTGATATTAATTTTGATCCTAGCGGAAACGCTTCAAGAATTTGAGTTGAAGAAGCAAATAAAAAGAAAAGAAAAGGATTAACTGAAAGTCCATAAACAATATCTGAAGCAGTTAGTTTAAAATGATCTTTGATATTATGTTGGTTACTTCTGAACCATTCTAACATTTGATCCAATTTTAATTTTGAAGTCTGAGAGTTGAATATAAATTCGTATTTTTCTACTAATTTTGAATACGGTGTATTTTGCAGATCAGCCCCAATTCCCTCGATACCGCCAATATTAAAAAGAGAAGAAATTAAGGCAACTCGGAAATTAATTTCCCGTAGATGAGAAGAAATTACTTGATCGGGATTTAAATTTTTATTTATAGTGAATTTATTTAAAATAGGATCAAAAAAATGTTCCATCATATATAATTCGACATAACTCATTCCACCTAGCCCAAAATATCTAAGGGAAATTTCTTTTCCATTATTGTTACTTAAAAAACCAATGGCATCGCGTTCTATATCGGCAGTTTCTTTAAAAAATCTCGGATCTTCTTCTGACTCTTCTTCATTTGGTATTAATCCAAAATGCAATTTCATTATGTCTTGACCTTTTTCACTAAAATCTATTTTTACTAAAGTTTGAGAATGTTTTATGCCGGTTTGATGTCTTAAAACCTTTACCTGATATTGACCATTATCAAAAATAAGAACATTTCCTTCCTCATTTTGTTTAATTTGTTTGTATCCCGCGTCTTCTAACTCTTCGATAACGTTGTGGAATAGCATATTATCCTGGTGGGCGAATTTATTTGGATATTTAGAGCGAAAAAAAACATCAATGTCTTTTGGAAGAGAAAAGACTTTATTAATCACTTGCCCGGCCAGAGGGTCGTCTCCAAGTAAAGACTTATCAACATCGGAAAAGATTTTTGAAAAGTGTTCGTCGACAACATAATTTTCAAATAAATAGCTTCTCATTGATCCGCCTCTAACAATAGCAAAATTGTCATTTTCATCCGGTTTACAAAATATAGAAATGCGATTAACCATTTTTTGCGCTAGTTGAGGAAGCTCGGTGCCGATAGTCATGGGGGCAGTTTTTGTCACAAAATTCGTCAATGAGATTGACTGAATAATATCCTTCATTTCCAAACCAGGCGGCCTTAATATTTCTAGGAGAGAATTTAACATATTTTAAATGATAAATCCCTGATTTTTAATGGTTTTTATAAAATTTTTCTCAAATCCCAGGGAAACCAATTTGTTTCTTAATCGTTTCATAAATTGGTCAAGTGCCCAATCGGTATATGACTCTTCACCCCAAATAGCTTTTGAAATATTATCACGACTTATTGCGACATCTTTATTGCTTACTAAATAAATTAGTAATTTTCTTTCGCGTTTAGAAAAATAGTTATTCATAACAACCCCGTTTATATAAAGATCGTGTTCGTTTATAATTTCGATTTTTAATTTTTCAGTTATTTGAGTCCTAAAATAATCTTCAAGTAGACCAGAGAAAAAATGAAATTGGTCACCGCTTTTAACCAAGGTATTGGATTGCAAAAGATATTTCAGAATGGATTGTTCCTCGGCATTAAAAATGAAGTTTTTTTTGATAATTTTTTCAAGAAGTTTTTTTTCCCCTAATGTAAACTCGTCGACAAGAATAGATATCTTCGTTTTTAACTCATCATGGTCAAAAATATTTTTAGGGCTTCCTGTTTTGCTATATTGACGCACAACCTCTTTAATTAACCAGGCAATACCACCACATTTATGGATAATTTCTTTAATCATTTTTTCAGTAAAATTAATAGAAAGTTTTTTTCCCAAATAACGAATGAAATAATTACTGTCTTTTTCCGAAAGATATGGAAATATTTGGATATTTTGATACAAAGTGGTATTTGAAGATAGTTTTTTGGAAAGACTAGGATAAGTGATATTACTACCAAAAAAATAAAGGATTGAAAGGGATGATATCTGATGATAAAGGCTATTTAGGGCTGATGCCAAAGAAATTTTTTCATCTATTAGTTTATCTGCATCTAGTACTAAAAGAATTATCTTTTGATTTTTTGGTTTTATTTTAGATTTGACAAATTTTTCTAATTCATCTGAATCGTCTATCGGTTGACTAGTCAAATCAAGAGTAATAATTTGGGTATTTTCATAACTTTTCAAATATTTATTTAAAATAGCCTCACTTTGAATAAAGGCGTGAATACGATAAAGTTGATCGCGTTTAGGAAGGTGAATAATTGATCCACAATCGCGTCGGTTTACAATTGCGCACCAATCAGAAAAAACTTTTTCAAAAGTTTCTGCTGTCAAATTTGGATTTGGCTTATTCATACTTTAGAGCCTCACATTATACCAAAAAAAAGTCAAAATGACAAGATTCCGTCAGTTATGGTGTCAAGCAGGAAGATAGATCCTCAATATAATTGAATAAAAATATGGCAGAGAAAGAAAAGCGACCTAAAGATCTAATCGATCTGAGAATAGATCATTTACTAAAACAATTCGGAAGTAGAGTAAATTTTTGGGAGGAGGCAAATATTGAAACAGCTTGGAGATTAGCGGCAAGTTCATACCATGGATGGGATCATTATTTGAAAAATAGAAGCGAATTACCTGGAGGTTTAATAGAAAGACCTGTTATGGCCGGAGGAAAAACAATTGGATGGGCTTTTATTGGCCGGAAGGATTTAGATCGACCGCGGGGCTGGAAATATGGAATAGTAGGATTTAACGGAGCAATTATGCCTTTAGGGAATTTTCCCAACAAAATTTAAAAGTTTTTTTAAAAAAATATGGCTACAATAAGCGAAATATTTAACGGCAATCCAGATAGTGGCTCAAGTAACATTCCAAGATCGGTTATGGCGTTTGCGATCCCGATGGTTTTAGGATTAGGTGGAGCCGTTATACAAAACTTAACTTCACCGGAACTTGGAATAATTCCGCCAGTTCTAACTATGTTGACACCTATTGCAATCGGAATAATGGAAATGTTTAGACAGTTTAGAATAACTGACAGAAAAAACGCTCAAATGGATAAAAGATTTTTTGAAAACGTAAGAAAATTACGCGGAAATTAATATTAATAATTAATATATAAAAATATAAAAAATAGATATGGTCTCTTGTGATAATTGTCAAAGAATATTTCAAAATTTAGCTAGTCAACCTTTAAAAAAAGGGGAATGGCATATACCAATTCTTGACGGAAAAGCCTACCAAGTTCTAAAGAAAGACACACTTGAAGAAAGCTCAGGACACTATAGCATTTCCCACTTTCAATACGGCCCTTTTTCGGAAATGGATACGTTTCTATTGAAACAAATAAGAGGATTAGAAAGACAAGTTTGGAATATGGGACTACTTTGCCAAGTTTTAGCAAATGCGAAATTTTAAAACCCATACTTTTAGTTGAAATAAATATGAATATAGTTTCTGGTAATCTTATAAATCTTGGTGGGAAAGGAGCTGAGATGTCTCAAGGAGTAGATGGAAGAATATCTCTTCCTGGAATAGCTTTAGCTGCTGCGGGTTTAATGTATCTTGGAAAAAGAACGGGTGATTTCCTTAAACAAAAAATCGGAAAGAGATATACCATTGGACTGACAATATTTGGTCTTTTGGCAGGGATATCAACAGGAGCTGTGGCGGCGCTATATCAGAATCCGGAAGGGATTTTGGCGGCTGGTGCAATTTCAATATTTTCTGCAGGAATGACAATGTCTACAAACAAATCAGGTAAAAAATAGTACATAAAAAGTTCATTAAATACCAATGACTAATTTCGAGCAAGGTAAATTTTTAGAAAATAAAAGCGTTGTATTAACCTTCAGTTGCGGTGTTTGCGGTATCAGAGAAGCAACAGCTAAGAAAATGACTCCAAACTCTGTTTTAATTACTGATAAAAGATTAGGAATAGAAAATATGAATGAAAAGACGTATGAATTGGAAATGCGACCTTTCCCAAGTAATCAAATGGAATTATCGGTATATCTATTAAGAGGGCATGCTAAAATGTTTCACGGAACAGAAGAAGCATCAATCTCCGATCTACGGAATTAATATAAATTAGCACACAGATGATTGGCTTATTTTAATGCAGCTGAAGATGAGGAGATAATTATTTTTTGAATCTCGGTCCAATTATCCATTCCTTCATTTGGAATTAAAATGTACTGACCGTCTTCTGAAACTGCATTTTTAAAAACGTTTTGATCAGTTAGAACTATTGAAATAGTTTTGTATTCCTTAGATTTATCCGCTTGGCCAATAAATTTTTTTATGATATCCAAGCCAATGTCTGTCTTGACATCTTTTTTAAACTCGTCCATAAGTGGAATTATTTTGGAAACAAAACCAATGTTGATGACTTTGTCCTTGACGGCTTCAATTACCTGTTGCTGGCGCAAAGCCCGATTAAAATCGCCGCCGTCTTCCGGTGCGTGGCGGGACCGAGCAAATTTTAGAGCCGTGGCTCCGTCTAAATGTGCAGGGCCTTTATTGAACTCAAGTTTTTCATAACGGCAGGGGAAAGCCAGTTCAGGCGAATCAGTGGCATTTTTAACAAACTCTTCAAGCTTTGGATTATCTTTAAACTGTTGATTTCGGTCATCAGGATTAAATCCGGGGGTGATAAAAGGCTCGGCCTTTTTAAATAAATCTTCGGTATCCTTATCACATAATTCTTTTTCTTTGCCTTCAATAGGGTATTCCGGATCGGTGAACGATCTTTTAATTTCAACATCGATACCACCTAAGATATCGATTGCTTTAGTAAAACCAGCAAAGTTAATACTGACATATCCGTCAATCGGCAGACCGGTGACCGTGGAAATAATAGCTTTGGTTGATATCTTTTTTAGATCAGGATAATCTTTTGGGAAAAGTTCCAATTGGTATACGGCGTTAATTTTTGTATGAAAATCCGCACCAGATTTGGTTGGTAAACCTACCCAGAGATCTCTTGGAATGGAGAAAAGAGTAACTTTTTTTGTTTTAATATCAACATTGACGACCATGATTGTATCAGTAAGATATGTACCGTCATGATTTCCACCACCGTAGCCTAGAAGGAGAAAATTAAAGACGGCTTTTTCAGGGACTGGTTTTAGTAAGGATTGCTGGTTTGTTTTCCCGTTAAATTTAAAGTTATTAAAAAAATAAAAAACTCCGAAGGCTAATAAAATTCCGACAATGACAATAACTATTTTTTTCATAATGAATCCGATAATTATAACGGATATTATAGTCCAAATCTCTGACTTTGTAGGTTATAAGCGGTAGACAACTATAATTACTTTTGTTAAGTTAAAAGTCAAAAGGCAAAAGTCAAAAATTAAAGTCAAAATTAAAAAGTTTTTACAGTATATTATTTAGTATGAGTTATTCGGTAGATCTTAAAGGTCGTTGCTATAAATTTAGTTTAGATTTAATAGCGTTCATTGATACTTTACCTAATCAAAGAAGCTGTTGGATAATCAGTGATCAAGTACTTCGAAGTGGAACTAGCGTTGGAGCAAATCTTGTTGAAGGTACTTCTTCAAGTTCAAGGCTTGAGTTTAAAAAATTTTATGAAATTGCTTTAAAATCATCTAATGAAACTAAATATTGGTTAGGATTACTTAGAGATTCCGGTAAAGGAAATAGAGAAGAAACGGAAAAACTTTTAAAAGAAGTTACTGAAATCAGCAATATGATTGCCTCAGGAGTTATAAAATTAAAAGCAAAGCGATACTTTTAACTTTTTAATTTAACTTTTGACTTCTAACTTTTGAATTTTGAATTATTTTTCAAGGCTTCTTATTATCCTTTCCACCTCGCGATCGTTAATTTCATGATGTGGTCCGCGATGAGACAGCAATGCGCCGGAAAAAGTCTTTGGAATATGCATCAGCTCATGAATTAAGGTTTTAATTTTCTCTCTCTCAGATAGTTTATCAAATCTTTGGGAAATTACCTCAATGATGTAGTTTGTTTCCAGTCCGGCTACTTCATGAAATAAGCGGGACATCCCCCAAATCCGGGCATAAGCACGGGTTTTAGCATCAAAACTGCGGATGCAGTGAATTTGATTTGGCTTGATGTGGGTGAAATTTAACTCCTTAATTAAGACCCTTAGTTGTCTTTTGATTTCAGGGGCAAGTTTGTATTGCATTTATGAATTATACACGGTTATTTAGCTTGATATTTAGGGATATTTTGATATAATATTATAGGATAAATATAGATAAACATATGGCAATAGAGCACCGTTCGAATCATCCTTATTTTCATAATCCTGCTTTTTTGGCTGGAAGAATAGATCGTTTTGAAGTTCAGTCGAAATCTTTTACAAAGAGGCTTCCAGCGTTACTTTATTTAGGTTTGGATCATAATTTTAACATATGGCGGGAAACGGGCTTTCCTTTACTTAGCGGCTTTCCTTCTTTATTGGGACATGATCCTAATTTTATTGGGCTTAAGCACGGCCAAGTAGGAGCTAATCTATCCTTCTCACTTTGGTACCAAAATAAAAGAGCATCAGAATATAATGAACCGTATCAACCAGAATTTGAAAGTAAAGTTGCCGCACAATTAAGCAATTTCTTTCTTCAAAGAATCGCTAACATTAGTGGTAATAATAGTCAGACAGAATTAGCCGCATTGATCACTGGTATACAATTGGTATCAACAAACCTTATTGATTCGCCTGAATATGTACTGACATATTTACAAAAAAAATACGGCTCATTAAATATATTTTCAAATTTTCCTTCATATATTTTTGATATTGTAAAATCTTTTACAAATGATGATAGAGAATTAATATCTAATATTTTTCAGCTTTTTTTTAATCACGAAAAAGCATATTTTGATGGTTTTGAATCGTCTGTTTTTCTTCCAAAAAAATTACTTGAAGCATTTTTTAATATTGTAGGAAGCGAAAAAGCGTGTACGGGTTATTCTGATCACAGCCATATTGATGAGGACCTTGTAACACCAATGCAAGTGGCAAATTTGGTTGAAAGATTAAACAAGGAACCAAGTCAATATTATCCAGATGAAGATTTAAGAGTTCAATTTGCCAGTCGCTATATTGTTGGTCTTAAAGGGGTCGCACAAGCAATGATAGAAGGCAAAAAAAATGGAGTCACATATTTATATGACCATCTTAAAAGAACTATGGAGAATAATGGTCTGTTGCCAAAAGACATTAAAGCAACAGAGGTTAAAGAATGGGAAGAGATACTTCTTTCGTGTTTAAAAGATCCTCAATTGTTTGATTTTTTGCATGAAGACAATAAAGTTCGAGAAATAGTGGGGAGATATGATTATCGATCATTGGTTAATTATTTTAAAAAAGAGGGTAAGAAAAATATATCTGTAATAAGCCTTGGATTTGGAAAATTGGGAGCAGCTACTTGGGAGATGGAAGGGATTTTTCTAAATAGTGGAATAAAGATGGATATAAATGGAGTTGATATATTACCATTAAAGAGCGCTAATCAAAAACCAGATGATATATTAGTTGAAAGATATACAAGGACTGATAGTGGAATATTAAGAGACGGAGATGGTGACAATATGCCCGATATTGAAACGCTTACAATGGATGAAAAACAGGGACTTATAACTTGGTATAACAATCTTCAAAAAGGGGGAAAATTAATTGGCAAGATTAATTTGATAAACGATTCTCCTAATATCCCGAAAGCTGATTTAGTGACGCTCCAAGGAACGGTTGCGTGTCTAAGGAATTATAACGATAGAGTAAAAATGATTGAAAATGCCTTAAAATTAGTCAACCCAAATGGCGGCATACTTCTTGTTGAAGGTGGCATGACCTTAACTGGTGGGCAAAATGTACGTAGTATAGCGATTAGATTAAATAAGGGAAAACCTGAGATAGTTTATATTGAAATAGACAGATCGAGAGATGTAATTGTCCCAAGTAGTTATGTTTCTTCAAATAAAACTTTAATAGCAAATACCGATGTTTACACTGGAAACGGTCAGTTAAATCAAGGAGAAAATTATATTTCAGTTTCTTTTTCAGAAGAAGAAATAGTTATTCCAGTACTTTTTTCAGCTATAAACAATAGCAAACTTATTTAGCAAAATTTATATTTTTCCGGTTTAGGATCAGATTAACGATGTTCAATCCGATACGATTAATTTAAAGTAACCTTCTATATTATTTTGATAGAAGTTATCAATATGAATAATTAATCTTAAGGACTTATTGCCTTTACTGGAAAAAAAGATCTTCCGTCGTGATGGGCAGTCAAAAGTTTTGAATCGAAATGTGGTACAAATCTGGTTCTCAATTTATAAAAATAACTCACATTATCAATTACTTTAGTGAGATTAGTTTTGGTACCCATTAAAAGTTCGTGGATTATGCCAAATAAAAGAAATTTATTATATCTTCTATCATAAGTATCAGCATCTTCAGATATACTAATTAATCCTTCGTAATTAAGGATTTGTAAATTAATCACAGTAGCTAAGTAATCCCTTTCTGGAATATTTAATTCTTTTCGAAAATCCTGACTAGTTAATAATTCGTCAGTTATTTCATCCTGGATAATTTCGGCGCCTTGTCCCGATTTTTTTTGACCAGCTATTCGCATAAATGGACCTTCAAAGAGTTTTTTTCTTGATTTGTTAACATTGAAAATTCTAACCTTGGCCTCTTCTCCTAAAGGTGCCTCAAGTTTTGATAAATATTGTAATTGTGAAAGCCTTCCCAAAGCTGGAGATAATTCTAATTCCGAAATTGTATGCCTTTTTGAAATCAAATCCAAAGCAGCGGAATAAAACACGTCGTCAACAAGAAGTGGATTTTTGCGTTCAACTCCCATATTATTTTTCTAATAATAACATACTATGGGACTTATTTCAACTGGTTTATTTTTAAAATAAGTTTTTTTGTTTTTTTATGGTATTATTTTCGTAATGAAGAAAATAATTATTGGGCTTCTTTTAATTATTACTTTTGTTTTTCCTGTTTCTGCTCAAATAAATGATATCCAACCTGACGCGGTGAATTTAAACGCCATCTATCCAACTGACTCAGTTGAAACTACAACTAATATTACCGGAGAGCATATCAAGTCCTTTCAATCTGCAATATCGATAAATAAAGATGGAACGATCGATGTTAAAGAATCGATCGTTTACGACTTTTCAACTTTAAATAAACATGGTATTTACCGTGACATTCCTTTTATAAAAACCAACCAGGACGGGAAAAAATTTGAACTTGGATTGGACAATGTTTCGGTTACTGATGAAAATGGAAGGTCTTATAAATTTGTTAAATCTTGGATTGATGAAAAAATATTAAGATTAAAAATTGGTGACGCGGACAAACTAATAACAGGAATTCATACCTACGTAATTTCGTATAAAGTCTCAGGAGCTTTAACTTATTACTCCGATCATGACGAGCTATATTGGAATGTAAATGGTAATGAGTGGACTGTGCCAATCGCCGTTCTGACCTCCGAGGTCAGAATTCCGGATGGCATAAAAAAAGAAGATATTAAAACCGCTTGTTTTACAGGTATTACTGGGAGTAACGTATCCGACTGTAATTATCTTATCAACGATCGTGGGCAAGATAATATTACGGCATCCCGTATTTTGTCTTCGGGCGAAGGACTCACTTTCGTCATCAGTTTCCCGAAAAATATTGTCGCCGTCCTTGAACCAAAAGTATTCGTCAGTTTTTGGGAAACCTGGGTTGGTAAATTGATTTCCTGGCTGCTTGGACTATTGGCTTTAACTTGGTATGTTTTTTTACCCTTCTATATAATTTACCGTTGGATAAGGTACGGACGTGACCCTTCGACAAGCTCAGGGCAAGTCCGGGCTTGGTTTGACCCACCAAAAACTCAGGACGGAAAGCGATTTTTAACACCAGGGGAAGTGGGAACATTGGGAGATGAAACCGTTGATATGAAAGATATTTCAGCCACAGTTGTTGATCTAGCTCGCCGTGGATTTTTGATAATCGAAGAAAAGAAAAAAGGTGAATTCTATCTTTCAAAGGGAAAAAAATTTAACAGTAAAGAAGAATTATTGCCGTTTGAAAAAAGATTATTGTCAGGAGTGTTTAACACAGGAGACGATATAGTCAAAATAAAAGGAAAGGATTTATCAGAAACGGTTAGTGAAGTAAAAAACAATCTTTACGAACAAGTGGTTGAGGATAAATTGTTTGATAAAAATCCGCAAACTACACGGACGATATATTATGTCATCGCTGGATTCGCGCTATTTACCGGAAACTTCTTTTTGGCAATTGTGTCCTTCATTTTTGGCCGGGTAATGCCGAGAAAAACGATCTTTGGAGTTGAGTCAAAAAATGTTTCTTTTTCATTAAAAAATTTCTTAACTAGCCAGGAAAGACAGTTTACTTTTCAGGCAGACAAACAAATGATGTTTGAAAGACTTCTTCCTTTTGCGGTTGCTTTTGGAGTGGAAAAGATCTGGGCAAAGAGGTTTGAAACTCTCAATATTACCCAACCGTCTTGGTATCACGGCTATTCTAATACCAACTTTAACAGTTACTTACTCGTCAACAGTTTGAATTCTTCTTTTAAAACGTTTAGCACTGCTGCAACACCGACTCGTTCTTCGAGCGGCTTCTCTTCAGGATTTTCCGGCGGTGGGTTTAGCGGTGGAGGCGGAGGTGGTGGTGGGGGAGGAAGTTGGTAAAAATTTATTCTGGCAGGGGTGGAAGGAATCGAACCCTCATCAAAAGTTTTGGAGACTTCTATTCTACCATTGAACTACACCCCCTTGACCTACCAGTGCTCCCGGGCAGAATTGAACTGCCATCAGAGGTTCCGCAAACCTCTATTCTATCCGTTAAACTACAGGAGCTGTGTCTATATTTTATCACAAATTTTGCTATACTCATTTTATGAAAATTTATTTTCTTGGGACAAATGGTTGGTATACCTCTCCAACGGGTGACACGCCCTGCATTCTTATCGATAGTCGCGATCAATATGTTGTGTTTGATGCCGGAAACGCCATCTATAAAATCGATAAATATATTAAAGAAGACAAACCTGTTTCACTTTTCTTGAGTCATTTTCATATAGATCATATTTCCGGACTTCACATGCTGGTCAAATTTAAATTCAAACAGGGGATTGATGTTTATTTTGCCCGCGGCCGCAAAAAAGATTTTAATTTATTTGTCAATCCGCCCTACACGATCGGAATTACTAACGACAAAAAAAATATCTACACCATGAAAAGCGAGATCCGACTTCATGAACTTGAAGAAGGGGAGAGTAATATTGGTTTTCCAGTTGTTATGAAAAAACTTTACCATGGTTTTGATAATCATGGGTTTAGAGTTACTTTGGAGGGAAAAACTATCGTTTATTCTGGTGATACAAAAATAGTTCCAAGTGGTTTACTGCTTTCCAAAAACGCCGACTTGTTGATTCACGAATGTTCCAATATTCTACCCAATCCAGAGCCGGATCTTTGGGGACATACAAATCCAGCCCAAACTGCCCAATTTGCAAAAGATGCCAATGTTAAAAAACTGGTTATGACTCATTTTTCACCGGTTGCCTACGATTCACTTGAAAAAAGAAAAGAAGCGGAAAAAATCGCTCAGAAAATTTTTCCAAACACGATTGTGGCTACGGACGATTTAGTTTTAGAAGTTTAAATTACTTAGTAGGAAAGTCGGGGATTGTTGGAGCTCCAGCTGGGGGTGTAGTTGAATTAGTTGAATCAGTCATAGTTGGTTGAACTGGCGGCGCAGCTGGCGGAGGAGAAACATCCGGTGTTACTACCGCTGGTTTTTCTTCAACAATTTTTGAATTAAGTTTGTCCATTACTTCATTTAGCGGTTTATCTTCTACTTTTGGTATTTCAGGAGCGATCGTTGGTTCAACTGGAGCTGGGTTAACCGGTTCAGCAGGAGCGGAAGTTTCAACCGGCGGTTTTGCTTCAGCTGTAACGAAACCAAATACCGTATCAAACTCCGCTTTTGTAAATCCTTTAAGAACGGCAATTGTACCGTCGTCTTTTTCAACCCGAGTAACCGGGGTGCCGGCAAAGTTATTGGAAATAGCCAACATTTCCGTTAAAAAATCCTTATTAGTTTCCAAATCCTTTTCTTCAAAGACGAGCTTATTTGTATTCAAATATTCTTTCTCCTGTTTGGAAAATGCGCAGTCTTTAATTGTGTAAACCGTAATTTTCATTTCAATTTTCAGTATGAAGGATAAATAATTATTTGTCAAACGCTTTTAATTCCTTCAGCTTCCACATAAAAAGAGCCGCTCTATTTCGCGCGTTGGCGTCGATCACAAACCGGAGAGCTTCTTCAAGAATAGCTCGGGGAACGGTTTTAGCCAGCTTCATATAAAGACCTTTCCGTCTTGTGTCGCCAAGTTTTTCTGAAAGATGGATTCCGAAAGTCTGAAACTCCCGGGAAACGTATTTATCTTCAAGTGGGTTGAATTTTTTTAGGATATCGCGGATGGATTGCATAGTTTATTGTAAAGTTTAATATATTCGCGGGCACTTTTGTCCCAAGTAAAATCTTTTTTCATTGCATTTAAAATCATATTGTTAATCCTATTTTTGTCGTTTTTCCAAATTCCAACCGCTTTTTTCATGACCGTTTCCAGATCAAAAGATGAATATTTTTTAAACAAAAATCCGTCGGTTCCATCAATGATTGAATCCTTAAGTCCTCCGGTTTCCCTGGCAATCGGTAGGGTTCCGTATCTCATTGCAATCATCTGAATCAATCCGCAGGGCTCAAACTTTGATGGTACCAAAAGAAAATCAGAAGCAGCATAAATTTGTGAAGCAATTCTTTTATCAAAAACGGAAATATAGGCGACGTTTTTTTTATAAAAACTGGCAAGCCACAAAAATTGATCTTCCCACTCAACCTCTCCTTGACCAAGAATTACAAATTGAAATTTTTGTAAATTAACCCGTCTGATCATTTTATGCATAATATCAAGACCCTTTTGCTTAGATTCAAAGCGTCCGATAAATCCTATGAGAGGAATTTCGTCAGATACAGTAAAGCCAAGTTTTTCCTGAAGAAATTTTTTGTTGAGGTGTTTTCCCTGAATTGGAGAATTATTAACTCCATAATGATAATTTATATTTTTGTCGTGTACGGGATCTCGGGAATCATAGTCGATCCCATTTAAAATTCCGGAAATTTTTTGGCCCTCGTTTCGGATTATTTCGTCTAAACCACACCCGTATTCTTCAGTAAGAATTTCTTTGGCGTAGGAAGGGGAGACGGCATTGACTAAATCGGCATGGATTATTCCTTCGAGTAAGAAATTTACCTGCTTTTTTTTAGTTTCCCATTGAATTACCCGGCATTTACTGTGATCCAATCCGGTTCGCTTAATGACGTCAAGAGAATATTTTCCCTGATGGTTAAGATTATGAATTGTAAGCAGCGTTTTGAACTTAAGATTGTTGTGTTTGATCAAGAGCGGAATTAAACCCGTATGATGATCGTGGCAATGAATAATTTCCGGAATCCAAGAAAGATAATTATTTTTTAAGATTTCATAGACGCAAAGGTTATAAAAAGCAAAAGTATCGCGGGAAGGAATATCCAGCCATTTTTCATTTTTTATTAGATAAACCGGTATTTTTTCATCGAGAAAGTGGATTTGGAAAATCGTTACTTTTTGTTTTTTTCCATCATAAATTACGGTAAATTTTTTTAACTCTTTTTTCTGGAGACGATGAAGCTTTAGGGCTTTATAAAAAGGCAAAATAACTCTAACATCAACTCCTTGTCTATGTAAATTTTTAGGCAGTGCTTTGGCAACATCTCCTAAACCTCCAACCTGGAAAAAGGGGACCAACTCCCAAACGGCAAATAAAACCTTCATGAAGATAAGTATAGCAGACTGTTAATCACGGTTTTTTCTGCACTTTACCTTTACCATAAAAAGTTAGCATATTCCTTCCCCATTCTCCTTTTTTCAAATCATCTTCGGTAATTATTTTTCCTTCATCATCGATTGTGCCCATAGATTCTAAGGCCTTAAAAACTAATGGCTTTGTCTCCTTAGGATATAGGGTATGAGTGGCATCTATTTTTATAAATAATTCTTGTATTTTTTGCCTGAGCAGACCTATCTCAACTGTTTGCAATTCTTCAGGAGAAAACCCGAGCTCTTTTAAAGTTTCTGGTTGACCCAATAAAATTTTTTTTATTCTGGCCTCACTTTTGAAAGATCCAAGTTTCCGTAACCAATCTCCTTCTTTGAGCATGTCGACTAGTACTCCTTCTTGTTGGGCTTTTAACATCGTAACATTACTATTTTCTGAAAGATCAAGTAACCGACCCATGATTGATTTAACTGCAGAACTTTGGTCAGCAATTAATTCTCGTAAAACTTCCTCGGCAGAATAAACAGGAGAGTCGAGTTTATAGATGCTTGACAAAGCCTCGAGCCGACCAATATCTCCACCTCCCACGCCCATATATCTTGTTGAATGAGCATGAAAACCAATTCCAAGAAGCGCCATTTTAGCGTTTCCAAATCCTTGTTGGTCGATAAATCTATTTATTATTTCAGTAAAATTTTCTAAGCTATCATCTGCTAAATTTTCAATTAAAACAGCCTCAGAAAATTTAACTTGTTTACCTTTAGAGTTGATAAAATTTCCCTCTTTATTGACTTTAATTTCTTTACGAATTAAATCCATCATAAGGTCGGCTTCAGTTCTCCCCTCATCAGTTTCAGCTCGGGCACCAGTTTTACCGCCACTTAAAATTAAGTGATCGGTAACACCTTGTTTCAACATTTCGGCTGCGGCTTTTGCTTCAAGCCGGGAATAAAAATTTAATCCTTCACGTCCTGTTTTGGGGACCTTATCTATTTCTTGAACAGGACCTTGGCCGAAAACCAAAGTATAATCAAAGTGCTGATTTTTGAGAGCTTCCTGGGGTTTTAACGGCTCGATTTGGGTTTTCGAGGGAATGTATCCTTCACCTGCTTCTGGCATATTTACTTTTCAATTAAAGGAATAAGGTTTTTCTTTATTAAATTAGTTAGATCATAGTTTTCTTTCACAACCCGATTCATTGAAATAAGCTTATTATTTTCAAGAAAATCAACGATCTTTTTAGCGACATCGTCCGGCGGTGTATTTTCATAATCTATATATGAAAAATTTTCCCCTCCGACTTCCCTAAATACCAGTAAGTCGGACAAAAATATCGGAGTTTTTGTTAAAGTAGCTTCCAATAGGGGAAGGCCGAAATTTTCACTTTTTGAGAAATAAAAAATAATATCGCAAAGGGAATAAAAATCGTGGATCTCTGATTTATGAAGGCTCCTTTTGATCGATTCATTTAAAAAAATCACGTTATTTTTTAGGTTATATTGGTCGATTTTTTTATTAAGCATTTCTAAATATTTTTCTCCCTCTTTATGATGGGAGATCTTTCCTGTTATGACAAAGGCAAGATTAGGATAAACTTTTTTCAAATGAAAAAGGATGTCCAGAGAAAATTCAATATTTTTTCTCTCAATAATGTTGACCGGCGATAAAATGACAGGAAAACGCTTCATCAGATTATTTTTTTCAAATATTTCAAAAACAGAATCGTCAATTTCCAAAAATTCTTTTATATTGATTCCATTTGGGATGACAGTTATTTCTTCCGATTTCAAATTAGTTACTTTTGAAACAAGATTTTTTAGGCTGTTTGAAATAGCTACATATTGAACATCGTCAATCTTTTCAGTAAGCAGATTATTGACATCTGGAGGCAGAGAAAAATCCTTTATCCGCACTTTATCAAAACCTATGTATTTGTGATCGTGGATCCAGGAAATAACTCTTTTTTCCTCATGATTTAGTACGTATTTTTTAAATGCATAGATGAAAGGAATATTATGAGTAAGGCTAAGCATATTGTGAACAATAATTACGTCTTGTGACTCAAATTCCTTGGTAATTTTATCCTCAATTATTTTTGCAAGTTCCAAAAATCCCTGACTGGTGGTTCCTTTGGTCATGATCTCTTCATAAAGAGCCTGATTGGTATTATAAATTGACTGAAGTTCCGGAATTTGAATAAGTTTTATACTTGGGTCAATTTCTTTACCGGAGCCAGTCAAAATCGTTATCTCATATCCAAGTTTAGCCAGGATTTTGGCCTGTTCTTTGATAAATACCTCAACTCCACCGATATTTGGCGGATAAGAAAAATGTAATAGTATGATTTTTTTCATGGGGACACTCTTTTAAAAGACAGTCTTAAATAAGACTGTCTTTGTTTAATAATTTCTAAATAGGTTTTTTCGTAATTATCAACCATCGTTTGAGTGCTAAAATTCTTGACAACGTGGTCCCGGCAATCCTGAGGTTTAATTTGATTGATTTTATTTAGAGCATTTTTCAGTCCGTCAATCCCGTTCTCAGGTGGGACAACAAAACCAGTCTTTCCGTCAACTATCAATTCTGAAACAGCGCCCCGGTTAAACCCAATCACCGGAGTACCGCAGCTCATTGCTTCGGCAATCACCAGTCCAAAAGGTTCATACCAATTAATCGGCATTAAATAGGCTTTAGCATTTTGCATAAGGCGCGCTACTTCAGGTTTTGTCAAAACTAGTTCGGAAGATAGAGAACCAACCCATTGAATTTTATCCGACAAATGAGATTTGACGTCAGTATCATAAAATTTCATATCTTCGATATTTCCGGACATCAAAAGACGGGAATTTGTTTCTTCAGCCAATTTTATCGCCCAGCGGACTCCCTTTGGATCCATAAACGTGCCATCGGCATTTTTTGCTTTAGCCATCCGGCCCAGCCAAAGTAAATAATCATCTTTTTTTTCTTGGAATGAATAAACACTTGTATCAATACCGTTGTAAACAACTTTAAAAATTTTAGTTTTTTTAAATTGATTTTTGTGAGCTTGGGAAATAGAAATATAATAAGTGTTATTGAATAAACTTAAGACTTCGTCGAGTTCCGGTGTCACTTGAGCGTGAATCGTTGTCACAAATGGTGTTTTTAAATTTTGGGCTATCAGCGGATTAATAAATTCCGGATAAGTATGGTTGTGAATAATATCAAACTGATCGCCAATCTCTTGAACTTTTTTTGCTAACCTGACCAGAAAGGAAGTTTCTGCATAAAATGGATTTTCAAATGCAGGGAGTTCGACAAAAGATTTATCAATAATCGGAATCGTTGTCACTCCGGGTATTTGGCTATCGGCGGTTCCAATCATCGTTACTTGGTGGCCTTTTTTAACCAAACCGGTGATCAGTTCAAAGATAATTCTTGGCCGGGAAGAAAGAGTTTTTTCATTAACAGCCCTTTTTAAAAGGGAAGCGATTAAAATCTTCATAAGAATAATATTAGCAGATTTAAGAATTACTTTGTGTGATTGAAGTAGGCGAATTTGTCGTAAATATTTTCAAAACGGTGGGCAATTACTTCCCATGAAAATCTTTTTACCGCAATTTCACGGGCCCGCTTAGCCATTTTTAGTCGGAGCGGTTCATTATCAAAAAGCATGTTGATTTTTTCAGCCATATCTTGAGAATTTCGCGGTCTGATAAAAAAACCATTTTGACCGTCTTTGACGGCGAGAGGAATTCCGCCTTTTCTGGTGACGACAACCGGGGTTTCGCAAGCCATTGCTTCAAGTATCACCAGTCCTAAAGGTTCATCCCAAACACTAGGTGCCACAAAAACATTTGCCCGGCTGTAAAATTTGATTAAAAAATCGGTGTCGGCTCCAAGGTGACCGATAAATCTCACATTAGATATCTTTTCATCTTTAACAATTTTTTCCAAATTTTTCCGCTCAGGTCCATCACCTAAAATAAGTACCTTACCTCGAATTCTTTTAGCAGCCCGAACCAAATATTTAACCCCTTTATAGGCGGTTAATTTTCCGGCAAAGACGACGACTTTTTCACCTTTAATTCCAAACTGTTGATCGATATCGTCGGTTGGGACTTTTTTAAATTTGTTAATATCAACACCGCCGGGAATAACCCTAACCCGTCTGCGGTAAGTATCACCAAAAACTTTAAAAGTCCACTCTTTTGTGTAAAACGAGTTTGGGATAATGCGGCGGGCTCGATTAAGGGCATCCATAGTGAGCGCCAAATATCTTTTATCTTTTTGAGCTGTTGGTAATTCCGATCCATGAATTGTGATGATGTACGGAATTTGATAGGTTGATTTTATGAAACGGGCAGCCCAAGAGAAAGGGAAAGCGTGATGAACATGAATGATGTTAGGACGAAAATCTTCAACCGCATCAACCGTATGATTAAGAAAACTTTTATAAATTGTTAAAATTTCACGGTGTGATATGTCTTTATAAAGCCGGCCGTTTTTCCATTCAGGATGACCGGTAAAAGAAACATTAAAGGGCATTTTAATCGGGTACATTTTGACAGCACTATTGGGAATTTGACGTTGATCTGGGGCAACCATGGCAACATCATGACGTTTTGAAACTTCCCGAGCTAGATAGCGGGCGTAGGTACCCGATCCAGAGCCGTAAAGAGGGAATGTTTGAAGATATAAAATTCTTAATTTTCTATCCATATTTGTCGATTATTATAACATTTTTTTCTCTAAAACAAGAATTTTAAACTGGTTTTTGAGATGGAGCTTGAGTTGGGTAAAGATCTTAGGAAAAATTTCTGTTTCCAAAAGCTTTTTTTCTTCTGGTAAAAAGTTTTGCAGGGCGTATGTTTCTCCAGGTATTCGTCTGTCAAACGGCCGATTATCAACTCCGATTCTTACCCGCCAAAAATCCTTGGTTTTCAAATGTTGTTCTACTGATTCGAGTCCGTTATGGAGTTGGGGACCGGACGCGAACTGGGTGTGGAATTTACCCAACGGGATATCTAAGTCGTCATGTACAATTATTAAATTTTTTATTTGCGAATTTCTCGAGTTTGCGAGTTTGGAAACAAATTTTCCTGACTCATTCATGTAACAGTTGGTTTTTATTATTCTTAACTCGTTAACCTGCAAACCCGTTAACTTGTTAACCATGTAATCAACAAACATATGTCCGACGTTATGACGGTTGTTTTGATATTTTGCTCCCGGATTTCCGAGGCCAACGATTATTAACATAGGGAAAGTATAAAGTATCTAGTATTTAGTATCTAGTATAAAATCATTTTTTGATTTCTCTTTATACTTCATACTAAATACTTTATACTAAATTCATGGCGAATTATATTCACGATATCAGTAAAACCCACTGGATGGTTTCTAATCCTGCCAGGACTACCCGCACTGGCATGGATGGTAAGCCATTTCGTTGTCCTTTTTGTCCGGGAAATGAATCAGACACGCCGCCGGAATTATACCGGGTAGGGGAAATCTCAACTTGGCAGATAAGGGTTTTTGCAAATTTATTTCCTATTACCGAAATCCATGAAGTAGTTGTTCATTCACCGGATCACGAAAAAAACATTGAAGACTTTTTTCCAGAACATGTTGAAAATATAATTAAAACTTACATCAACCGTTTTAACTTTTTGAAAGATAAAGGAAAGGTTTTTATCTTTCATAACTATGCGCTTATCAGCGGGGCTTCGCTGGTACACCCTCATTCGCAGATTTCTGTTGTTCCGAGCGATATTCCTACCAATACTATAACAATACAACCGATTGTCAATATAATTGAACAAAATAAAGACTTTGTCTCTTACTGTCCTGAATATTCTGAATGGTGTTTTGAAGTTTGGGTTAAGGCTCTAGGTCAAAGTAAATTTGAAACACTAAATGAAAGAGAATTAAAAAATTTTGCAAACATTTTACAATCAATGATCAAAAAATTGAAAAAAATTCATGCAAATAATTCTCATTATTCAAAAAAACCATTCGGATATAATTTTTATATCCAACCTTATGGGGATTGGTTTTTAAGAATAATTCCAAGGTTTATGGAAAGGGCAGGATTTGAACTTTCAACCGGAATCATGGTAAATTCGGTTGAAGCGAAAAAGGCGAGCGAAGAGTTAAAAAATACTTTATGAAACAATCAATTACAGATTATATTCAAGCGGAAGAGCTCCGTCAGTTTATTGAAAAAGAAGTTTTAAAAATAATTGAAAAGTTATTAGACGATGATACGTCAACTAAAGAAAAACTTCAGGGAATTGCCAGAAAAACTTTAGAGTTAATCCGTCCGGGCATGCCGATTGATGAACTATATCAAAACACGGTGAAACTCGACGATGATTATTCTGATTTGGCCCCAGTTGTAATTATAGTTATGAGAGAATATGAGACAAAATATGCCAGAAAAGCTCTTACTGAAGTAAGTAATTTAATTAAAACCAAAAAATTTGATCAAGCCCAGGAATTAGTAAAAAAAGTATTAGAATATAAAATAGGAGTTAACTAAATAAATATGGTCGAAGGAGCTGTCGTTCCAACGCAAGCTAGAGCGTCGGTTGCCGTTGCCGAAAGGCTACGTTCGGTTGTTGTGGTTGAAGCTAAGCCAGTTACGGAGGCCAAACCAAATGTCGAACCAGCATCAGCGGCATTTGAAAGAGAAGCGCAGGAACATTTTAAAAAGTTAAATCCAAGAGAAGCAATTGCTGGCATAGCTGGTTGGGGAATAATGGGCCGGGTCGATACTCAGATAATTCAAATGACTCAAGAAGTATTTGATCTTCAAAAAAACGGATTAATTACTGAAGAGAAAGCCCTCGATTTTTCAAAAAGAATAGGAAGATTATCAAGTAGAGTAAGGGAAGAGGTTATTCCAAGAATACAAAAATCTGGTGAGATTGCTTCGGCCGAAGAGAAGGCTGGAGAGGTTGATCCAATACTTCGCGACTTGAATTTCCATACGATAAAAGCAGATATTAAGGCGCTTGAGGCAAGAAATGACCCCAAAGATAAACAAGCTCTTGATGAATTAAGAGGTGATTTGGTAAAAGCAGAAAAAGAAAGGCAAGGCTTAGATCCGAAAAATGACGAGGTCATTAAGTTAGCTTTAAAATTAACCGGAACCAAAGAATTGCCGGCCAAATTTAAAGATACTCCGCTTGAAGCAATAGGGGATTTTTTCAATCATCAAAATTTAAGAGCAATCTTGAAGAGTGACAGTAAAGCCGCCAGCTTGGCACAAAGGATGGAATTAAGTGTGGGGGAGCTTAGAGAATTAGTAAGAACTTACGATCTGGGAAAAGGGATGGAAGCGGAAATGAAAAAATTAAACGATGAAATCATAATCAGTGATCCGGAAAAAGGAAAAGGATTAAGAAGAAAAGGAATAGTAAAAGCAGGAGCAACAATCAGTATGATCCTAACTGCCCTATCTGGCTACGCCATGTTTGGCGCCGTTAAGAAAGACGGCTCCGGTCCTCAAGGATAAGAAAAATTTTTTCTTATCCTCTTCTATTTCTCAAGAAGGTCGGGATATCTAACAGAGTCAGGAGCTGGAAACTCATCTCTTTTCTCAACATCTTCAAATGTTGTTGCAGGAGCTGCTGAAACTACTACGTTTTCTTCAGCAAGCGAACCTCTCTCTCTAAGAAGCGCTTGAGCTTCTTGAAGTGCTTCGGCTCTTTCACGTTCTGCTCGAGCTTCTGCTCTTCTTCTTTCTTCAACTTGAAGTGCATACTCATGAGCTTTCCTTAAATCTGCAAGTTGGGTCTTTTTTTCAGGGGTTAAAATTGCATCTGCCCCCCATTTTCTCAAAAAGCCAAAATGACCTAATTGATCAGGTATTCCACGAACCCTATTTTCAGCTTGTTGAATTTGCGCTGAAGTCACTTCGCCAAGATCAATTCTTAAATCTAATTCAGTTAAACCTTCTGCGCCATTTAACGCTGGCAAATCAATACTCTGTTCAGGAAGTCTGGCTTGGCGGGTGGCTGTTTCGGCGGCCTCTTTTACTTGTTGTTGAGCAACTTCCTGTTGATTTTTCCTTTCTTGTTGTGTGGCGGCATCAACGGCTAGTTTGGTTCGATTTCGTTCTTCTTCAGCCGCTTTTACCTGTTTATCTAGTTCTTCCGCTGCCTTTGCGAGATCTGCCTCTATTTGAGCTTTACCTTTCTCATCAGCAACATTTTTCATTTCCCCTTGTTCAAGAACGGCTCCTGGAACTGGTTCAGGTGGATTAGCTGCTCCTTCGATCACTAATTTTTTATAAGTTTCATAATCATACTGAGCTTCAGAAATTGATCGTTTAAAAAGTAATTGAAGTCCTTTGACTCCCTGATTGATAGCCTCAGGAGTACCAATCTTCATCTTAGTTGGAGCATCAGCTTCCTTAAATCTCTTATGACCCTTTTTAATCAACGACCTTTCAGTATCATAGGTATTTAAGAAGAATCGTTCAAGTTGATCTCTTTGATCAGCTGTTAATTTTTGTATATTCGCAGCCTCTAATGCAGTTACTCTACCAAAATAAATATCACCTTGACCAAGAGTATTTGCGCTATCAATCATTCTAACAAATTCGCCAGCCAATTGTTTTCTGACGGTTGATTCAACACCATCTTCGCTGACCATATTTGCTCGTGCCTGTTCTCTCAGGGTTTCAACAGTTTGCTCAATCGGTAAAGCCATTATGACACCTTTTAATTTGTCTGGATTTAAACCGGTGATTTTAGCAGTTGTTTCAACTAGTGAAAATCTATTGGCTTCAAACATCGTCATCGTTTGCGTTTCTTTAAACCTAGGACTTTCTTTTATTGCCTTAGCCATTCTATCAATATCTAACTGGTCTTGCGCACCAAAACCATAGTCTGTCATAGCTTTACCATCAAGTTGATAGCCTTCTACTCCGAAAGCATTGAGTAATGCGGCGTAAGCTTTTTGACGGGTTTGAGTAATCTGGTGTTGTAAATCAGCTATTTCAGATACATCTCGTGACATACTTACCTGTTTTTCAAGACCTGCAATAGTAGTATGAAATTCCGGAGGCATCATGGCGTTGGTCATGGCCTGAGCAATATGCAGATCAACGACGCCCGAATATTCGGCAACAGGAGATTTTTCTAATTTTCCTTCCGAGTCGACAGTAGCAGATTCAGCAAAGTAAGGTGTTTCATCAGATAGAATTCTTCCAGCTCCTTCTTTTCCATATGACTTTTTAACCAATTTTGCTAAAACTCTTCTTTCGCGTAATTCTTTTCCTGCCATAGAATGTGGCTGGTATCCTGTTTCAACAATATATTTTGAAAGCTCTTCGCGGCCACCGGCAGCAAGAGCGTTAAGCAGATCCTGATTATCAAGGACACCACCAACCTCATTTAACAATTTGACATCTTTAGGATTAAGAATAAGTTTTGAAGCTTCATCTAAAAACAGAGAAGAGGTTCGATCATTTCGATTACCCAAACCGGAAAGTAAAAAATTGATAGCTTCGGCTTTTTGCAGACGATCAAGTTCAGGAATTTTCAAACCAGTCTTTTCACCTTTTAAGTACATTTCCGGACCGACTCCAATTGCTTTAAAATCAGCTTCAGTGACAATACCCAATCTCATACCTTCTTGCATTAATACCCTTAATTGTTCATCCTGTAGAACATGGTCAACTAAATTTGTTTCTTTTTCGCCAACTTTAATCTTAGTTCCATCTCTCATATCATTAGCATCAGCCTGTTCCTCAACCTTAATAACAGCTCCGCGAGCGTGGATTTCCGGGATATTATCTAGCCCTTGATCGACTTTTTTAACTCGATTCCAATCGATTGGTGCATGTTTCAAAACATCCGGGAGAACCGCAGCTTTTGCAACTTCTGATGAAAGAGCCTGAGGAATAGGAGCTTGTGCTTCTGCCATATATTTTAAATATTATGAGAAATGTAAATAATAATAGTTCTTATAATACCTATTTTTAATACTAGAACAAAACAACCAACTTTGTCAAGAGGGAAATTTTATAGTTTTAAAAAAGAATTAATATATACATTATTGATTGACAAGTAAATAACTATCTATCATAATGAATTATTATGTCAGATCCAATTCCGGTGGGAGAAGCAGCCAGACCGGCTGTAAATAAAGCGTCAGAAAGTCCAAATAATGGATCTGTAACCGAAGCAGAAAAACTCCAAATATTAAAAAAATCAGTCGGTGTACTTTACGGTGAAAGAAAGGCCCGACCCTTCAAAAGCAAAGGCCCGAAACTTTCTGGTTTAAAAGCTAATGCCGAGTGGATGAAATCGGATGAGGTAAAAAAAATGGGTGTCGGAGCAACCTTAGTCCAAGGAAAAGATAAAGAAGAAACAAAAAAACCAGAAGAAGACGATAAAAAGAAAGACGAGACTCCACCTCCTGCTCCAGTACCAGAAAAAAAAGATGAGACACCTCCTCCTCCACCGCCAGAAGTTTTTACTCCTCCCGCTTTAGCAAGCGAGATAGGATTGGGGGTTGTGACCGATCCGACCAGAATTGAACAGGAAATTGGAACGTTAGCGGAGCATGATCGGGCTCGGGAAAAACCGGCCAGAGGATTTCTTGGTAGTTTAGCAACTCCGATTGCTCACCCAGGGGAGTTCATCCGAAATTTTGTTCAGAACACCCTTTTTAAAGAAAATTTTGACCGGAGATCGCGCAGCTTTTCCAAGACGATGATGCAGATTGCCCGGGCAGAACTTTCCGGTCTTGACACCAGCATCCCTTTTGAGATGCCAAAAGAGATTCTAAATGAGGCGATTGCAAAAGGTCGGGAGGCCAGAAAAAAAGACAACGTATTAAAAAGATTCGGATGGACACTTCGCGATACCTTTTCCGGTTTGACGGCTGTTGGCCAAAATTCCGACATGATCTATGCTGAACGTTGGTTTAAAGAAAACGGCAAAGAATTAGTCACTGAAGCCAAGAAAAAAAGTTTGGGCGAGCAGACAGAACTAGGTGAACGTTTTGCAATAAAAGGGGAAAATAAAGATGTTATTTCCGCCGACGTCGGAGAAGTCCGTCATACGCTTGAATCAGCAATCACCGATGAACCGACAAAAAAACTATTTCAAACAACCTTAAAACAGTTTATCAGCGAATACGTTCAAAATCCAAATGATGAAGCGCTACTGAAAAAATTCAATGCTTTTTATCATGAGAAAATTTTTCCAAAGATTGCTCCTGACAAACAAAAAGAAATTGAGGGAACTGAACTTTCTTCAAATATATTAAAGATCGCCAAGGGAATGCTCGTTGAAGATCAAGTTGGAGTAGATCAATTTAAGTCTCGATATCAGCGCTATCAAGATGAAAAAGTTGAAGAAAGTGATAAAAGCAAATGGGAGGAACTTCATTTCGATGTTTATCTCGGAAGGGGAAAATATGAGGTGACCAGGGGAGATGTCCGTTTGTCCGGTATTGAAAAAGAAATAATTCACCGGATGGTTGAAAGCGATTATAAAGTCGCTAATGATAGATTAGGAGATAGGGCTTGGCAGATTGTAAAAGACGTTGGTATCTATGGAATAGCTTATGCTGCTGGCGGTAAAGGGGCTGGAATAATGGTTGGCAAGTCATTTTTAGGAGTGGGTGGTATGGTCACCGGATCGGTTGTTGCCGGCGCCCGTGAAGGAGTCCTGCTTTCTAGTAAAGGCAGACTGTTTGGATTCAGAGGAAAATCAGTCACTGATTTTGAACAGGTTTCTAGAGAAAAATCTCAAGGTAGAGAAAACTTAGAAAAAGCTAAATTAAGACCTCAGTTTGAAAAAGCAATGGTTGATCAGGTAGAAGCAAATGATTTAACTCAACCAATTTTTGATTTATTAACAAAAGAAGGGGATTTAACTTTGGAAGAACAGAAGTTGTTATTTCAATCGATTGCCCATGCCAAAGCCCGAATGAAGCTGACCGATCTTTCCACAAAAAAAGGAAAATTTTTAGAAGTATCGGTTGCTCAAAATTTTATCCGATATCATGAAGATACGAGAAATGCCGAAATGACGGCGATGCGTGCGGCAATAGTTAAAGGGGTTGCCAAACTTTCAGCAACTAATCCGGAACTTTATGCAAAAATGGATGACTGTCAGGCAGTCTATGAAGCACAACTTAGAGTGGGAAGTTTCCAGGATAAAGTAATTGCATCTCTTGCCAAGAATTTAAAAATTACTCCAGACGAAGCCCGAACAAGATTTGGAGACTTTTATGAAGAGTTGGGGATTGATAACAAAGACAGAAAATCATTAGAAGCAGCCGCATTTACTTTAGCTAAATTAGTAGATACGAAAGCCTTAACAACCATGGGGATTGCCGCTGCAGTATCGCCGATTATAGGGACAGAAATGCACATAATAGGTGAAGGGTTTAATTTCGGAAAGCATGTTTTTGCCGGCGATGTTTCAACCTGGCTGACCGATTGGGGAATGGTAAAAGGTGGAGATATTCCTTTAACCTATAATGATAAAAGTGATTTAGTAAGCCATCTCTCGCCTTTACAAAAAGATGTTCTTTGGTGGCACAATGTCATCAAGCCGCCACCGATCATGCCTCATGAAGAGATGATTGACGGGACCCGAGTTGTTCTTCCCGGCGGAGTCCAACATGGTTTTTATATTGATAAAGATGGTGTGCAACATACCAACGCAGATGCGCTTGTGGATTCCAGGACAGGTGAAGTATTGGTTCACATGGATCATTCAACTTTATTCTATAATGAAAAAGGAGAATTGATGGTTAGAAATGACGATAATGGAGGATCAAAACTTGCTGAAGAAGTTGCCGATTTTACAAAAAACGGCATCCATTTAATTCATGATCCAAATCTTGATAAAGTCTCTCAGGGAGGAAACGAGAAAATTTTTGAAGCAGGTAGTCTTCATGAAGATAGTAGTGTAGTGGTAAACGGAAAAAACATAACAACGACGATTCCAGAAAATACTTATTGGCAACATGATAAAGAAACACCGGGGACATGGGAGCTGGTTGGTAAAAATACTGATGGAACTACAACAACTTTAATTGACCACGCTACAATAAGACCTAATGGCCAAATAGAAGGGGCAGATTATCATACAACCGTAACTCCACCAGATTACATTACGGGCGGTGAAACGACAACTACAGCCGATCTTTGGGGTGACATTTCCAAACATAACTACCGGATTGTTTGGGGAGAGTCGCTAAATATTAAACCCGACCATAACTCGGTTTTTTTTACCGGAGATGGTACAGGTAGCGGTGAACATTCCAGGGGAATTCAAATTACTTTTGAAGATGACCAAATAAGAAATCCTAACGTAATAAATCCAAATTTTGGTAATGGCGGATTAACTACACTAAGCCAAGAATTTGATAAAGGACATATGGCGGTACTTTTTGAAGTTCGTGGTTTGCATGGAGTCGGGGATGGCCAGATATTGGTTAAGCAAGACGCATTCGATGAATTACCAAATGGCCAATTTGCTTTAAATCTTGATCCGGCCAATACAACAAGAATGGTGACTATCGTCGATGGCGCCAACGAAATAAAAATTAGTATGGCCGAGTTGGCCCAGAATATTCTTAACGAAAAGGCGATAGGAGATTTACCACAAGGAAAGCTCGACTCAGAGTTTTACGGTAAATTTGATGTTTTTAATCTTGGTAATGAAGGTAAAAACGGAATAATCAATATGGGGTATATAACCGATGCCAACTGGCTGAAAAATGAAAAGTATGGGGCCGACTTTGAAAATATCGGTGCGGGAGGAGAAAAACTTTTTATTCCGGTACATATGATGAGCGGATCAAACGATATAAATAATACGCCGGTTGACATTTCTGGCGGTGAACCTAATTATCAGGCAACGATTACGGTTGATGACATTGTTAATTCAATTGCCGGAAAAACACTGCTAGGTTATAAAATAGAATATGATAATAACAATAACTGGCCTCCATTCTTAGTACCTGTTCCAGCCAGACAAAATATTGAAAAAAGTGTCAGGGGTGAACAGGCAAGCAGTCCGCCTCCGCTGATTTATTCTCCTTCCTCAAATGTCGTATCAAAGAAACCGGGAACTCAGGTTAAAGAGGAAACTCAGGTAGAAAAAGATGAAGCGCGGAAAAGATTAATTACTGTTAATTATGGCACGGACGATAAAAAAGAATTAACGGGAATTTTAGAAACAAAAAAAAGTGAATTAGCAGCTATACGACAGGTTTTGAAAAGCAATTTGGAAGAAGACGAGGACGGAAAGGCAAAAGCTTTACAAGAATACAGAAAATTAGAAAAAGAAGTAGTTGATCTGGAAAAATTCTTAGGAATAAAATCAGAAGCGGAGCAAACCCCAGCTGTTTTACCGGTTTTAAAAGTAGAGGATTTTAAAGGAGAAGAAGAAAAGGAAGGAACAGTTAATGGAGCCACTCAACTGAAAAGATACTCAAAAGACGGTCCCTATTTAGACTTTGAAGTATATGAGAAAGACGGAAAATTATTCCTAAGATCTCAAAAACAAAACGCTAAGAATCCTATGAAAGTAATTTATCAGAATGGAGGGGTGAATGATATAAAAGCGAATGATGGATTCCTGATAAAAGCGGGTGAAGAAGGAGATATTATTTATTATGATAATGAATTTTATTTTATTAATTCGGACAAAGCTCTTGAGAAAAGAAAAATTACCGATAGGGAAAGATTAGAAAAATTATTAGCTCAAGGTTGACAAACAGATAAAATTTGATTAATCTAAAAATATGACAGACCAAAATACAGACAAAAATAATTTAAACAATCAACCACAAAGTATCCGAGATCAAGTGGCTCTTTTATCTTTCATTGAAGATTTATTGAAAGAAAAAAATGATTCTACAATAAAACCTGAGGCCTTACCACAAGTAAAAGCAGCTCTTTTAAAAGAACTGAATGATATGATCAATACTCATATGGTTGCGATTTTACCTGAAGCTGACCAACGGGAGTTGAATATTCTTTTGAAAAATAAAGTCGCCGTTGAAGAAATTGACAAATTTTTTGAGGAAAAAATTCCCAACTTAGCGGCCGAATTAGCATCCGTTTTGATAGATTTCAGAACTGCTTATCTGTTACCACTGCCTCCAACCAAAAAAGAAGATTTAACTCCGCCTCCTCCCGCTCCCGTCCCACCGAAAGTGAATTAAGAAAATTAATCAATTGGTTTATGTTTATATTCTTTTTTCCAACTGCTCAGAGATTCTGGCATATGAAAGTTACCGGAAACTGTCGTATAAATTTGACCCAATTTTTTATTGTATGATGTTACTCCTCTGGTTGGTTTGAGATGACTTTGAATAATTGGACCAAGTCCAGTGTCTAAGCCTACAATCTTCATTTGATTTGGAGCTTCATTATCACAGGCAGTAATAAACTCGATTTGAGGTAAATTGTTAAGACGAGCATATTTGTTAAAAGCACTTACAGTATCGTAGACGGGTTGTCCATTGATAAATCTCCAAACTCCATCTTGAAGTCTTATTCCGTGAGCGGATATTACACAAACATCAGCTAAGTTTGAGATAGTTTTTGAGCGATCATCACTTTCAATTAAAAGTTGATTAGCAATATAAACAAAAGGCGTATTTGGATATTCAAGGACTGCGTAACCTTTTTTCTCAAGATTTTCTTTTTCTTTTTCATTGGTTATATTTGGGACTCCTAGATTTATTTTTAACTTATTTCCGGCTTGAGTTTCCCCTAAATCAATTTCTCGAGCCGGAAATTGATTAATTTCTCGCCATTTCTGTTCAATCAATTCGTTTTGATGTTGTTGAGCTTGTCTTAACTTCTGATTTTCTATATTTAACTCATCATCTAAAGGCTTAAGGCCGCGTTCAATCGTACTAAATAAAACATCAACAGCATCAGGTGATAATTGAGCTAAACCGTATTTGTTTCTAATTTCTAAATATTTTTCATCAGACAAAAAGTTAAAAAACCTTTTTAAATATTCAGGATCTTGGATATACATATTAACCATCTCAGTCAGGTCCTCCTGTGCTTGTATTTGAGGGCCCTTGCTTTTATATAAACCCAAACTTCCGAGAGAAGAAAAACCTCTGTTATCGGGTTGACTTCGTAAGTTATATAAAGTAGTTAATAAATAATTAAATTCAGATTTTTGATTTTTTGTTTCCACTAAATGATAAACTAATTTATGGCTCATTTCATGGGCAAATCTATAAATTACTTCATCTTCATAATTTAATTTAGCATCATCAAAAATAATTGCATATTTTGAATCTTTGTCCATCGAGGCCGTCCCAAGAGTAATGCCGTCTTTATTGTCACTTTCACTGAACCAAGTATCCGGATTAATTATCAATTTGTCGGCAGATGTTCGATTATTCTTACATAGTAATTCCCATATAGAATACATTTTTGGGTTTTCTCTTTTTATCTTTTCAAGTAAAGTCTTTTTGAACAGTTCTGGATCTTTTTTTGCCAGTTCGGTGGTTAAGTTTTCTAGAACAACATGTTTTGGAGAAGATTCATGTTTACTTATTTTAATATCAGTTTGTGCGTTTTGATCAAGCCATCTGAGGAGTCGATCCTCAACAGGATTAAGATAGTCTAAACGGGTTTGGGGAGTTTGCGAAACAACTACCTCCTCATTTACTTGGCTAATAAATTCTGTTTTCTTTCCTTCATCCAAAATCTGTAATTTGGCCCGAATTGATGCCTCAATTAATTCTGAGCTATTGGCACCAAAAATATTAGCCATTTTTTTCATTTCCGGTAGACCCTGTTCTAAGATTTCGTCTAGATTTACGTCAATTTTTAACTGTTTTAATTGATTGAGTTCATTAACTATACTTATAACATATCTATCAATTGCTGAAATTTTATCCTCTCCAATAAAGTAAGTGTTATACATATCCATAGCCTCTTTTTCTGTAAAGTTTTCTTGATTGACAAATTTAACAACGTCGGATACCCAAGATTTCATCTGAACTTCATAAGAATTTAAACTCGCATCACCTTGTGATTTTTCCTGCCAGTATTGAGATCTTTCATTAGTTGAAGCAATGTTTAATCTGTCAAAAGTTTGTTTACTAATATCTTCTAAATTTTCATCATTGACTTTTTTTAAATCAAGTTTATCAGGGTTTAAAGCTTCACCACCCAATATTAATCTAGCTTGTAGGGCAATTGTTTGTTTAGCAGTACTAAATACTTCTTTTCCAGCAGGTATTTCTTGATTTCCGTCCATGAATTAAAGTATATACTATTTTACTTTTCTTCTTCCACTCCAAGTAAACGGAGGACAACCTCCTTGCGGTATCTTCTATCTCCCCGGGAATTAATTCGGATGGCCGGTAACTTTCCTTTTTTTCCCCAGCGTTTTATCGTCAGGGGGGAAATTCTAAGTAAGTCGGCGACTTCACGGATTGTCATTAAATCCGGTAAATCAGAAAGTGATATTTTAACAGTGGTTTTGGTAGGGAGTGACATGGTTTGTATTATAAAATATCAAATTGCAAAAAGCAAATATCAAAAATAATAATCTGTTATTTTGTTAACGAGTTAAAGAGTTAACGGGTTAATGACGAGGTGGTAGAATTAAAATATAAAATGATTTTAAAAAAATATTGGAAAATTATTTTTTCAATGACCCTGTCTTTTATTGCGGTATTTTTTATTATTCCTTTTTTTATGACCCCTGGAAGATTAACTAGAACTGTTAATAATTTTTCCAACTCTCTGAGTTCGCTTAAATTTCCATCATTGACAAAACTTTTTACTCTATCATTTTCTAATGATGATAATCTTGCCCAAGTTAATCAGCCGGGATCAAACGGTATGAATGGAGTAAACCGGCCAATTGATCAAACGGGTTTGATAAATCAAACCCCTACACCAGATGTACAGACGCCCAATTTGAATGTCTCTACAAAACCAATAAAAACCCCTACACAGTATGTCATACCGACCAATCCTCCCAAATCAACCAAGCCGCCCAAGCCGACTAAACCGCCGGATATTTTTCCGATCGATCCCTCATTAGCGCGTTATGGAAAAACAACCGATGAAGTTTTTACTTTTGCCTCATCAAAAACTTGCGTTCCGAAAGAGGTATTGAAGGGGATCGCCTATATCGAAAGCGGGGGATTTTTTGATGTCGTCGATCCAAAATATTTTTTACTTTATAATTCCGAGAATTGGTGGAACAGCGAATTTTTGCCGGAAGAGAAGCGGGCTTGTGGGGGATACGACTATGATAATGGAAGTGGCATAGTTCCGTCAGACAGTAAATATGCCGGACATAACTGTCATTCAGACGGGTCAACCGGATCAACGTCTTATATCATGGGTCCGATGCAGGTTAACGGAAGCGAACAGTCTAAATTCGCTTCTCAAGTTAAATCGGCAACCGGAGGCAAACAAATTGATAGACGCATAATTTTAGATGCAATTTTAATCGTTGGTTTTATTTCCAAACAGAATGTTTTGCCTTCCAGTTGCAGTAATTGGAGTGCTCATGACGTTGCTAAAGCTGCCTGCGGATATTACGGCAGCTGCGGGTTTGCCGACGGGACTTATTATTGCAACACTTTTTGCCGTAATTATAAAAGTTTTGGCGGAAAAGCTGATTGTCAGGGAGCGGTTAATCAAATGCAGGATAATTGCTGGAACTAATCAATTACCCTCTTTTTTATATTGTTTATAAAGATCCAAAATTTCTTTACAATAATTTCCGGAAGCTCCGTTGATGCTGTAGTAATAATCGCAGGTGCCGCTGTGTTTTTCGGCAACAAGCATCACGACATCATCGGGCCAATCGTTGCAGTCTTTTGGTGGATCACCAACACGGCTTCTTGAAATAAAAGCAAACATTAATGCGTTGTCAAAAAAAACCCGGCGGTCGTTTACAGGAATTATTGAAGTAATATATTTTTGGGCAACGCCTTGTTCCCATTCCGAAATTGAAGTAATCCCCATAATCTTTAGATCGGTTGGATCACCATAAGCCGGTCCGCAACTGCCACCAGCGCCAACACTATCGGGGGGGATAGTGCCGGACTGTGCGTAATATCCCATTCCAAAACAAGGTTCACCAGTCCCGGTCTTCCACCAACCATAAGTGTTATAAATTTTGATAGTCGAGGAGGGAAGATCGTTTTTAATGTGAGCGCCGGTTTCTTTGTATTGAATAGCTTTCAAAAGGGCAGTTGGGAAACAAGCCCGTTTGTTGACCTCATCAAAAATTCCGTATAAAGTTGTCCCCGGTCGAAGATCGGTTTTGATCGGTGGGGGAGTCGGGGTTTTCGTTGGTTTTGGGGCTTTGGTTGGTTTTGGAGCGTTGGTTGGGTAACCCGGAATATTATTTATATCATTATTTTCAATTGGAAAGTCAACTAATTCGTTGTCTGGAGTTTGTTGAACCGATGTCGGGGTTTGATTTATCAAACCCGTGGGTTTAATTGTTTTGGTTGGCGGGACATAAACCGGCGGTAGTCCATTATTTATTCCGTTCATATGAATTGATTCATATGGTTGAACTTGCGCTAAATTATTATTATCAGAAAATTGCAGTGTAAAAAGGCGGGTTAAACTTACAGGATTAAACTTAATATTCGCAAGCAGGCCTTTAATATTTTCGGCTTGGGTGGGGATGACGGTCGGGTTTTGGGAAAAATACACATAGCCTTCAACAAGAATAATGGCAATTAACATTGAAGCGAGGATTTTGAGTCGCTGAGTTAACATAAATTAGACATTTTATTTATATTCTTTATAATATTTTAGTATATTTTCACAATAGTTATCACTACATGCTCCATAATGTTTTTCGGCAGCGGTCCTTATGGCGTCATCAGGCCAGTCGTTGCAGTTAGTGGGAGGATCGCCAAGACGGTTTTTAGTGATGATTGCAAAAATTAAAGTGTTATCAAAAAGTACCCGTCTGTCAATGTCTCCTTTAATGATACTTGTTGTATATTTTTTGGCTGCATCTTCCTCTTCTTGAGAGATCTGAATTATTCCCATAATGGCTTGATCCGCACCCGACGGAATTGGATTTTGACAGACAGTTCCGGCGTCAGTTGCGTCGGAGGGCACAATCCCTGTCTGGGTATGATAGCCCATACCGGTGCAGGAATTACCAGAGCCGTCCGTCCACCACCCAAATTTATTGTAGATTTTTACTTTTGATGAAGGGCTGTCAAAAGGCCACCATGGGCCGGTTTCCTGGGTTTGAAACGCGTGAAGAAGGGCGGCCGGGATACACTCACGCTTTGAAACTTCTGCGAAAATTTCAGACAAAGTTGAACCAGGTCTTGCTGGTGTTGTAATCGCCGGCAAAGCCGGGGGTTTTGTCGGTTTTGGTTTGTTGGTTGGTTTTGGCGGATTGGTCGGGATACCTCCAAGATTATTTATATCTCCGGGTTCAAAGGGAAAATCAACCAATTCATCATCAGGTGTTGGTTTAATTGGTTGAATTTGTCGAGTTGGTTGAATTGGTTTAATTGGCTTGGTCGGTGGAACATAAATGGGAGGAGGTCCGTTATTTATTCCATTCATTCCTGTTGATCCCGAGTTAACTTGGGCTAAATTATTACTGTCAGAAAAATTTAAGGTAAAAAGACGGGTAAAACTTGAGGGATTAAATTTCAAATTAGAAAGCAAGCCTTTAATATTCTCGGCCTGGGTAGGGATGACATTTGGGTTTTGAGAAAAAAAAGTATAGCCTTCGACAAGGATAAACGCAATTAGCATTGAGGCAAGGATCTTTATGCGTTGGGTTAACATAAGTAAAACAGTTAAACGGTTAAAACTTAAACGGTTAAATAAACTATTAAAACTTAAATATTAAACATATTTTTGTTTAACAGTTTAATGTTTGATAAGTTTTTTTAGGTTTTAACAGTTTAACATTTAACTGTTTTATTGTTATTGATTTCCTGTTACTATTAATATACATTATATATAAGATTAAACATCAAATATTACATGCTAAATTTTAAATCCAACAAAAAAGGCTCCGCTGCCGCACTTCTTACTCTCGGTTTGGTCCTCATCGGAAGCCTTGTTACCATTGGAATTTCTTATTTAACGACAACCAACAAAATCGCCTCAAATCCACGAGCTCAAAGTTGCACGGCGGCTGATATTCCAGAATCAGCTTGTGCTTGTTGTTTTCAAAAAACTGGCCAAAGTCCTGTTGTCTATGCCACTCATCAAGCGAGAATTAATAATTGTATGGGAACTGCATGTACGACCCAAGCATATACAAATGAAAGCGGTGAAATAGCATATGGTGCTGAAAGCTGGGGTTATTGTGATGATAGTGGAGGCGATTATGGATCGTGTTCTGGTGATGTTGAAGATGGCGGAGGCGGTGGAGGAGGCGGTGGAGGAGGTGGTGGTGGAGGTGGTGGTGGAGGAGGAACTTGTTCGGCTACATCAAGTACTTGTCAAGCTCAATTTGGAAATTCTTTTGGAACTCAGCCATTTTGGACAAAAGACAGTCTTTATTATGTAAATAAAACTTGTGGAACTAAGGTCACAAATGGATCGTACGATCCTGGTAGCTTTAAAGCTCTTACAGGTTGGTGCAAAAGTTTTCAGGGTCAGATATGTGGAGACGTAACTTGTGAAGACAAGTATGGTGGAGAAAGTGGAGTTGACGCAACTAAACCTCTCAAACAAGACGCTAATAAAGTATATTTTCTCGCCGGGTCGCAATGTATCCCACCTGGACCTTCTGAAGCTGCTCTTCATGAATATTGTTTTCCTGATAGTGGGGGTGGTGGTGGAGGTGGAGGCGGCGGAGGTGGTGGTAACACTGTAGTAACTATAGGGAACACACAATATATTGGTTGTGGCGATGGTACAACATTACCTGTTGCCACATCTAACTCAACTGGTTGTGCAAATTGTGGTGGATCACAAAGTGATTGCGCAAGACAGCCAATACCAGGAGACCCAAATAATGTACAATTTTTTTGCTGTGCAAGTACTATAACATTACCATGAAAAAATATCTTTTAATCATATTGACGATGGCGGTGGCATATGGTTTTTCAAGTTATGCCGGCAACAGTATTTTTGTGGCCTACACTCCAAGAGTAAATGATAATTACTTGGCTGATCTTCAAAATAAATTTAAAAAAGGTGTAAATAATGTCTATCTGGCTTTTTCTATCTTCAACCAAAAACCAGTAGCCAAAAAAAATATTGCAAATAACGCACCGACTATGAAACCGTATGTTATTGCAAGACCATCATCAATACCGACCAGTAGTACGACAAAACCGATTGTAATTGCCTCAGTTCCAACGACTGTTCCTACCAAATCACCAAGCGTTACTCCGAAGATTGATTTAGCCCATATAAATCCGGCTGATTTTCCAGCTTATCTTTTTAAACCTATAACGAAGACTGTTTCTGCTTATGAAGGGGAGGATATGACGGTTTTAAAAATAGAAAAAGGAACAAAAGTTAAAGTTAGCACAATTAAATTATCAAACGGTAATACAGTCAGAGTGATAGATTTCACGGGTCAATAAATTTGGTATTTGATATTTAATATTTAATATTTTATATTTAAACTATGTACATCGGACCGTTTTATTTTGATACCAAGGAAATATTTTTAATCCTTGCTGCGATCTTACTTGGTGTGGCTTCTGCATTAGGCTGGCCATTATGGTGGTTTGATAAGAGGGCATTATTGACTCTAGTTGTCCTTATGCTCTTTACCAAAGGATTACTTCCTTCAATTCATAACGAAGCCTTTTTTATTTTAGCAATCGTCACAATATTTTCCTCTCTTTATTTGCCGATATTTCAGGTAGTTTTATTTTATTTCGTCAGTTTTTTAATGTTTAGGTTGTTGAAAGTTATTTAATGGTATATTTATCCTGAGCGAAGTCCTGGTTAAACCAGGGCGGAGTCGAAGGAGAAGTTATATGAAAAAAATACTATTTTCGCTAATTTTTGTAATCTCACTATTTATTTTGTTTGAGGGTATTAAAGTTCAAGCTAAAGATGACCCTGATGATTGTACTGCTTGTGTATATCGATATTGTGTTGCAGGATGGCATGTATCTCATGCTGGATGTATGCAATCAGATATAAATGCAAATAAACGTAGTTGTTGTAGAGATGGAGGAGGAGGTGGAGGAGGAGGTGGTGGGGGTGGGATAAACGGAAGCGCAGTAAACTTAAAATGTAATTGTACATCTGATTTTGGAGCTTGCGGAGATAAATTTGGAAAAACCAATATTCAATGGAGGCAATGCACTCCTAAAGTCAACGGAACCCAAACGTGTAATTGGCGGGTTGGACTCACACTTTATCAGTATAAAACCTGTGAAACTCCAACGGCTACTCCGGTTGTTTCTGGTACTCCGGCGCCGACAGAAAATCCGAACTGTAAATGCACCCAAGGAAGTTGTGCGACTGAATGTCAATTTAACAAATTTACTGACATTACCACTTATTCAAATCCGATAAAATGCGGATTAGCCGATGTATTTCAAAGTACCCCAAACACAGATCAAAAAACAGGTTGGTGTCAGGCGGAAATGCGCACAAAAGGAGACTCCGACGGCAACGGAAATGCGTCTTTAAAAGATTACTTTTATTATGTAGCCGCCAAATTTGGGGCAAAGATTCCTCCGACTGTCAACCCGGATTTTAACGGGGATGACAAAGTAGATGAAAAAGATGGAGAAATAATAATTAAATCTATTATGGGAGGGTCAGCCGCGGATGAATAATAATATGAAAAAAGAATTTTTAAAAATTGGAATAATTTTTTTTGTAACCATCGCCATAGTTTTGTGGGGACTGAATTTTATATTTCTTAATAAAAACGCTCCAAAATCGAAAGCCGCAGGAGACACGATGAATTTAAGCTTTGATCCGGCTACTCAAACAACTACGACGGCTACCGATTTTACCGTTTCAATTTATGCTAAACCGTCGGTAACAACGGTTATACGAGGTTATAAAACCAGGGTAACTTTTGATAAGACAAAACTTCAATTTAAATCCATTGTGTATAAACTTGGTGTTGTAAGCGCTGGGATAGGCAACACTGATGCAACCAAAGATGATATTAATGCCAGAGGAAGCATTTTTATTGTTGGCGAAGATCAAACAAATGTTGGTAAAACATTAACGGCTCCAAACGGTGAAGAATTGGTTACTCTTACTTTTACGCCTGTTACTAACGATCCAAGCGTAGTTGTTTTTGCCGGACCAGTTTTTTATTCGGTTAATGATAACGCAGTATTAACAAGTGCTTGGACTTATGAAACAGGGGGGTTGAGTGTCAACGGAGGAGTGATTCCTTCGCCAACTCCAACGGGAGGCGTAAATCCGACCGATGGACCGGCGGATAATGCAAAATTAAATTTAAAATTAAAATTTCAAGGAATCGGTTCAAAGCCACCGACAGACACTTTGAGTAAAATGAAAGTACGGTTCAGATTGTATGATGAAAATACGGAAAAATATGCCGATAATGATAGCTCAATATTTACTGCTGATGATAAGGGCGTTTGGACGGGAGTAGTTGATTTTGCCGTTGTTCCAAGCCATAAATATGCTTTACTTGTAAAAGGTTCTCATCATATTCAAAAAAGAATTTGTATAAAAAATCCCACGGAAACAGACGGTGGTACCTATAAATGCGCAAAGGGAATGTTAGCCTTAGCAAAGGGAGATAATGATCTGGACCTGTCGGGAATAATCTTGCTTGCTGGAGATCTTCCGGTACAGGACGGAACGGTTGATGCATATGATATTTCCCTTGTCCGCAATAACATTGGAAAGACCGATGAAACATCTCTTGCTCAGTCTGATATAAACCGTGACGGAAAGTGTGACACTCAGGATTATTCGTTGGTAATTGCCGCTTTATCAGTTAAGAGCGATGAATTATAAAATGTAGGGAACAGGCATGCCTGTTCCGTACGACGATATAAATAGTATGGATAATAATGAATTAGAAAAAAATAAAATATTTAAATATCTGCTGGTAGTTTTTTTTGCCGTGTTTGTCGGTACAGGTATTTTTATGCTTTTATCAGGTAGACCAAAAAATCCAAATGAAAAAATTAGTACCGTTAAGGTGAACGATACACAAAATGCAAATAGCAATGGTGTGGATTTTCCGGAAGAAACGACTGCTGTCATTCCGACCACTGCCACAGCAACAACAACAGGCAGTACGATTACCGCAGCTCCTTCATCAACAAGCATGACTTTAGAGACAGATTTATCTAATGGTCAAATGAAGGTAGGGGATATGGTTGAATTGAGTTTGTTTGCCGATTCAATGGGTAAAAATATCGTCGGGTACGACGTAGTCTTATACTACGATTCGTTAAATTTTGATTTTTTAAGGGGGTTGACATCTCTCTCCGACTATCATATTTATACCTATAAGAAAGGTCATTATTTTACAATCACCGGCTTAAAGACATTGCAAAGCGCACCTTCTCCTATGACCAAGGCTAATAAATTAGCCACCTTGACTTTCAAAGCGACTAAAGCTGGAAAATTTGAGTTCTCACTTTTACCATCAAATGGTGGCGATAAAACAGATTTAATCACCGATAAGACAGAGGTTTTAGTGCCGGCTTTGAATAAGGTGGTAATAGATGTAAAATAACAGTTAAGTAATTAACTCTTTAAACTTAAAAAAATGCGCAATTTGATTAGTAAATTTTTATTATTGATTATTTTTTTTGTAGTTGTTCCATTTGTATTGAGTGCTGAAGCTGCATCGCTTAATTTTGATAAATCAACCGCAACAGCTGCCAACGGAGCCACTTTTCAAATATCGGTGACCGTTAACCCCGGGTCTGACGCCCTTAATTCAACCGATGTTTACGTGACCTATGACGCAACCTTGCTTAAGGCGACAGCGGTATCAGCCGGCACGATGTTTCCGACCGTTTCCAATGATATTTCAACATCTGGCAAGGTCTATATTGCCGGTATGGTTAACGATCCGGCTTCCTCAATCAGTACGACCGGAACGCTCGCCACAATTACTTTTCAAGGACTGAAAGAGGGGACAGGAACCTTAGCATTTGATTGTAGTACTTCCAAAATTATAAAAAATGATATTAATGCTTCCAATGTGATTACCTGTTCTTCAAATGGGACAGCTGCGGTAACCGTCGGAAGCGGTGGTGCTGCCCCAACAGCTGCTCCACCTTCACAATTACCTCAGACTGGGATCTTTGATAATGTAATTAAGTTTGCATTACCGGGAGGAATATTGTTAATATTGGGGAGTGTGTTGAGATTAGTATTATGAATAACCCTGCTACAAAAAAAATTCTAGCCATCATTATCGGAATAGTTGTATTTATTGCTTTGGTGTTTGGTTATTTTACTATTTTTGGCACACGGGCTGCTGATTATGAGCCCCGCGACGTTGTTGTATCCAATATTGAAAAAAATTCTGTTAAAGCCACTTGGGCGACCGGAGTTGACACACAAGGAGTAGTTGAATATGGAACGACACCGACCGCTTTAAATTTTTTCGCCCCCGAGGCTGTTAAAACAAAAATTCATACAATTGACTTAACCTTGCTTTCTCCAAGTACAACCTACTATTTTGATATCAGGGTGGGGGATACGAAATATGATAACGGCGGGGTTCCTTGGACGTTTACAACTAAAGGAGCTGAAGAATCAGCGGTTGCTCCAACTGCAGTTCCAACTCAAGCTGTTTCAGCCCCGACACCAGTGCAATCTCTAAAGGTTTCCGACGGCACAAACTGTACAGAGACGGATTGTGACAAAATTAAACTATTATTAGGTAAAGGTTGTTCAACCCAGGACTACTTTTTGTGTTTAAAGAAGGCAACCCCAACTCCGTAATAAAATAATTAACCTACATTACTTTTCCTGGCACAAGTAAGTTGAATAAGAAGCCAACAGCAGGAGTTAAAATATTATCTAACATCGACCTGCCCCCGAAAAATGGAAATATTAAAGCAATCAAAAATATCATCCCGTACCTTTGCAGGCTTGCCCATTCACGGGCTTTTTCTTCCGGCAGTATTCCTTCGACAATTTTAAATCCGTCCATCGGATGAATCGGAAGTAAGTTGAAAACACCCAATACAATGTTCATCCTGATCATTGGAACAAAAATAATACCACCTATAATAATAAGAAAATTAAGTTGTAAAAAGATGAACAGTTTAAGTAGTAAAGCAAGTATTATAGCCAGAATAAAATTAGAACTTGGACCGGCAATTGAGATCCAAGCGGCGTCCCTTCGTGGGTTTTTTAAGTTGTATGGGTCAAATTCAACCGGTTTTCCCCAACCGAAACCAAAAAACAGCAAAAAAAGCATTCCGATGTTGTCAATATGGACTAAGGGATTAAGTTTTAACCTGCCTTGAAGCCTTGGAGTTGGATCCCCGAGATAATCAGAGGCCCAGGCATGGGAAAATTCGTGAATAGTTATTGCCACGAGAAGAGAAGACATATAAATTACAAAGAGAAGAGGATTGGAAAATAAATAGGAAATCATATTGTTTTTGTGACTCTATTATGATATCATAAAAACTTACAATCGAGTTGAAAGTTTAATTTACAAATAATTATGTTCGGATGTTATCACTGCGGAAAAGGATTACTATACGGAAGATCACACACTCATCACAGAGGTGTGGCCGGAGGAAGATGGAAGAAAAGAGCTCCAAAAACGCAAAGAATTTTTAAAGCTAATCTTGTCCGTTTAAGCATAATTGAAAAAGGAAAAACAATGAGGGTGAGATTATGTGCAAAATGTTTAAAGAGAATCAGGAAAGACATGATTGACGGTAAGAAACCATTTTTAACACTCGCGAATGTTAAAAAAGAAATGAATGCTAAAAATAAAGAAACCAAAGCAGCGGAAGACGCCAAAGTAAAAGCTAAACCTAAGAAAATAAAAGCGGTTAAGAAAGAAAAAACTTCAAAGAAAAAATCCTAATAATTTATTTTTACTAGTTCATTATTTTCTTCTCTATACAACTGTCCTTTTTGTTCGAGAGATCTTTGGGTGAAAACTACTCCGTTTAAATGATCCATTTCGTGTTGAATAATAATTGATTCAAAACCAAAGAACCATTTCATATGCTCTTTCCCGGTAATATCTTGATATTTAAGAAAAACGCGGTCCCTTCGTTTTACCGGACCCCAAATGCGGGGGATGGAAAGGCAACCTTCAAGTTTAATTTTGGCTCGTTTTTTCTTTTTTTTAACCTCCGCGGTTTTCCCGCTTCGCTCCTCAACCGCGGAGGTTTTTATGACCTTCGGGTTAATAAATATTTTTGTTTTTGATTTTTCCGATGGTTTAATGATAAAAATTGATAGATTCAAGCCAACTTGGTTTGCGGCAAGTCCGACTCCAGGTGGATCATCTTGAGCAATCAAGACTTTTTCCATATCTGAAACGATTTTTTTTACTTCATCATCAATTATTGTCACAGGACTAGTTGAAGTATTAAGAATATTATTTGGAACAGTAACGATTTTAAGCATAGAGATATTATATAACATAATCTGTCTTCAGGATAAATTAAGTTTAGTTAGCACGAAGGTCCGTTATCATTACAGTCTATTGCCGGGGTTGGGGTCGGAATACAATTTCCTGGGGTGAATTGTACCTGGCAACTTAAAGTAGCTCGACTTTTGGCTTCGTCGATTGTCCCACCACCCGAAGTACATTGACTTATTGCATCTTTACTGGTTGTAATTACTTCGTTAAGACAGTTGGCGACAGTACATTCTGAAGCGTTACTCACACACACTGAAGTCGTTTCATTATTTATCGGACTACAAAAACCAATAATATAATTTCCATAAATTTTTCCATTAATAGTTGCTTTACAGGTGCCACCACTTGGGGCAATAGTTGCTGTTGGAGTAGATATTATCGGGGTTGGTGTCAAAGTCGGCGCTGCCTCAGTTAGAGTAGGAGAGGGTCCGACGATTGTTGGCGTCGGCGTCACCGCAACCCAGGTTGAAGGAACCACATCGTCAACGTAGTTTTTTGAAAGAGAGTAAAGAGCCAGAGAATAATCAACCGTCTGTACAACGCCATCGGAATTTATATCAGCCTCCTGATAACCTGTCGATGCCTTACCGACTAGTTTTGCAATTTTTGAGATATCGTCAGCGGCGATCTTACCATCCTGAGGTGCAATATCACCGGAAAAAAACATATCCTGGGTCAGGTCAAGGGTACTTGTTCCTGTTGGAATGATAATCTGGGGAGTTTTACAGTTTGCTGAGAATGAAGTGGGACTGCAGAAAAGCTTACCTAAATATTTATCTGGTTTGATAAAAACCGCATATGTTTGGTTTAAATCAAGTCCTGTCGTATCAAGAGTTACTTTAAAAATGTTTTGATTATCTTTAGTTAAACTCTGATCGGTATATTCTTTAACCAGAGCCGTCCCGCTATACAAAACTACTTTTGTTTTAAAGCTGGGACTTGTGATTTTGTCATATTCTCCCTGAAGTTTTACCTTAATATCCAATTGATTACCGGAGGCCCTGTTAAAAAAGATCAATTTGTTGAGTGAGGGAAGGAATAAAGTAAATAAAACGATTATTAAAAGGAAAATTATTTTCTTCATGAATTTTTAGAGTAAATTAATTAGTTTGACAGATTTATCGGTATTTAAGACACTCTCACCATTTAGATAAATCTTAGTATCGGTAGTATCAACTGTAATCTGTCTTTTGTCTGTTTGATTATTATTTGCAACAGTAACCGTAAATTCGGCAAAGATTTTATTTGGTTTTCCGTAAAGCATTTCATTATTATTCGTCGAAGCCAGTCCGGTCACCAATAAATAACTTCCATCTATCACTTGACGGGGAAAAATAGGAAAAGCGTTTCCAACCTTAAGATCGGAAGCAACGAGATTTTCGGGAATAATTATCTTTAAGTCAGAAGCGTCTGCTGCGGAATCAGGCAGTCCTGACAATTCAATTGTCACTATCCACTGACTGGCGGAAAGTTTATTTGTTTTGGCGGAAAAATAAAGCGGACTTTTTTTGACTGACTCCAGTTCTTTATCTCGTTTTGAAACAAAAGAGGCATCGGAAAGAGTAAGGACTGGTGGCTTTTTTTCTACAAGCTGTTTCTGGCAATTATTTTTTTCAATGGTAAGTAAAGCAAGTTTTTTTTGATATGAATAATTTAAAACGGAACCGATAACTAAAGAAACAAAAAATAAAACAAATAAATCAACAACAAATCGTCTCATTATTTTAATAATACACGATGTTGTTATATAATGTGAATATGAAATTAAGTTTGTGTATAGCAGTTTTTAACGAAGAAAAAAACCTTCATTATCCGCTTGATTCAGCCATTAATTTAGTTGACGAGGTGGTCATTGTCGATGGGGGCTCGACCGACAAAACTATTGAGATAGCCAAATCTTACGGTAAAAAAATAAAAATAATAAGTACTGATAACCCGGCGATGTTTCATAAAAATAAACAAAAGGCGATTGAGGCAGCAAAGGGAGAGTGGATCTTGCAGTTGGATGCGGATGAGGAGCTTACACCGGAATTAAAACAAGAAATTAAATTAATCATGAGAGAAGAAACCTCTGCGGTTGAGGAGCGAAGCGGGAAAACCGCGGAGGTTAATCAACTTGTGGCATATAACATCCCCCGCAAAAACTGGTTTTTGACGGGATTTTTAATGAAGGGCGGACAGTATCCGGATTATACGATCCGTCTATATCGTAATGGCTACGTGAGATTTCCATGCAAGGATGTACACGAAAATGTTGAGATAAGCAGAACCGAGGCGGTTAAGAAGGAGCGAAGCGACGGGAAAACCGCGTCGGTTAATGAACAGATTGGCTATTTGAAAAATCCTCTTCTTCATTACGCCGATCCGGATTTTTCCCGGTATTTAATGCGTTGGGATCGATATACGACTGCTGAGGTTGAAAGAATGCCAAAAGAAACGAAACTTAATTTTTTTAATTATATTATCTGGAAGCCAAAAATTACTTTTTTTATGATGTATTTCCGTCATAAAGGTTTTATGGACGGATTTCCTGGGTTTGTTTTTGCTCTATTTTCTTCAATCAGGTTTTGGGTGATATATATAAAGTGGAGAGTTAAAATTAAGGAATAATCAAACTATTTTATACCTTCTTTTATTGCTTGAATCGTTTTTGTTGCTTTCAGTTTACGTTCATTAGGATTAAGTCCAGGCTCAGAGTATTTGTATTGAAAAACAATATCTAGGAGTTCTTTAAGACCATTAGTCATTTCATCTGTTCGAATATCGTAAATTACTTTAATCAATTTTGGATCGAATTTTTTACCCCTAAATACTTTTTTAAGCATAGGCTCAATACTATCAAACGCCGCTGCCTGGTAGCTGCTTAAAATGGCGATATCTCCTTGGTTTACTTCATCCAGTTCTAACAAAGCATCTAATAAGTCTAAAGAAGGTGTTATAAAACGATCTCTCATCTTTTTTGTTGAACCTCGATATTTTATATCTTTATAGTGGTCGAGTAAATCAAGATCTTGTTTTAGTCTAGCCATGTCAATAAGAGTTGTGTTTTTTATAGCCTCCAATTCTGCCGAAGAAATTTCAATTTTAAAATGCTCTAAAAGCGACGGTAAAGGAAATAATTTTCCTTGAGCTAATTCACTGGCTGCTTTTAAAACAAGTTCCGCAGACTCAGCTTTTTCCTGAGGAAATTGGGCAAGAATTTCCTTAAAATTTTTTTTAATTTCATTTGGAATTTCTCTAACGTCTTTTGGGAGCATTTTTCCACCCGATAATATTTGATATAAAACCTGTCCCATGTTTTGCCAATCAGCCATTCCTTCGGGTGATTTTATGACTGCCTCAAGTCCTTCTGCTCCTATAGGGCCAATTTTTTTGGCTTCAGTAAAGTCGCCTAAAAACTCTTCTTCTCCAAAAAAATTCTCTGGTTTGATATCTCCATGAGTAAATCCTTTCGCATGTACGTCTAAGACTAATGTATCGAGGCACGAGTAACAAGTTCTAAGTCGATCATCTGGTCTCAAACTTTTTATTCTTGATTCAAGGTCTCCACCCTTTATAAATTTGGTTACCATTATGTCGTCAGGAGTTTTTAATTGATCAATTGGCTCGACTATTTTTGTTGCTCCGCGAGAGTGAAGTTCACTAATATTTTTTTTGGCTCGTGTATATTGTTGAGCGACTAAAGATTGATCCTTTTTTCTTTTTGGTCCTTGAACTACTAAATCATTCAATCCTTCCTTTGTAGAGGTAGATCGCCATGCTTGACTAAAATGACCTTCCCCAAGTTGTGATAATAGCGCTAAGTCAGGAATTTTGTCTACAACATATTCTTGTAAATCAAATAATTCGTATTGACTCAAATCAATATTTCTTAAATATTCTTTTACAAAAGGATGACTAGGTCCCAAGACTATTAACTGCTGTTCAAAGTCGTTAGTGTCTACGATAGGTCCGAGAGTGTGGGCGTCCAATACTGGTGTACCTTTGGGTGGCTCTATCAATGTGACGCATGACGCAGCGTTGACGCCAAAAGCTTCAAGGAAATCGCGACCTGTTAAAAATAATTGATCCTTAACTTTTCCTTTTCGAACTTCATCAAGAAAGTTTTTTCGATCACTATATCCAGCCTGTTGAAGCATCCAATCAGAGATAATTAAGCCGGAGGATTCCTCAATCAAGTCATTAGCTGCTTCATGATATGCATCTAAAGCTTTTGTTGGATCATTAAGCATGGTTCCGTAATATGCCCGAAAAATATTGCTTTTTGTTCTTTCGGTAACTTGAAATGTTACACTTTTTTTTGGAGATGATATTACTTCAACTTCCGCTTTTGGTTGGGGTGCTGGCATGTTATAAATTCTAATGCTTTATTGTTATATATTCAAACATTAAATTACGTTAACTAAGCGTTGACTTTGAATTCTACAACTTCGCCGTCTTGCATTACATAATCTCTTCCGGTGATCTGAACTAATCCTTGTTCACGGGCTTTTACCCAGCCTCCGCATTTAACAAAATCATCGTATTTGACGATATCGGCTTTGATAAATTTTTTTTCAAAATCAGTATGAATGGTCCCGGCAGCTTGTGGAGCCAGCCAGCCCTTTTTGATTGTCCAAGCTCGAGCCTCAATAATTCCTGCCGTCAAAAATGAAATTAATCCAAGAATTTCGTAAGATTTTTTAATAAGACGATTGAGCCCAGTTTCTTCCAACCCATACTGACTGAGATATTCTTTTTGATCTTTTGGATCAAGAGCAACAATGTCAGATTCAAGCTTAGCGCAAAAATATAAATAATTATTACTATTAATAATTTCCTTAATCTTTTTTTCCGTTTCCTCTTTGTTTTGCAACTGAGACTCGGAAATGTTAAAGACGTAAACAACCGGCTTTATCGTCAGCAGATTCAGTGGTTTTATAGCTACTGATTCTTCATCAGACAGAGCCATTTGACGGACAGGAATACCAGAATCAAGCTTAGTTTTAATTTTCTTAACCACCTCGTAGGCGGCAAAAGCTTCTTTCGGTGCCGAGCTACCATTGGGCTCTTTCTGTTTATTAACTGTTTCCAAATCAGCCAGAATCAGTTCGGTTTCAATAGTTTTAATATCATCTTCAGGATTTATTTTGTCGGACACGTGGACGACATTTGAATCTTCAAAAAGCCGGACAACATGGACAATTGCCTCCACCTCACGGATGTGAGAAAGAAATTTATTTCCCAAACCCTCTCCTTTGGAAGCCCCACGGACTAAACCGGCAATATCATAGAATTCAATAGCGGCCGGGACAATTTTTGTCGTATTGACAATTTTTGCAAGTACGGAAAGTCGTTCATCCGGAACTTCAATGATGCCGACATTTGGTTCGATGGTACAAAAAGGGTAATTCGCGACGTTTGCAACTTGTTTTTTTAGAAGTGCGTTGAACAAAGTGCTTTTTCCTACGTTTGGAAGTCCGACGATGCCTATTGAGAGCTTCATAAGAGAATATTATAACACACGTTTATATCGTTAAAATAATCCTTTCCTATCAGTCCATAATGCTATTTTTGTAGGTTATAAGCGATTGACGGAGATTTTTTATTTTATTATGCTGTTTCCCGACATGGATAGAAGTTTTTTCTATCAAAATTTAGGGAGGATTATTTTTCGTCTGAGAAAAAAAAGAAAGCTGACTCAAGAACAGCTATGTCTACTATGTGATATTAACCGGTCGTATCTTTTTAAAATAGAAAAGGGAATGGCCAATCCTTCAGTTAAAATTCTCAACAAGCTCTGCCGAATATTAAGAATCAAAATCTGTGATCTATTAAAAAGAGTCTAGCCAACCGAAAATCAACTGAGTCAGTTGATTTTCGGTTGGTAAAGGTCTTAAATTATATGAGAAATAAGTTCTATCAGGGGGAAATTTGGCACATTTTTAACAAAAGCATTGCTAATTTTGGAATTTTTAGTGATTTAAATAATTCATACAGATTTATTAATACATTTTCTTACTACAATAATAAGTCGACATTAGAAAGTTTTTCTAAATTTTTAGGAAAGAACTCAAAATACAAAAACGAAAAAATTATTTATCCAAAAGATAACTCTTTATGCAAAATATTGTCTTATTGTATTATGCCAGATCATTATCACTTTCTTTTAAAGGTATTAGAAGATAGTTCTTTGTCACAGTTTATTAATAATGTAGAAAATAGCTTTACTCGATATTTTAATATCAAGTTTGATCGAAAAGGCCCTCTCTGGCAATCAGCCTTTAAGTCAGTAGAAATAGGATCAAACACACAGTTACTTCATGTTAGTCGATATATTCATCTTAATCCAACAACTAGTCAACTAGTTGATAAACCGGAGGATTGGATCTTTTCTTCATATAAAGATTTTATTACAGATAAAAACCTATTAAATGATTTTACGAAAGAAATCTCTATTGACGATGTCGGTGATTATAAACAATTTATTGAAAATAATATTGAATATCAACGAGAATTAAAACGAATTAGAAAACTAATACTAGAATGATTTTTAGATTGTTATTACAATCCGATAGTCAACTGACTCAGTTGACAGATGATTGGCATGATAATAATGTATAAAAATGTGGCATATTGAGTAAAATATTCTGTCATAATGGGCTAAAATACGTGTTTTGTAGGTTATAACCGACTGATTTTAACTTTCTGTTCTAATATGATTTCTCCATGGCTCGAGGAAATTTTTATTACAAGAGGCTGGGGGAAAACATAATTTTTTATCGAAAAAAACTAAAACTGTCTCAATTTCAAGTAGCTGATAAATCTGAAGTTGACAGAAGTTATTTAGCCGAAATAGAGGAGGGTAAAGCAAATCCGTCGGTTAAATTTCTTCATAGAATCTCCAAAACACTTAAGGTAAAAATAGGAGAGTTAATAAAAGATTTATAGTATTAACAATATAAAGACAAGGATTAATAATCCAAACCCTAAAAACTCCAAATATTGCGGCCAATAAATAATAGTAATCGGTGATTGATCGTTTATTTGCCATCCATTCGCCCAGTTGTTAATTAAAACATGATTAAGAAGTTTTCCATTAGCAAACGCTACCCAGCCTTTTTCAAACGCCTGATTCAAAATAATAGTTGCTCCATCGGGCGTATCAAAAGGGAGGTTAATAGTTTTATAAAATCCAAGGTCAGTAAAATTTAAAGATATTGTTTGTTTGATTTTATTCTCAAAACCAGGTTTTTCAATTCGTATTTCTGTTAAAAACGAATAGGGAAGAGGCACTACTTTTATCCATGAAAGTTCATTGATAGTTGGGATATTACCAACAGAGACGTTATTAATATCAATACTATATCCTAAACCTTGCTGCATCGGAGGAAGGACAAAAATATCGTCGCCCCAATTTTTATTTTTTGAAAGCTCATCATATATTTCACACCTTCGCGAATAAAGATCTTTTATACATAATCGAAGAGGTAAACCTGAAATATTTTTTGATCTAAAACTTATAGCGTATCCCAAATCTTGAGAAAGTGAGCTCAAATTATAAAATGAACCAATAATTTTGTCAGTACTTTCATAATGAATTTTTTCTACCGTTGTTTCTTTTTTCCAATTAATTTCTTGTTCTAATGAGTTTTTTTCGATATCGGTTGGATTAATAATAAAGCCTTGTTTTGGAATTTTTCCATAAACTGAAGTAATTGAAAAATTAAGGGACCCTCCTTGACTAGCAAAACTGTCTTCGGGTTTTAGAATTGGGAGTACTCGTTTTCCTTCAGGAACCACTCCCATATCAGCTTGATAATAATAATCTTCAAGATTAAAAGTGAGATTTGAAGCGAGCTTATCCGTTTCGTTGAGGAAAGACCTGAACGGATAATAGATATCAGCTTTCTTGTCTGCATTAATGTAATCATCAAAATTGCTATACGCCTCATCTATTGAGGTAAAACGATAGGAAGGCGAAATACTTGGCAAGTTAGTTTCGAGTTCCACTTCATGTTGCTTGCCGTTAATTTTATATAGGGTTAAAAAATCAGAATTCCAATTCAGGCTAACAGATGGAATCTGTCCAAGCAAATCTCTTGATTCCCGATTAAAAGTTATTTGTCTTGAATATTTTAAATCTGTATCAATAATAGATTCGTCCATCAAAACATAACCGACTCGGTATTTTTGCAAAAGTTTAGCGAAAAGACTTACATTTCGACTGTACAGAGCATAAGAAAACTCTCGATATGCCTGTTCATTATAAGGATACCAGCGATCAAACTCACGATTTAGTAAAGGTTGTTCTAAACCAAACCATAGGAAACCCGCTCCTTGATAGCCCCAATTGTTATATTGCCAACCGGCAAAATTATGAAGAGGTAAGGTTAAAATTCGCTGATTCGGGCTTTGTCTCAAATATGTAAAAAGATTAAAATAATTTTTAGGAATCTTTACCCTCATTGTTTTTGATATGTAACCAGTTTCAAGTACTGGTAACATGAAAAAAAGCTGTCCTATAAAAAATAAAGTAAAAAAGTGAATAGAAATATTCTTTGGAATTTTTTTAGAAAGAAAACTGATTAAATTGTAGAAAGCGTAAGATAAAAAAACACTATAGAGAAATATATATAAAATTGAGAATTTAGTAAAAGGAAAGCGAAACATTTCACCAAAAAATGGAAATTTATCACGAAGAAATAAAAAAAATGAAGTAAAAGGGAAATTGGCGTTTCTTAGAAAGAAAAAACATAAAAAAATTATCGGAAAAAATGCTGTTAATAAGTGATTTTTTTTACGAAAAGACAAGGCAATTCCTATTAAAAAAAGTACAAATAAAAATGCTCCCCAAGTTTGAACAAAAGGAGTTTGAATGTGCCCTTCCCATTGGTCCATCTGGGGGACAGGGCTATTTTTACCAAAATCATAAACTTTCCAGTCAAATGGAAAGTTAGTAATCAAAGCTAAATCTTTTATAGTTCCACGTTTCTGTCCGCGAAAAAAAAATTCATTACTACCCATCCGGTTAATCTTTGATAAGGAGACGTCTTTGCTATAGTTTTTTGCATAATAGAGGTTTGGTAAAATCCAAAAAGCGTTTAATAAGAATATTAAGACAAAAAGAAAAATGGACTTTTTCAGCAAATCTCTTTGGAACTTATTAATTATTAGATTTGTAAGTAAAAAAAGCCCCAAACTACCATAAAAGATATACCAAAGTGTGGAGGTATGCGAGGTTGAGGCAAAAAAAATAGTTAATAAACTAACAATAAATAAATTTTTTTTATTGTTATTTTTCAAAAATCTAACAATTGCCCAAAGTAACCAGCCAAGCAAACCATAAAATGTAGTGAACATTTCAAGCGGAGTATAAAAATTTTGCAGAGTACCTAAATTTAGTAGGTAAAATAAACCGCCGACAAAAGCATAGATTTGTAGCTTGTTGTCTTTTTCAAAAATATGATCCTTCAGAAAAAAATATACGCCCAAGGGACCGATTATTAACATAGAAAGAATAAAAGCGTAGCGTAAAAGATTTATAGGAAGAATAAAAGACATGATCCAAAGAACAAAAGCATGAGGCAGATCACCAATATGAGATTGAGAAGGGGGTGCTCCTAAGCCCTGATGTGATTGCCAAACGGTAAAAATCCGTTTAAAGTAGAGTCCGAAGTCAAATTCGGGATGAAGAGTATCCCAACCTGATAAAATTGTTTCCGCAGTATAACTTTTAAGAACAATTAAGAGAGCAATAAAAACTAAAATTATCGGAAAAATATGCTGCCTAATTTTTGCTATAATAAATCTCATAACTTATGCAAAATTATACCCCAGTTAGTGATAAAAGTGAGGATAAGAAAGTAAGATTCGATAAATATATTTTTGGCGTAGCAATGTTAATTTGTTTCCACTTAATAGTCAATATCTTATGGATTAAGATTAATCAAAACCCACTCGACTATGATCCGATTGGTCATACATTTGCCACAATCAATTCTGCAGAATATATCAAAAATAGCTTTGCAAACTTTAGTTTGAAAGATTATATGAAGATATCTCCGGGTTATCCGAATTTTGTTGAAACGGCGACCTTACCATTAGTATTTATTTTTGGCAATCATTGGAAAGTAATTCAATTCTCAGGAACATTATTTTTTCTCTTGGCTATTTTAGCGACATTTTTATATGTGAAAGAAATTAGTCAGAGAAGCAAAATTGCTTTTTATAGTGCTTTTTTTTATAGTTTTTTTATTTCTATAGACCAGTATTCTCGTTTACAAATGCTTGATATACCGCTGACGGCAATGATTTTTCTAACCTTATATCTTTGGGAGAAGTTTAAAAATACAAAAAACCTTCGTTATTGGTATTTTAGCTGTCTCACACTTGGTTTTGCCCAAACTAGCAAGTGGCATGCCGGAATATTTTTATTTGTTCCATTAATATTTTTAGTTATATCATTATATAAAGATCATTTTTTTCAGGATAAAAAATTATTTCATTTTCTTTTTGGCTTGCTAATAAGTTTATTGCTTGTTTTCCCCTGGTACTATTACAATTTTGTTGATTTTATTCGTTTAGGCAAAATTAATTATTTAGGCGAACCAGATGATCCAAAAAGTTTTTTTAGTTTAACAACTGCTCTGTATTACTTAAAACAAATTGCTATTTTTCAAACTCATTTTATTGGCTTTATTTTATTAATAGTATCTTTTTTTATCATTCCCTTCAGAAAAAAAAAGTATTTACTGGCTTCAGTTATAACTGTTGTTTTTTGTTATTTGTTTTTCAGTTTTCTTGTTCCAAACAAAAATATTAGAGTAATATTTCCCCTTATGCCTTTTTTCGGATTAATTATGGCAGAGGGATTGGAACAATTAAAATATTGGTGGGGAAAAATATTGAGCTGGGGTGTGACATTTTATGTAGTCATTGCATTTTTCATACTTTCTTTTGGCTTTCCTTGGCAACCAAATTTTCGTTATGTTGTAAAATTACCACTTTTTGAATATGTAGATTTAATTTATCTGAATACTTACCCAATTAATCTTCTACCAAGTCGTCAGAGAATAAACTTTGAAAAAATAATTGATGATATTATATTATTGCAAAATAATCGCCCTCAACCATTAAAAGTTCTTGTAGCGGTACATCAACCTTATTTTCACGATGGTATTTTAGCCCTAGAAATATATATGCGGGAGCAAAATGATTTAGAAAAAGCATATGAAATACTTAATGATAAATTAAAAATAATTAGCGCAGATAATTTGTTAAAAAATAACGGATTAATCAATGGTTATTTAAACGATTTTGACATCATTTTGACTACTGAGAAAAATCCAATTCACCTGGAAGAAGTCTTGAACCCAATTTATTCGCCAATTAAAGCCACTCAGTCGTATTTATTTAGTAGCGAGAATGAATCGTTTATACAAAGTAGTTCGTTTTCTCTTCCTAATAATGATAAATTATCATTATTCTACAATCGTCGACTTCTCAAATAAATTTATCTTATTACTTTAACAAATGTATAGCCATTCCAATACCATGCTTCAACATTAGGACCTGGTTGATCTTCAGCCAATGTTTGTACTCTGTCTCGAAGCATAGATGGTAGAGTATCGACGGGACAGCTATCTACTCCAACTATTTCTAATCGAGCTTGTTCAATTCCCGGTTCTGGAAGTACAATATCACTACCATTCTCCTTACCGCCATCCCACGTATAAAATGAGCGATTTTGTATAGAAAGATCTGAAGGATATCCGCCAACTCTAGCAAAAAGATCAGCCTGCATTGACAGAGGTGGTGCATACATAAATTGAGCTAGTGATGCAACGTCAAGGAATGAAAAATCAAAAACTTGAGATGTTCGTGAATCTGTTTGAATAGCTCCAAACAGTAAATTTCCTTGTCTGTCAACAGGGCCAACTCCCTCTTTATATGTTATTCCATGTTGATAATCAAAAGCTTCGTAAAACCATTCACCTGTTTTTGGTTCAAAAACCCATTTATCAGCTTTTCCGCCGGTATTTATAGATACTTCTTCAGGTGAAACAGGATAGCCGGGTGTTAATCTTTCCAAAACTGACAATTCGACTCCTTGAAGAGCTAATCGAGCAATCATTCTACCGTCCATTCTTACAAAATTTTCTATTTCAGGGTTAAACCATTGGACGTCAACCGCTCCGTTTTTAGCATCATTATTATCTCTAAATTCCATAGCGGCTTGTCTATAGGCTCTTGTTAAAGCAGCTTTTCCGATATCTTCAGGGCATAGATTTTCTGGAACTGGAATTAAGGATAACTGTTCAATAGCAGGTATTGTGACACCTTCAGTTCCTGCAAAGTAATGAGTATTTTGAGGCAAGCCGTCTCTAGTGGCACCTCCGCGCCTTGCAAATACGGCAATACCGGGCTCATTTATTTTTAAATCAACTAAACGATCAGAAAAATTATCTTTAATTTCATTGGGTACTTTATCCCAATCGGTTTCGAATATTAATTCTGGGTCAAAAACTGGTCTACCTTCAGTATCTACATGATAGCCTTCAGGACTATAGGTTATTCCTTCTTTTAAAGGAAAAGGGGGTTCGGCCATATACCAACCACGCCAAACTTTGCTTCCATCTGGTTCAGTTTCGATAATTGCAGTCACCTTATCCGCTGTTAATATAGGGGTTCCCTCATCGTTTTTTAATATATTAGCCACTTCTTGGTAGCTAGTTGGCCAATTTGGATTAGGTAATTCAACTTTAATATTCTGACTTTCAAAAATTTTGATTAGATTACTACTTTCCGCATTTTGTTCTACAGGGAGAGTAAGTGTGGCCGGTATAATATCTGCTCCTAAACGTTGTTGTTCACCTGGGGATGGTTGACCACCACCGCCACCTTGGGCTGCAACAGGTCTAGCATTTAAAGCGGTCATAACATCGATGTGATTTTGTCTCATTTGCCATCCTAAAACTCCAACTCCAATCAAAGAAACCGATGAAATAACTCTAAAAACAACTTCTGCGGGAGTTATCCTTCTATTCATATTATTTATTATTCTTCAACTTATATTTCATGTATATTCCAGTTCCTAGGGCGAAAAGTTCGCCGGAAAATAAAATCAACCCCATCTCAGGTCCGGCTGATGGAACTTTAGGAGGTGTAGAAACCTGTTTTTCGATACAAAATTGAGAAGAATCATCATCAGTTGTTTCGTTAGACCAAGCTTGAGCCTTATTTACTAAGCAGAACAATCCTTGGTTAGCAGGCAAATTAGCCTGAGAATTGATCTGCATTTTGAAATAGTAAGTTTTTTGCTCGTCAACATTAAAAAAACCGGCATCCCAAGAGATTATCCTTGTTGCACTATCAAAAGCTCCCGGTCCTTCAACAGGAGTTAAATAAGATGGAACATAGTCTTTAGCGGTCATTCCACCAAAAGTAGTTGTTGAAGTATTTTTTATTGTTACTTTAAACATTACGTATTCGCTAGGTTTATATCGGGGATCAGAAACAGAAAGATTATCAACATAGTTTGATGTTCCTGGAACTTGGACCATTTTATCGACTAACATGGAATAAGACTGACAAGGGGATTCGTACTGACCACCACAACTTGCTGAAACTGAAGAAACTACGGAAATATACGAAAAAATTATTGCTAAGAAAACAAATATTTTTTTCATTGCCATTATTATACTATAAGATTTGAGAATTGTCAACTATAGGGTGTTTGATAAACCCGTTAACGCGTTAACGGGTTTGAGAGTTAACGAGTTATTGATATAATACCTTAATGAAATTAAATGCCAAAGAACTTCGTGACGTTGATGAAACAGACGTTATGGTTGCCGAAAAGCTAAAATCTATAAAACGCCGTCCGATGTATTTTATTTTGGAAAATATTTATGACACTTATAATATCGGCGGATTGTTTCGGCTTGCTGATGCCCTCGCTATTGAAAAGATGTATATATGCGGTCAATCGGAAATACCACCGAATTCGAAGATCAAAAAAGCCTCGATAGGAACTTATAAGGTTGTTCCATGGGAATACAAAAAAACGGCCGGGGAGGTGATTGAAGAACTGAAAGCCAAGGAAAAAACCTCCGCGGTTTCTGCTGTAACTAATGACAAAAACTTAACCGCGGAGGTTAAGCATAAGCAAATTAAAATCATCGCTGTTGAACAGGCGGGAAACTCAGTTCCTTACCAAAAAGCCGATTATTCAAGCCCTGTGGCCTTAATACTTGGGAATGAAACTTATGGAGTTACTCCGGAAACTTTAAAGTTAGCTGATACTATTGTAGAAATTCCGATGTGGGGGATTAATAAATCATTAAATGTCATTGTTTCGGCGGCGATTGTTTCTTATTGGGCAGTTGGTTCTTCGTTCAAATAAATACAGATACCTCTTTTAAATTTATATGGGTTAAATAATAACTACGTAAATAATTATATAGCACTTGACCACAGTATAACGTTTACCTCCTCCCGAGGTCTACGTCCTCGCGTCGGAGGGGCACGTATACGTGGTCTACGGGGTATTTTAGCTTTAGTTTTAGTGAATTTTAAAATACCCCTTGACAAACTAAAAAATATCCTTTAATGTTAAATTATAGGATAAAGTTTATTATAAGTTTTGATTAAAGACCGATCAAACTTTAATCAGCAAAAAACAAAAATATGAGAAACAATCGACTAATCGGGTTTGAAGACGAAATATTTTCTCAAAGTTTGTTCAGCGGATAAAAAAGAATAAACCCGAAGGCGTTAGCAGCTAGGAGTTGAAAGCTACTAACAGATAGAAACTTATACGCCGCCGAGTCCAAAGAATTTTCCGAGGGCCCGGCGCGTTTTTTGTTAGAGCGATATCGTTTTTACAATTTTTCTTGCCAACGGTACAACCGTGATTAGCGTTAATACTCCAAGTAGGGTATACATAGTCCTCATGCCGCCAAAATTGGCGATTATGGGGCCGGAGATGGTGATTATGGCTACGTAAATGATTCCCACAAACATGCTCAAAGCCGATAAGGCCGTAGCCCTATATCGTGAATCATATTCTTCATTAGTGTATTTATTGAGGAAAACAAATCTAGCAGTCGCTGCGATCATTGAAAAAGCAACAAATGGAATCCCTATTATTCCATAAAGGAAGCGGCCAGGAAGAAAAGCAATCAGCATCACGATAGGAAAAAAAAGAAATGAATTTTTTTTGGTAAATAATTTCTCATTTTTGACAAAAAGACTTATAATAAAAATATTTAGTAATCTCAAGAGCCCCTCAATAATACCTCGCATCTCATTGGAAAAACCTAAGTCAACGAGCATATAAGAATTGAAAAACATTGCACAAGTCCAGGTAATCCCGCCAACGGCGATATAATACCAAGAAACAAGCGCCGCGTGGGGATTTTTGAAGATCTCCTTAACTCCAAGATTTATCTGATTTAAATAATTTTTTATAGTAAATTTAACCGTATCGATATAAGGTTCGATATAGAAGAAGCTGAATATAAAATTTAAAAATTGAAATAATCCGCACATCGCAAATGGTAACCAAGAGGCGACTGTATAAAGAAAGCCACCGGCGATTGTTCCTATGACAAGGCCAATTTGGAAAAATATATTTTGTTTAACTAAGACTTTGGGATAATTTTTTTCTAGGCGATCCTGTTTGAGAGAGTCATAGACTAGAGCTTCAGTCGAGCCTGAAAGTAGAGAGTCACCGATTCCTCCTAAAAAATAAGCAATCAAAAAATGATAAAAATTTTGTGAAAAAAAGAGAAGAAGAAAATAAAAACTATTGATAAAAAATCCTAAGGTAATTGTAAGTTTTTTTCCCAATAAATCAGACAGTGCTCCGGTTGGCAGTTCGGCTACAAGTTGAACAAAATAACGAAAAGCGAATAAAAATGAAACTTGAGCTACTGTGACTTTTCCCTGGAGATAGATAATAATAATAGGAATTATAAAAGCCATTGAGTCAATGGTGGTCGTCAAAATATAAACGAAGTTATTGCGAGGAGAAATTTGCTTTTCCATTAGAAAATTATATCAAAGGCACAATAAAACTTTATAGCCTCATCCAAGTGGACCACTTGTACGAGGCTAATCGATTGTTAATTTCCCAATGTGCTTGAGTTGCCTTTGATAATCAATATTATTCTCAACAAATTTTTTATAATCCGCACAACTATCGATTGATATTTCTTTTACATACTCTTTCAAATATTTTTTGTCGCTAATAAAAAATTTGTAGGAAGACAAGTTCCAATCTTCTGGTTTATCTATAAGATATTTAGTCGTAGGGTTTAGATGGATATAACGGGAAACATGTAGAAGATGTTCATTGCTTTCAATATAAACTGATTTAACTGTAGACTGCCATAGGGGTCCTTTTCGATTATTTTTAAGATTAAAGTATCTAGTAAAACTGCTTTCAACATTGTTTAAATATTTAGAAAATTTACTGGCATTGATAATTTTAACCAACATGTGATAATGATCAGGCATGATGCAGTAAGAAATTATTTTTACGATCGATTGGTTTTTTGGTATTAGTAAATTTGAATTAATAGAGTTTTTTCTTAAATAAACAGAAAAGCTTAGTTTTACATTTAAATTATTGTAATAATCTAAAGTATCAATAAATCGAATGCTATTTATTGATTTGGAAAAAATGCCGAAATTAGCAATGCTTTTGTTAAAAACATGGTAAAAACAACTATCATAAAATTTATTTTTCATAAGTTTAGTTTCTAAGAAGTAAAAAAATTGTCAACTGCTTATAACCTACAAAAGTAGTTATTTGGATTATTAGAAAAGAATTAATATAACAATATACTTATACATACGCCAATACAACTGGTCCAGTTGTACGTGGCTATTTAATGATGAAGGGAATTAGGCTTAAGAAACTGAAAACAATAATAATGATAACACTTAACAAAAATTTCTTAGCAAATGGTCGGCTGCCTTGGGCAAAGGCATATCCTGACTTTGAAAGTAAATTGACAGAATTAGCGAGTATTAAAGTAATAACTCCGGTTTGATAGCTAATCGTTTTTCCGGCCAGCTCAGCCGTGTTAATCGTCACGGCATCAAGTCCGGTGACCGCACCAAGAATCGTGCTGATAATAAATCCGCTATTTCCAAATACGATAAGAGCAAACTTAGTGGCAATTTTTATAAATAAAAACAGGAGAGCAAATTTCAAAGCAGGCATGAGAGAAAATATTTTATCTTTTATTAAGTTTTCTTTGGTCTCTATAAGATTTTCCGATTTTTTATCTTCGCGTTTAAGGAAATAGAAACCAAGAATACAGGCAGTTATCGAAATTGAAAAAATATAGATAAAATTTTTTGATAAAAACATCAAGTTAACTGAAGCAAGCAAGATAAAATGTTGGAGGAAGCTGGACAGATTAGCAAATATTGCGGCTGAAGTTAGGCGATTGGTGTCTTTTGACCCTTTACTTTTTTGAGCCAGCGATTGGGTGGTTGAAGTTGAAGATATAAATCCACCGGCGATACTGGTGAGTAACCAACCTTTTTTTTGACCAACCGTCTTTTCCAGAAAATATCCGGCGATTTCAACTCCGGTAACCAAGGCAACCACTTTCCAAAGACTAAAAGGATTAATAATTTCAAGATTCAAAAACTTATCAAAGTTAATTTGAAAAGTTGACAAAATACTTTTTAAAAAAGGAATGTCTTTAAGAAAATATCCTGTGTCCGGTAAAAAGGGGAGTATGACAAGGGAAATTATGGCATAACTAATAAACGATTCAAGCTCAAACTGCTTAATACCGGCGACGAAAAGTTTTATTTTTCTTTTCAATGATAGGATGAACATGAGGATAACAACCATCGCAATAATGAGCTGAATTGGAAAAATATTTAAACCGACAAATATTCCGATTAAATAGCTCCAAAAAATAGCCAGTTCTGTCGTCAGACCAT
>Ga0172379_10000744_pt1 | contig 76884 bp, 52 predicted proteins | sample GrowelOW334metaG_FD_119756 | JGI IMG/M metagenome (GOLD analysis project Ga0172379, IMG submission 119756) | Groundwater microbial communities from an aquifer near a municipal landfill in Southern Ontario, Canada - Groundwater well OW334 metaG | ecosystem: Environmental > Aquatic > Deep...
TATAAGTATCTTTATTTTAGACCCTTAAGATACAAAAAAAGCAGTAAAATACCAAGTTTTTACCTTGTATTTTACTGCTAATTTATTAACATTCTGACACTTGGGACTTTTTCAGTAGCCTCTCTTTTGGGGAGGCACCTTTTATTAAGATCGGTATTACTGTTTATTTTTTAGTCAGTAAATAGGTGTTTTTGGCAAAGTTTACTTCAATCAGGTAAGTGCCTGTTGTAGGTGGAGGAGGAATTGATTTAACATCAGGTGCTCCAACCGGACGATACGTTAAAGTACCTTTTTCCCAAGTTCCATTTCCATCTTGGCCATACATCGGCTCCCATGCTCCTTGATTTACTAAAAACTTGAACCCTTCGGTAGCCGTTGAGCTTAACGTAGTTTCAATGGTGAAAACTCCGGGGGCGTCTTTAGTTAACGGAATTGCTTTTGTATTATCCCAAACTGCTGTGGTTGCATCGCCAATTAAATGCAGCGTTTCTGCCACTTTTTCAATTTTATAAGTCAAACTAACAATGTTGGCTGTAACTAAATAGTCTCCAGCCTCAGCAGGACCAGGAATTGCCGTTGGATCCGGAATTGCTTCAGTAGGTCGGTAAACTAATGGACCGGCTGTGTTGGTTCCTGTTGCATCGGTACCCCATTGTGGAGCCCACATACCAATGAATCGTACAAATTTTATTAACCCATCAGAACCATCAACGCCATTAGGTGTCAATTTATCAACCGCAGTAAAAGTTGAATCGGCGCCTGATGAAGGTTGGTAGTAAGCAACTATATTGCCATTATTATTTCCCCAACCTGCCGATGTGCCGCCGCCTAACATATAGATAACTGGAATTTCGTCGCTGGGAATTTCAGCTGCAAAAGGTGTAATGTTAAGTGTAGTAAGATTGCTTGTTACAACTCCACTTATGCCACCAATGGATGCAATTACTCTAAATTCTATAGGTTCAGCGGTTCCAGGTTCCAAACCTCTTTTAAGTAATGCTTCGTTAAAACTCTTCACATTTGCTGTGTAACTTAGTTTTGATGTATTCACCAAAGTAACAGCATTTACAAAGTTGCTATCCGCTTTATCGAATTCAAGCATATAATTAACGGAATAACTTGAACCATAATTTACTGCATCCCAAGTAATGGTTTCCCAATCTACGGTTCCGGTTGAATCAAATTCCAGAATAAAGCTGGAACCATCCAAAGGAGATGAAATATTAGGTTTGTTATAAGCGAAAGGTTTAATGGTTAAACTTACAATTTCAGAGATGTAACTTGTATCAACAATAGGTTTATTTACTGTGGTTATTACTCTTATTTCGAAGTTCTCAGCAGCTCCAGACGTAATTCCAAAATCCCATAATTTTAGATTTAAATCGGCAACCATTATGGTATAATCCAAATCCAATGTATTGCTTAATTCCAAGGCATTGGCAAAGCTATTCCCTTCTTGATCGATTTGAAGGGAATATTTTTGAGGAATGATTTGACCAAAATCGGCAGGAGCCCAGGAAAAGGTTTCAAAATCGGTGGTACCTTCTGCTGCTAATAATTCATGGCTGCTACCCAGTGTTGGTGTTATAATAGAAGCAGGAGTTACATCAGTCATATTAATTGACTTATACTCTTTATCATCTTCGCAGGCGTAACCTAATAGTAAGCTAACGACGGCAAGGAAAACTAGTTTTATATTTTTCATATCTAAGTTTTTATTAATTATATCCTTCGTTTTGTTTCAATTTTGGATTCGCATTCAGGTCGTTTACCGGAATAGGGAATACATCGCGGTAAGAATCTGTAGCAGCTCCATCCTTTACAAAACCTTTCCAAGCCCATATATAACTTGATCCGGTAAATTTTCCAAAGCGCACTAAATCGGTACGGCGGTGTCCTTCCCACATCAATTCCTTTAATCTTTCGTCGAGAATAAAATTGAGTGTTAATTGGCCGCTAGTAATATCACCTGAGTTATCTCCATAAGCTCTTTGACGTAATTCATTAACATAGTTTAGAGCAGTGGCAGCACTTCCACCACCACCGCGTAGATTGGCTTCGGCATACATTAAATAGGCATCAGCTAAACGGAACATAGGAAAATCAGTATCCACATAATCGTTGTGTTGACCGGATGCTCCTGTACTTGACAAGTTTAAAAATTTAGGCACTGCATACCCATCAGTGAAGAGTCCTACATTTTCAATTTCCAGATTTTGACCATTGGTAAAGAAAATGGAACGGCTGTCATTAGTTGTTGTAATATCACCAAATTTGGCAACTACTTCTTTTGTAGTGCGTAAACCACCCCAACCGCCACCAACACCATAGTTCGCTTTCATTGAATCGGTATTGGCTTTTCCGTCGGCATCAGTACCCATTAAACCTCCAATGGCAGCATGCACTAATATGGTGGTACCACCCCAGGTTTGGGTTTTCAATCCATCGAAAGCTATAGGGAAAATTACTTCATCGGAATTGTTATTGTCAGTTCTGAACAAGTTTGTGAATTTAGGTTCTAAGGTATAACCGGCTCCTAATACTTTTTCAAGGGTAGTAATACACTCAACATACTTATTTTCACCAATATATACTTCAGCGTTCAGATACAATTTAGCCAACAACATATAAGCAGCTGCTTTATCGGCTCGGGCATACTCGTTGGTACGTGCATCCAATAAATCGTCACCACCTTGACCATCGGTAATGGCAATTAATTCGCTTTCAATATATTGAAACATAAAATTGGCATCTTTTTGTTCTGGAAAAATAGCGCCAATTGCGTCATTTTCAGTTACAAAAGGCAATTTACGGAACATATCCAAACCATGCCAGTAACTCAGAGCCCTTAAAAATCGTGCTTCAGCCTGATATACAGCAAATGTTTCACGATATTGACTTCCAATTCCTCTTTCGTCTAATTTCGAGGGGGAAGTATTCCGAATAAGCTCATTGCACATGGTTGCCTGAAACATTACCCGATAATACATTGCAGTCACAAATGGATCGGATGGAGTCCAGGTTTGGTAATGCAAATCTTTTATCGTTTGGTCGTTCCAAGTAATAATAGCTTCATCGGTAGTTAATTCCTGATGGTACCATAATTGCCGCAAATATTGGCTAAAACCACCGTCAATTCCGCTGATATCAGAACTTCCATCACCACCTTCATTACCTCCTACAGCTAATCCCATGTAGCATTTAGCTAGTACATTCACGTAATTGTTAGGGTCTTTATATATTTTTTCCGATGATAAAACGGTATCATCCAAAGGAACAGTGTCCAAATCATCCAAGCAGGATGGAAGCAGTAGAATGGTTCCTGTAAAAAACAGCAGTAAACTATATCTCTTTTTCATATTTATTTTCTTTAAAAATTAAAATTGGAAATTAACACCAAACATAAATACACGTGGTCTTGGATACATATTATTATCAATCCCATCTTTCACTTCCGGATCCAATCCTTGGTATTTGGTTAATACAAAAGCATTGTTTATGGTTGCCATTAATGATAAATTAGTTTTACTCCCCATAACATTTTCGAAACGATAACTTAAGTTGATATTATCCATTCGGAAGAAAGAAGCATTTTGCACGTAATAATCTGAGATGTATTGTGGTGCAGTAAAGTTTACATCAAAGGCATCGGAAGTAATGTTTGATAAGTAGTTTCCTTCTGGACGATACAATCTACTTAATTCTCCGTTATTGGAACTAATGTTATTATACACATAATTTCCAAATTGAGCCCTACCGGCGAAAGAGAATGTCCAGTTTTGATAGTCAAAACGAGAGTTAATACCTAAATAAAAATCAGCATTTGGGTCTTTAAATTGACGTCTGTCACCTTCTGATTTTTGGCCATCACCATCGTAATCAACATATAAATCCTCAATAGGCTTGCCATTTTCATCATATACTTGTTCGTAAACAAAGAATGAATTGGCTGGATAACCTACCGAATGGATTTGAATGTTTGTTCCAACACCCCCAGAAATACCTCCAGTATAAACTCCCAAATAGCTAGGATCATCATAAGCTGTTAGTTTGGTAATTTCATTTTTGTTGTAGGTGCAGTTAAAGCCAATTTCCCAAAACATATCATCGGTTGAAATTGGGCGTCCGGTTATACTAAACTCAACACCTTTATTTTCCATATCACCGATATTGGTAGTCAGATAATTTGAAAAGTTGGCGCCCGCTGGAACAGGAATTTTATTTATCAAATCCTTTGACTCTTTATAATACAAATCAATACTACCAAAAACCCTTTCGTTTAAGAATCCTTAGTCAAGCCCGAAATTCGTAGTCGAAGTTTCTTCCCATTTAATAATGGCATCATAAGCCGAAGGACGGAAGGCTTGATAATAAGTATCCCCTAATAGATATGAAGCAGTGGGAGTGCTTAATGAATAATTCGGTTGATAAGGGTAATTATTATCATCAACAATATTTTGTTGCCCAGTCACTCCCCATCCTGCCCTCAATTTCATTTGTGAAAACAAATCGTTGTTTTCCAAAAAGCTTTCTTTTTTTAGATTCCAGGCAAAGCCTACCGCTGGAAAAATCCCGCTTCTTGTTTCTTTTGAAAACCTCGATGATTGGTCGTTACGAACCGTCACCGTTAATAAATAACGGCTTTTAAAATTATAGTTCATTCTTCCAAAAAACGACAGCAAGGTATATTCCGTAGGATAATCTTTTGGAAAGGTTGTGGTGTCAGGATAATTATGGTTTGTTCCGTTTGTTAAGGTTCTGGTTACATTCCATTTGGTGCTATAGAAATTTTGATAAGAATAGCCACCCATAACATCAAAATAGCTGTCGATTGATTCCAAATCTTTGGAGTATTGTAAGTAAAAATCCAACAGCTTGTTCTTTTTTTCCTGTGTGTATGCATTATAAGAACCATTTCCTGTTTCCGGATTGTATGAAAATGAAGCTAAGGAGTCAACAATCTTTGAACCCTCGCTATTTGAACCATCGTAACCTAAATTTAGGTTGGCTTTTAATTCCGGTAAAAAATGAAATTTATAGTCTAACTGAACATTACCAATAAAACGATTTATATCTGCTTGATCGTCGGTATATTCCAATAATGATGCTGGGTTTCTGGTTCCCTGTCCCCCTTTGGCCCAAGTCCAAAAAGTAGTATCATTTAAATAAACCGGTTGCGATGGATCCATTTGAACAGCAGCTCCTATGGCGCCTTCATCGGCAAACTTGCTATGGTTAAACGATGCTTTAGCGTTCACATTAACTTTCAAATGCTCGTCAAAGAGTGTTGGATTTAATGATGCACTAATTGATTTACGATCTACTGATCCCGTTTTTAGAATTCCGTCTTGTTTGTACCAACCTCCAGAAATGTGATAGGGTAAAAATTTGTATGCTCCCGATAAACTTAAGTTATGCTCGGTTCCCATAGAGTTTTCAAAAACTTCTTTCTGCCAATCGGTGTTGGCAGTTCCCAACAAGTTAGTAATAATGGTATCGGTATAATTCTCATTTATGGCTGCACGAAATTCGTCGCCATTTAAAACAGAAATTGTTTTAGGAACGTTATAAAAAGAAACATTTCCTTGATATTCCACTTTCAATTTCGATCCTGCTTTTCCTTTTTTTGTGGTTAAAATTATAACCCCGTTGGATGCCCTAGAACCATATATAGCAGTAGCTGAGGCGTCTTTTAGAACGGTCATTGATTCAATGTCGTTCGGGTTAATAGTAGAAAGCGGGTTGGCTAATCCACTAATGCTGGTATTATCCATTGGAACTCCATCAATTACAATCAAGGGATCGTTACTGGCATTCAGTGAAGCACCGCCACGAATGCGGATGGTTTGCCCAGAACCGGGTGCACCACCACCAGATGTTATTTGAACTCCGGCAATTTTACCGGTAATCAACTGGTCAGGGGTGGCTAAAGCTCCTTTATTAAAATCTTCCGATTTAATAGCCACAACGGAGCCCGTTGCATCTGACTTTTTTACGGTACCGTAACCAATTACGACCAACTCATCCAATGAGGTAATGTCCTCAATTAGGGTGAAATCCAACGTGGTGGTTTTACCGTCTTCAATTACAACGGTTTGTTCAATGTTTGCAAACCCTATAAATGAACTTAGGATGGTTTGCGTACCTACAGGTACTTTCTGAATTAGATAGATTCCATCGATGTTAGTAATGGTTCCATTCGTTGTTCCTTTTACGACAACGTTTGCACCAATTAAGGGCTGACCATTTTCATCAACAATTTTTCCTTGCAAACTTCCGGATTGGGCATATAATGCAGCACCCGACAGCAGGAAAATAGCGAAAAGCGTAAGTATTTTTCTTACCATAATGCTTAAGTTAATTTAGTTAATTTATCTGTTTGTCTCTCTAATTTAAGCTGTTGATTTGATTTAGCGACTGTAAATCTAGTAAGGTTTTTAAGTTATAAAAAATAAAAGTACAATATACTTTTTTAATTTTGATTCCGCAATCGGTTTCGAATGTTGTAAAGCATAAAAAATTCCTAACAAACAAATTCTGAGCTTTATCCGTTAAGGCTCAACTAAAATATTAATTTTGCTATTGATTTTAAAGTAGATTTTACATGGAACGAAAGAGTCAGATTACCATTAAAGATATAGCCCGGGAACTGGGAATTTCGCCAAGTACCGTTTCAAGGGCCATGAAAAACCATCCCGATATAAGCCAAAAAACTAAGGATTCTGTCCGGGAATTGGCAGAGAAATACCATTATAAACCCAATGCAGTGGCACTGTCGTTGCGCAGCAGTAAAACGCACATGATAGGAGTAGTAATTCCGAAGGTGGTACATTTTTTCTTTTCAAGCGTCATAAGCGGAATAGAACATGTGGCCAACGATGCCGGATACAATGTGCTGATTTGCCAAAGCGATGAAAATGAAGAGAGAGAAATTACCAGTATCCAAACACTAACATCGGCTAGGGTTGACGGTATTCTTGCCTCAGTTTCGAAAGATACTACCGATTTTACTCACTTTAAAGAGCTTTTAGATAACAACATTCCCTTAGTGTTTTTTGATAGGGCGGTTTCTGAAGTGAATACCGATAAAGTTATAATTGATGATTTGGAAGGTGCTTTTAAAGCGACCGAACATTTAATTCTAAAAGGGTGCCGGAAAATTATTCACTTAGCAGCACCTCAAAACCTAATTATTGGCCAAAAGCGTAAAGAAGGATATGTTAAAGCATTAAAAAAACATGGAATACCCATTGACGAAAGCCTCATTATTAAATGTGATAACCGGGAAGAAGCCTTGGTTGTAATGCGAAATGTTTATGAGTCGGAGGTTCGTCCCGATGGGGTATTTGCCGTAAATGATTTAACTGCCTCCGGAGTTTTAAAAGTGGTGAAACAATTTGGGTTCCGAGTTCCAGAAGATGTTAAGGTGGTTGGATTTTCCGATGGATTTGTTGCGTATGTTACCGATCCAACCCTAACAACTGTTGACCAACATGGCTTTGAAATGGGAAAAGAAGCAGCATTGCTCTTACTTAGCCGGATAAACGAAACCATAACCAATTACTCACCAGTTACAAAGGTCATACCTACAAATTTAATTGAGAGAGAATCGACGGGAGGTTAATTAGTAACGTTTAAAAGTGATATTCTGACAATATTTCGGATTTCGGATTTGCCGATAATCTTGGAATTCTTGTTATGGGTTTGCTCAATCCACAATTCTTTTGATTCCACAATCACAAATCCACAATTCTTTTGATTCCGCAATCTCAAATCCACAATCCGCAATTCTTATACTTCCGTCGCAACCGTTTTAAATAGCGCTTTCAAGGGAAAATTCGTTTTTTCAATTTTAAAGATTTGGGTTTCAATTGTTTTTTCTTTTAATTTGCCTTGTCTTTCCTTTTAAGCATGATTGAATTATAGCGAGTTGTAATCATGTTCATTCCTTATTATTATATATAATGAAAAAGCAACCAAAACTAAATTTTTGGCAAATCTGGAATGTGAGTTTCGGATTTTTGGGCATACAAATGGGATTTGCTCTGCAAAGCGCGAATGTAAGCCGTATTTTATCAAACTTAGGTGCCGACTTGCACAGTCTGTCATTATTTTGGCTTGCTGCGCCGGTTATGGGACTCATTGTGCAACCTATTGTAGGTTCTGCCAGCGATCGTACTTGGAATCGGTTCGGTAGGAGAGGTCCTTACTTATTAGGAGGAGCCCTAATTGCGGCTTTTGCCATGTTTTTAATGCCTAATGCTGGTATGGTAGTTGCCTTAATGCCACCCCTTATTTTTGGTGCCATTATGTTTGCCTTAATGGATGGGTCGTTTAATATTACCATGCAGCCTTTTAGGGCATTGGTAGCAGATATGGTTTCAACCGATCAGCGGACTTTAGGATATTCAATCCAGAGTTTTTTGATTAACACAGGAGCTGTTTTGGGTTCTATATTACCCTTTGTTTTAACCAATATGTTAGGTGTTCAAAATACAGCTCCAAGTGGGCAAGTTCCACCTTCTGTTATCTGGTCGTTTTACATTGGAGGCAGCATGTTGCTGTTGTCAGTTGTTTGGACAGTTTTCAGAACCAAAGAATATCCTCCCGAAGAATACGCTGAATATAAAGGTTTGGATAAAAATGCCGTAGCTGATCCTAAATTCAAAGGAATTATGGGTTTTTTCCGCCTTATAAGCCATGCTCCCAAAGCGATGTATCAATTAGCCATCGTTCAGTTTTTTTCATGGTTTGCTTTGTATTTAATGTGGGTTTATACCACCTCAGCTGTAGCTCAGCATGTTTGGGGCTGCCCTGTCGATGATAGATCATCAGATGCCTACAATGCTGCAGGAAACTGGGTAGGTCTCCTTTTTGGAGCCTATAGTTTGTTTGCCGCCATTTTTTCAATTCTTATGCCTCGCTTAGCGCATAAATTTGGCAGAAAAACTACCTATTCGTTTGCTTTGATAGCAGGTGGTATTGGATATATTTCCATGTTAGGAATTACCAATCAATACCTGTTATTTATTCCAATGATTGGAGTAGGTATAGCTTGGGCAGGTATTCTTGCAATGCCTTATGCTATTCTATCCGATTCAGTACCAGCCGATAAAATGGGCGTTTATATGGGCATATTTAATTTTACCATTGCAGGTCCTCAAATTATAAGCGGTTTTCTTGCCGGAGCAATTTTAAAATACTTCTTTCACGAGCAAGCCATTTATATTCTGGTTTTGAGTGGAGTATGCATGCTTTTGGGGGCGGCAGCTGTATCCTTTGTAAAATCGGCTAAAACAATAACAGAATAAATTCTACTTTTTAGATGGGAATAATTAAAGCCTGTATTTTTGATTTAGATGGGGTTGTGGTAGATACGGCAAAGTATCATTATCTGGCTTGGAAAAGGCTGGCGAATGAATTGGGCTTCGATTTTACTGTACATGATAATGAGCGTCTGAAAGGGGTGAGCCGCATCGATTCTTTAACTATTCTGTTGGAGATAGGTGGACTGACCTTTACAAATGAAGAAAAATTGGCGTTTGCCGAGAAAAAGAATAGCTGGTACACGGAATATATCGATAAAATGACGCCCGATGAAGTGTTGCCGGGAGTGCTCGATTTTTTTAACCAGTTAAAAGCCAAAGGAATTAAAATGGCCTTGGGTTCAGCAAGTAAAAATGCCGGGTACATTTTGCAAAAAACCAATTTAACCCATTGGTTCGATGTAATTGTTGATGGTACAAAAACCTCAAAAGCCAAACCTGATCCCGAAGTTTTTCTGCTTGGAGCCAAAGGTTTGAATGTGCCACCCAGCGAATGTGTAGTATTTGAAGATGCCGAAGCAGGGGTAGAAGCCGCTTTAAATGCGGGCATGTACTGCGTAGGAATAGGCAGTAAAGCTGTGCTTGGTAAAGCAAATATTGTGATTCCTGGTCTTTTTGAAATGAATTTGGAAAAATTGAAATTTTGATGTTTAGCATCAGTAAGAAAACTCATCATTTTTAAGTGGCTTTAAAGAAAACGTCAAGAACAAGGCTTGTGAAGCCACGAAACTGGGAATTTACTTTTCGTAAATGACCATTTTTGCGGCAAACGTAACGCAGTTATTGGCGTTTTCTTAAAGACACTATTTAGGGGAGCAACCACTCACGAAGTTTAAGGATTTCATGGGATTATTTGGGGGAATAAGGTTGCTCTCCATTTTTTAAAACTTATTTTGGGATAAGTGAGTAGTTACGAATAATTATTTGGTGTATTTGAGTTATAGCGAACTGAAGGATCACCATTTAAAATTATTTACATGAATAGATACATCAAACCTGATAAATGGAACATTATTGAAGAGGGGTTTTCAGCCGAAAACGTACCTTCTTCGGAAAGTATATTTAGCATTGGGAATGGCCGAATGGGCCAACGGGCAAATTTTGAAGAACAGTATTCCGGAAAAACCTTACAAGGAAATTATATCGCCGGAGTCTATTATCCCGACAAAACCAAAGTGGGTTGGTGGAAAAACGGATATCCCGAATATTTTGCCAAGTACTCAATGCTGCCAATTGGATTGGAATTAACGTTCAAGTGAACGGTGAAGAACTTGATTTAGCAAAAAACAAAATAGACGATTTTAGAAGGGTACTTAATATGCACGAAGGTTATCTTTCTAGATCCTTTCAGGCAACTATGAACAACGGCAATGAAATCCGCATAGATACCCGTCGTTTCTTGAGCATTGTTGACGATAATTTGGGAGCTATCCGCTATACCCTTATTGCTGATAATTTTACAGGCATAATTACACTTACTCCATACATTGATGCCGATGTAGTAAATGAAGATTCAAACTACGACGAAAAATTTTGGGAAGAGGTTTCTCAGGAATCGGTTGGTAATAGTGCAATGGTAATAGCCCGTACCAAAAAAACCGGATTTGTAGTGGCTACTGGAATGGTATTTGAAATCTGGAAAAACGGCAAATTAATATCAGTTAACCCGATCAATACCATTAAAGAAAAGTATGCTGCTTGTCAAGTTACGATTGACATAGCTGAAGGTGATGAGTTGGTTATCTATAAGTTTGCCACCAATATTTCTTCGTTTAATCATCCTGAAAAAGAACTGGCTCCAGTTGCTAAAAACGAATTGACAAAAGCTCAAAACAAGCATTTTAACCAACTTTTACTAGAGCAAAAAGAGGCATGGGTAGCCAAATGGGAACAAAGCGATATTACCATTGAAGGCGATGTATCTGCTCAGCAAGCCATACGGTTCAATATTTTTCAATTAAACCAAACCTATACCGGCGAAGACGAAAGGCTAAACATTGGGCCAAAAGGCTTTACCGGCGAAAAATACGGAGGCAGCACCTATTGGGATACCGAAGCGTATTGTTTGCCGTTTTATTTGGCAACAGCCGACAAGCACGTCGCCCGAAACTTATTACTTTACAGGTACAAACAGTTGGAAAAAGCCATTGAAAATGCCACCAAGTTGGGATTCAATCATGGGTCGGCACTTTTTCCGATGGTAACCATGAATGGCGAAGAATGTCATAACGAATGGGAAATTACCTTTGAGGAAATTCACCGGAACGGAGCCATTGCTTTTGCTGTTTATAATTACATTAACTACACTGGTGACAAGGGTTACTTGAACGATTTTGGACTTGAACTTTTAATTGGAATAAGCAGGTTTTGGAGTCAGCGTATCACTTGGTCGGAGCGTTTGAATAAGTTTGTGATGTTGGGTGTTACCGGGCCCAATGAATACGAGAATAATGTGGATAATAACTGGTACACCAACAAACTGGCATGCTGGTGTATGGACTACACATGCGAAGCTATTGAAATGGTAAAGAATAGCGACCCAACGAAATACACGACCATGTCGGCTAAAATTGGTTTTAACGAAATGGAAGAAACCAAATGTTGGAATGAAATATCTCAAAAAATGCATTTTCCTGAAAGTAAGGAGTTGGGTGTGTTTTTACAGCAAGATAATTACCTGAATAAGGAGCAGATTTTGGTAAAAGATTTAGACCCCAAACAACGACCGATTAATCAAAAATGGTCGTGGGACCGTATTCTCCGCTCATGCTTTATTAAACAAGCCGATACGTTGCAGGGAATTTATTTGTTCGAGGATAAATTCGATATAGATACCATTGAAAGGAATTTTGAGTTTTACGAATCACGTACTTTGCATGAATCATCGCTTTCGCCTTGTGTGCACTCCATTTTGGCCGCTAAATTGAATAAAATGGAAAAAGCGTACGAATTATATTTGCGCACATCGAGGCTCGATTTAGATGATTATAATTGTGAAGTGGGCGAGGGATTGCATATTACCTCCATGGCTGGTACCTGGATGTCAGTAGTTCATGGGTTTGGTGGCTTTAGGGTTTTTAACGGAAAAATACATCTGAACCCAAGAACACCAAAAGATTGGGATAGTTTTTCATTTAAAATCAGGTTCCGTGGAAGCGTACTTAAAATAAATGCCTTTAAAGAAAGGGTGGAAGTTCAGAATTTTAGCGCGATTCAAGTTCCCTTGATTATTTTTGGTAAAGAATACCTGATTGGTTCAAACGATAAAATTTTAATAAACAATTAACTAAAAAAGTATTCCTATGAAAGCTTTCTCTTACATTTTTCTAATTTGGTTGAGTGCCTTGTTACTAGGTTCTTGTGCATCACCTGCCCCAAAGGCATCAACAGAACAAAATGTTGCCAAAAGCAGCAAAGTTTATACCCATGCCGATTGGGTAAAAAATGCTACTATTTACGAGGTAAATGTGCGCCAATACACTAAAGAAGGGACTTTTGCCGCTTTTGAAAAAGAAATGCCCCGTTTAAAAGAAATGGGTGTTGATATACTTTGGATTATGCCCATTCATCCCATAGGCGAAATTAACCGAAAGGGATCTTTAGGAAGTTATTATGCCGTAAAAGATTACCAAAAAGTAAATCCAGAATATGGAACCATCGACGATTTTAAACAATTAGTAGATGCTGCACATGAATTGGGAATGTATGTAATTATTGATTGGGTTGCCAATCATACATCATGGGATAATTGGTTGATACAATCGCACCCCAATTGGTACACCCGCGATTCATTAGGAATAATAGTAGCTCCGGTAGCCGATTGGACCGATGTGGCTGACCTGAATTATGACGTGCCTGAGCTTAGGGAATATATGACACAGAGCTTGGAATTTTGGGTTAATGAAGCAAACATCGATGGCTATCGCTGCGATGTGGCTGGTATGGTTCCTATTGATTTTTGGTCATCGGTACGAATTCGTTTGGACTCAATTAAACCAGTATTTATGCTGGCAGAATGGGAATCGAATGAAGCAATGTGCGCCTTTGATATGGTTTATGGTTGGGATTTTCACCATATTATGAATCAAATTGCCCAGGGAAAGAAAGAAGTTTCTGCTTTGGATGCATATTTTGCAAAAATTGATTCCTTGTACGATGCGGATGATTATTACATGTATTTCACATCGAACCACGATGAAAATTCATGGAGTGGAACCGAATTCGAACGGATGGGATCAGCTGCGCAAACCATGGCTGTATTGGCGGCAACAGTACCCGGTATGCCACTTATTTATTCAGGTCAGGAAGCAAAATTGGAGAAGCGTCTTAGTTTTTTTGAAAAAGATATCATTGATTGGAAAAATTATGAATATCAGGATTTTTATAAAAAATTACTGACCTTGAAGCACGACCATAAAGCCCTTTGGAATGGGAACAGCGGAGGTTCTTTTGAACGGATTGCTACTAGCGACTCAAGTATTTACTCATTTAGCCGCAGTAAAGACGAGGATCAAGTAGTGGTGATTTTGAATTTATCGGCAAATGAAAAAAACGTTTCCTTACAGAATGAAAAGATAAAAGGTAATTACACGTCATTATTTACTCAGGAGAATATAGCCCTAAGCAGCGACAGAATTTTTAAATTGGAACCTTGGGGATATTTGGTTTTAACCAAGAATAATTAATTTCATTTATTGAGTTAGAATCGGCACTTAAAAAATCTTTATGAAACGAGTTACCTTTTATTTAGTTGTTTTTATTGCTTTTGCCTTTAATTTACAAGCAAAAATAACCTTGCAGCGTATTGAACCCATGAACTGGTGGGTTGGGATGAATAACCCCAATTTGCAACTGCTGGTTTATGGCGAGAATATCTCTCTTACCCAACCCACGCTTAATTATCAAGGGGTGCAAGTGAAGGAAATCCATAAAGTGGAGAATCCCAATTATTTATTTATTGACCTCATGATTGGTGCCGAAACACAACCCGGAAAATTCACTATTGAATTTAAAGAAGGCAAAAAAAAGGTGGCTCAGTATGAATATGAATTAAAAGGCCGGAATACTAAGCCCAATATTCATAATGGTTTCAATGCTTCCGATGTTATTTATCTATTAATGCCCGACCGGTTTTCAAACGGTAATCCGGGAAACGATTCAACGATTAATACCCTTGAAAAAGCCAACCGGCAAAACCCCAATGGACGACATGGTGGAGATTTGCAAGGTGTAATCAATCATTTGGATTACATAACTGAAACCGGCTTTACTGCACTGTGGATGAATCCGTTTTTAGAGAATAATCAGGAAGAAACTACCTACCACGGATATGCCATATCGGACTTCTATAAAGTGGATCCAAGGTATGGAACCAACGGGCAATTTGTTGAATTGGTTGATTTGGCTCACCAAAAACAGTTGAAAATCATCATGGACATGATATTTAACCATTGTGGAAGTGGTCATTGGTTTATCAAAGATATGCCCATGAGCAACTGGATACATCAGCATAATTCCTATTTCCGTTCCAATTTCAGGGCACCGGTAGTTTCTGATCCATATTCTTCAGAATACGATAAAAACCAAATGCTAACCGGCTGGTTCGATACCAATATGCCCGATTTGGATCAGCGCAATCCTTACTTGGCAACCTATCTAATTCAAAATACCATCTGGTGGATTGAATTTGCAGGGCTTGATGGCCTTCGTATTGATACACAACCGTATCCATACAAGGAATTTATAGCTGAGTGGGCAAAAGCAGTTATGGCACAATACCCAACGTTAAACATTGTGGGTGAAGCTTGGATTCAGCAAATACCCATTACAGCTTATTTCCAAGGAGGTGCTAAAAACAAAGATGGATACGATTCGCACATGAATAGTGTAACCGATTTCCCGATGCATGGAGCGTTAAACGAAGCATTCAATGAACGTGAAGGATGGAGCGAAGGAATGGCCAAGCTGTACAATATACTTGCGCAAGATTTCACCTATTCCAATTCACAAAATCTGCTTGTTTTTGCCGATAATCACGATTTAAACCGGTTTTATGAGTCGGTTGGCAAAGACCTGGACAAGTTTAAAATGGGGTTATCCTTTTTGTTGACTACGCGGGGCATTCCTCAGATTTATTATGGAACCGAAATACTAATGGAGGGTAAAGAAAACCAGGGACACGGATTCATCCGAAAGGATTTTCCGGGTGGTTGGGCAGGTGATACCATCAACGCTTTCACTCAAACAGGATTGACTGCCGAACAATTGGATGCTTACCAGTATGTTAAAAAATTATTGAATTGGCGTAAAAATAGTGAAACAATACATACTGGTAAATTGAAGCATTTTCTGCCCGATGATGGGGTTTATGTTACCTTCCGTTATACCGATAATCAGGCAGTGATGATTGTTTTAAACAATAGCGACACGAACTCCAAAAGTTTAAAAACAGAACGGTTTAAGGAAATACTGAATGGATTTCATTCGGGTAAAGAAGTAATAACCGGAACAGTGTATGAAACCCTTGATTTGATTGAAGTGCCGGCTAAATCGGCTTTAATTATAGAGCTTAGCAAATAGTACTTCTTAGAAATTCCGGTGAAATCACTTTGTTATTCGCCATCGCACATGAAAACGCTTCGCTAAGTTCGTTAAGTTGCATCGCGTGGCTTGCAGTTTTCTATTTTACCAATATATGGCATTACAGAATAAACTTAATAATTTTTTAAGCCAAACGAGGGGACTCGTGCGGCAGCAATGGGTAGCGAGGGTTTTTTATAACTTTACAAACCGTAATAAAAAAAAAGAGGTTACCATTTAAAGTAACCTCTTTTTTTTACAACAACTAACCAACTAACATTGAAAAAAACTATTTAATAAAACTTGAACTTGCGAATAAGCTTGTTTATTTAGCGAATAAATAGTTTTTGGGGGCATATCCAATCCATGAATCAAACGTACTTTCCTTAATTCTTTTAAGTGCTGCGATACGGTAGATTGCGCCAAAGGCAATTGGCTAACCAGGTCATTGCAGGTGCAATCCTTCTTGAATAGAAGTTCTAGAATGGCAATTCGTGCAGGATGACCAATAGCTCGGGCTACTTTCGAAACCTCTAATTGTGAAATGGAATAACTCGATAAGGAAGATGAAAAACCCATGATGCAATCATTTTAAGGTATTAATTGATTGCAATATTACGATAAACCAATTTTAAAGATTTTGTGAATGTATATTTGGTGCGAACATTTTCACAAATGGATGAAATGACTTCAAATGCGGTATAATTGCATTGCCTGACTGTGCTACTTTTTATGTTGTACCATGGTGGACATAATTTCCAGAAATTGGTTCTTCTTCCTGCGGGAAAGGAAAGCAACAGAACCATCATCCATAATTATTTCATTCCCTAAGCGGTTAATTTTTTTTACATGAAGCAAGTTTATAAGGTGCGATTGGTGAGGCCGGTAAAAAGGATGATCTTCCAGTAAACTCTCAAATTCGCCCAAATTTTTTGAAACCACCAATTCTGTTTGATCCAAAAATTTTAACGTGGAATAACTTCCTTCGGCTAATATCTGCACAATGTCCGATATATTAACAAATTCAATACTTTCCGAAGTGGAAAGGGCAATTTTGTCCGGCTTACTGTTTTTAACATTGTCGAGCAAAAGGTTTATTTTGTCTTCCACTTTTTGATTGGTATTTGAACGGTGGATTTTTGACACAGCGGTAACCAGTTCGTCAATATCAATAGGCTTTAAGATGTAATCTAAGGCTGAATATTTAAAGGCTTTTATGGCATATTGGTTGTAAGCAGTTACAAAAATTACGTTGAAGTTCCGGTTAGGAAGTCCTTCAAGTACATCGAAACCAGTTCCTCCGGGCATTTCAATATCCAAAAAAACAATATCCGGTTCAACGGTTGGAATTAGTTTAATAGCCTCATTAGCAGAGTTTGCGGTTCCACTAATAACAATATCGGAAAAATGCTCTTGAATAATTAATTTTATTGATTCAATGGCATCTTGCTCATCATCAACAATAACTACTTTATACATATATTTACCCTAAAAAAACACCCCTTTGCAGAATCAAACCCTGCAATTCAAATATACATTTTATTCCAGAATATCTTCTTTTTATTTTTTACCTAAGTTGAGCGATTTGACCCCGAGTCCTCGGGGGAAAAAACGCTTTACTTAGGTATAACCCCGACCTAGAAATTGTTACAACATACCAAACAAATGGACAGCATAAAGTAAATTACTTACAATTTCTTAGTCGATTGAGTGATTTGCCCTTCCAAATCGCTCAATTTGGGTCTTATTATTAAAACCTTCTACAACAAGAACAATTTCACCTTTTATGGTTTTTTGTGAAAAATGTTCAATGGCTTGCGAAAAAGTTCCCCGATAGTTTTCTTCGTGCAATTTCGAAAGCTCCCGGCTTACACATACATTCCGCTCCTCTTTAAAAAAGTCTTTTAATTGCTGAAGTGTTTTAATAAGCCTATGGGGTGATTCATAAAACACCATTGTTCTGGGTTCAAATACCAGCCCCTCAATTCTTTTTTGACGGCCTTTTTTCTGTGGCAAAAAACCTTCAAAAGTAAAACGGTCGTTGGGTAACCCGGAATTGACTATTGCTGGAATTAATGCTGTTGCTCCGGGCAGACATTCAACATCAATCTCCTTTTCGATGCAGTGTTTCACAATTAAATAGCCCGGGTCGGAAATGCCTGGTGTTCCGGCATCGCTGGTCAAAGCTACTGAATTGCTTGCAGCAATGCGTTGGATCAAATTTTCGAGCTGTTTGTGCTCGTTAAATTTATGATAAGGAAATAATTTGCTTTGTATCTCAAAATGTTTCAATAAAAAGCCGGTGGTACGGGTATCTTCGGCAAGTATAAAATCAACCGAGCGCAGCACATTCAAAGCCCTGAGCGTTATATCTTCAAGATTACCGATGGGCGTGGGAACAATATAAAGTTTGGGCATACGTAATCAATTAATGGGCAAAACGGCGGAAAACCAATTCCAGAAAACTTATGGTACTTTTTTGTTTTTGATCCCAAGTAAAGTTGGTGAACAAATAAGCTAACGCTTCGTCCAAATCGGACGACTGATTGAGTACATCTATCGTTTTTTCGAATTGCATTTTATTTTTATTAAACAATTCATTGGTAAACCAAATGCGATCGTTGAGCTTTATGGCCGATTTTAAGTTTCGGATAGGACTGTCTTTCAGCGCGGAAGCCAGATTTTTATTGTTTTTTATCCCTATTAACGTATCGTTTAATGAGGGAGTTAGCTTCTGAAACTTATCTGCAACGATTCCCGATTTTTTATGAGAATCCTTTTCATCCGAGGCGGGTTCTTCCTTTTGGGGCAAATCAGATGGCATCGAGCCGTCAAGCTGCTTTTCCTCATTATTGTGGGGTTCAGGAGTGGTTATTTCATTCAGCGATTCGCTAGAATAAGCGGCAACTTCCATTGAATCTTCGGGCAATATTAGTATGGGTTCTTCAGGAACAATGGTTTCATGGAAGGTATCCGTTAAAACCGGTTCAGAATCAATTACTGGTGCAATTATTTCTTGTATTGGTTGAATTGAATTTGGTTCTATTTCAGCCAGTTCTATTTCGGGCTCTGTATTTTGAATTGTCGAATCTATTATATCTTTAACCGTATTAATTTCCACTAATTCAATTACTTCAGCAGTGGATTTTACATCGTGATTTTTGGTTTCACGGTTATCGGATACTATTATTTTAGCAATTGCAGGACTCAATGGCAACTCGTCCAAATCGTTTGCAACAGGAATGGTAATGGAATCGTCATTTTTCTTTAAAAGCAACAATTGGCCATATATATCTTTTGTTTTCGATAGTGCCATATCCACCTCAAACGCAGGAATTTCGCCTTCTTTCGAAAACTCACTTACAATATCCGTTAGAATTGTTAATTCTTTGTTGATGATTTTTACCAGACTTTTCTTATTCATAACCCGGGATTGTTTTTTATTTGCAAAAGTAATCATTGTATTAAACGTGCCTAAAAATAATTTAAGTATAATTGTGAATACTTTCTTACTGACACTAAATACTGTATTTCAAACACAATAAGGCAAAAATATAACCATGTTTCTTGAAAAGAACAACAAAATAGTAAAAAAAGGATGGATTGAAGTAGTTTGCGGTTCTATGTTTTCAGGTAAAACCGAGGAGCTGATTCGCCGTATGAAGCGGGCAAAAATTGCTAAACAGAAAGTGGAGATTTTTAAACCTAAAATTGATACCCGCTATTCCGAAGTTCAAGTAGTTTCGCACGACGAAAATGCGATAATGTCAACGCCGGTTGATAGCCCACGAACTATTTTACTTTTAGCAACCGATGTTGAAGTGGTAGGGATTGATGAAGCCCAATTTTTTGATGATGGATTGGTTGAGGTTTGTAATGAGTTGGCAAACCGTGGCATTCGGGTAATTGTAGCCGGATTGGATATGGATTTCAGAGGGAATCCTTTTGGACCCATTCCAAAATTAATGGCCACAGCCGAATATGTTACCAAGGTTCATGCTATTTGTGTAAAATGTGGCGATTTGGCGCACCATTCGCACCGGTTATCGGAAAACGACAAGCTTGTGGTGTTAGGAGAATTAGATATTTACGAGCCTATATGCCGCGATTGTTTTCAAAAAGCTATTGGAAAATAGTTTCAGAAATCACATTTTAGGTTCCTAAATGCTGTAATACATCCCCGTTTTTAGTATATTCACCATTCAATTTAATAGGTTGTTGCTTGAAAAAAATTCTAATTACCTTGAGTTTGATGCTAAGTTTGGTAGCAACAAATGCAACGAAAGTTGACAGTTTATTGCATTTGATGAATCAAGCAACACTCAACCAAAAAACAGAATTGTACATTCAATTATCGGAATGTTTTTTGAATGATAGCATTCCATTAGCATTGCAATACGCCCAAGAAGCATTGGTGGTTGCCACTCAATCAAAAAACACAATAATGCAAGCAGATGCATGGGTTGCTTTAGGCGAAGTTTACATTCACTCCAATAACTGTGACAGCGCCATCCATTTTTTTGATAAAGCAATTGATATTTATAAAAATGAGGAGGAAACTACGAAGTTTATTCAAGTTGGGATAAGGCAGAGTGAATGTATGAAGCAATTGGACAGATATGAAGACTCCAAAGAAGTATTAACTGGTTTAGTGGTTTTTGCACAAAAATGGAAAGAATATAAGCTGCTCAGTAAAATTTACGAACAGTTAGCTTATGCCTATTTCACTCAATCTGAGTTTGAAAAAACCATTGAAATAGCATTGAAAAGACTTGAAATTGATAGTTTACTACAGGATAGTGTTGCCATAGCTGAAAATTACAACACCCTTTCGACTAATTTAAGAAAACTAGGCAAATATATTGAAGCCATAGCTTATGCTAAAAAGGCATTGGATATTTTTGAAAAGAAAATGAATAGCGAAGGATTAGCCAATACTTATTCTACGATGGGGAGTATTTATTACTACAATGACGACTATGACCAAGCCATCCGGCATTTTTTGAAATCGACCGAAATATGGGAAAAAAATGATCCAAACAACAGGTTAGCAGGAAATTACAATAATATTGGCAGTGTTTATATTGAGACGTTCAATTATGGAAAGGCACTGGAATATTATCAAAAAGCCTTGGTTCTTTACCGGAAGCAAAAGAAACGATATGTTGAAGCAATTCTTACGGGTAATATTGGGTTGGCTTATCAAGGATTAGGTAATTATACCAAAGCAATGGATTATTTTACCGAATCGCTGACATTGCAAACCCAAGTTGGGAATAAAGAAGGAGTGATACATGCACTTACGAATATTGCTGGTTTACATTACAGAATTGGGAATTTTGTTGAATCACAAAATAGATATTATAAGGCGTTGGAAATGGCTAAAGAGGGTGGCTTTAAGGCCGAAGAATTAAGTATTTACAAAGAATTAGCTGTTCTTGAAGAGGCTATGGGACATTTCGATAAAGCATTAGAAGCGCTAAAGGTTTACCAAGTGATAAAAGATACGTTGCAAAACCAGGAAGCCCGTACACAATTGAATGAATTTCAGGCACAGCTTGATTTGCAGGAACATAAAGCCGAAATAGTTATTTTGAACAAAGAAAATGAATTAGCGAATGTGATGGTAAAAAAACAACGGGTTTTCACTATTTCGGTGGTATTGGTTACTTTTTTATTACTCATTTTAATAATCATAATCTCCTATGCGTTAAGGTTTAGCCGCAAAGCAAAACAGCTTCTTGAGATTCAAAACCATGAAATTGATAAACACAGAAACGAGATACAGATAAAAAACAAACAATTCACCGATAGCATTGAGTATGCTGGCCGGGTTCAAAAAGCCTTGTTTTCGCCTTGGGAAGATTTGAAGGGTTTTTTTGATGGATTGTTTATAATCTCAAAACCACAAAATATTGTGAGTGGCGATTTTTATTGGTATAAATATACTGGCAGTAAACTTTATTTTGCTTTAGCCGATTGCACCGGACATGGAGTTCCCGGAGCTTTTATGAGCGTGCTGGGCAATACCTTTTTAAATGAAGTGGTTGATGATAATTGTGATAAACCGGCTAATCAGGTTTTGAATGAATTGAGGGAAAAAATAAAAGCATCGCTGCACCAAGAGGGGATGAAAGGAAACACCGATGGAATGGATATTCTACTTTGTATTATTTCGCAAAACGACAGGATTTTGAGTTATTCTGGTGCCAATAACTCACTGTATTTAATCAGGAAAAATACCTTGATTGAGTATAAAGCGGATAAAATGACTATTTCGGTGAGCATGAAAGAATCTCCTTTTAATTCGGAAACAATAAATTTAGAACCGGGTGATCAGTTTTATCTTTCCAGCGATGGATATTACGACCAATTTGGAGGCAATAAAAATGAGAAAATAAGCCGTAACCGTTTTAAAGAGTGGTTAGTTCAAAATTGTGACAAGGCAATGAATGAGCAAGGTAAAGAGCTGGAACAGTTTTTTGAAACATGGAAAAACAATCAAGAGCAAACTGACGATATGATGGTTATTGGGTTTCGGATTAAATAGAATAAGCAATGTTTTCGTATAACATTCAAGATATTTCTACTATAGTTGGCGGTGAATTGATTAAAGCATCGGGCGGCAAGATTTCGTATTTACTCATCGATAGCCGAAAGATTCTTTACCCCAGGGAAAGCCTATTTATTGCTTTACGGGGAACCCGAAACGATGGGCATCTGTTTATTGATGACTTATACAAAGCAGGAGTCAGGAATTATTTAGTTGAGGAATATCCAAAAGACAAGGAAGTTTATTCGCGGGCAAACTTTGTTAAGGTGGAAAATTCCTTTGAAGCCATGCAAAAACTGGTTATGTGGCACCGGTCATCCATTAAAGTTCCAGTGCTTGGAATTACGGGTAGCAACGGGAAAACAATTATAAAAGAATGGATTTACCAATGCTTGAGTCCCGAAAAATACGTAATCAGGAACCCAAAAAGTTTTAACAGTCAGGTTGGAGTTCCCCTTTCGGTATGGCACCTTACTCCAGAGGCCGACTTAGGAATTTTTGAAGCGGGAATTTCGCAACCCGGCGAAATGGAAGTTTTGCAACAAATAATTCAACCTACCATTGGTATTTTCACGAATATTGGTGATGCACATCAGGAAAATTTTAATTCGCTGGAGCAAAAGATTGATGAAAAACTCAAGCTTTTTTCAAAGGTAAAAGCCTTAATTTACTGCTCCGATCAAGAATTGGTACATTCCAAAATTGAGCCGTTAAGCAAAAAAGGAATCCAGCTTTTTTCATGGGGCGTATCCTTTAAGGCCAATCTACAAATAAGGCAAATAGTGCATCAACAAAACCAAACGGTAATTACCGGATCCCATAAAAATGACAATCTATCAATAACGATTCCTTTTACCGATAAGGCTTCGGTTGAAAATGCCATTCATACCTGGTGTTTTATGTTATTGATGGGCTATTCAAATGATTTTATTTCGTTTAAGCTCAGTAAACTCGAAAATGTGGCCATGAGGCTGGAGCTTAAAGAAGGGAGCAATCAATGCACCATTATTAACGATAGTTATAATTCCGACTTAGAATCGTTGCACATTGCCCTCGATTTTTTATCGTACCAGAACCAACACAAACAAAAGGTTCTCATATTATCGGATATTGCGCAAAGCGGATATCCTAAAAATGAGTTGTACCAATTAGTAGCCAATGTAGTGCGACAAAAAAAGATTGACCGGTTGATTGGTATTGGTAACGATATTAGTGAATTTAGAACCTTGTTTGAGACGCGTAAAGAATTCTACCCCACAACCAAAGCATATTTGGAAACCAACGAATGGCAAAAATTGCATGATTGTACCATATTACTCAAGGGAGCGCGGGTTTTTGCATTTGAGCAAATTGGGCAATTGCTTCAGAAACAAAACCACCGGACCATTTTTGAAATTGACCTGAATGCCATTGAATACAACATCAATTATTTTAAGAAACTACTTCGTCCGGCTACTGGAATTATAGCTATGCTCAAAGCATCCGGTTATGGAAGTGGAACCCACGAAATCGCCAATTTGTGCCAGTATCAGAGGGTTGCGGCCATTGCCGTAGCTTTTCCCGATGAAGGAATAGAACTCCGACAACATGGAATTAAAACTCCAATTTGGGTAATGAACCCCGAAGAAGAGAGTTTTGCCGGAATGATTGAAAATAAGCTGGAACCCCAGATTTATAATTTACGGTCGTTGATTGAGTTTAATAAAATGGCCGGACAGTATGCAACAAAACCTTTTCCCATTCATATAAAATTAGATACCGGTATGCACCGATCCGGTTTCTTAAAAGAAGATTTGAATGAATTGTTGAATATTTTGCAGCAATCGGAACATGTGAAAGTAGCCACCCTATTTTCCCATTTAGCATCAGCCGATGAGCCGGAACAAGATGAATTTACCCTGGGTCAAATTAAACTTTTTGAGCAAATGAGCCAGGCTATAATGCAACAATTCAACTATCCAATTAAAAGGCATATTTTAAACTCTGCTGGAGTTGAACGGTTTGCTGAACATCAGTTTGATATGGTGCGGTTGGGCATTGGAATGTATGGTATTAGTTCAATTAATGCCCAATTGGCTCAGGCCGGAACCCTTACTAGTTCAATTATTCAGCTTAAGAAGATAGTAAAAGGGCAAACAGTTGGCTATTCCCGAAAAGGAAAAGTCACGGTTGACTCAGTAATTGCTACCGTTCCTGTGGGTTATGCCGACGGATTGCGGCGTATTTTAAGCAATGGGGTTGGAAAAGTATGGATTAACGGACGTTTGGCACCTATAATTGGAAATGTTTGTATGGATATGTGCATGATTGATGTTACCGGGTTGGATGTTAATGAGGGCGACCGGATTGAGATATTTGGGAAACACTTGCCGGTAAACCAATTGGCGGAGTGGATGCAAACCATTCCTTACGAAGTTTTAACAGGAATTTCAAGTCGGGTTAAACGGACTTATCATACAGAATAATGCTTATAAAAACAACCAATGATGCCATGGGGCTTGCCCTTGTTGATTTTATGCAAAAGGGAAAAGCAAAAAAACTGTTTATTGATTCCAATATCGCGGAAACTGATGTGATTCCTGTGGAGTATTTATTTAGAGATTTTTCTGAGATGCCTCCCATTGAGCAAGTTGCTTTGAATAATTGCCATGGAAAAGTGCTCGATGTTGGCGCAGCTGCTGGATCGCATAGTTTGTGGTTGCAAAAAAACGGATTTCGGGTAACGGCTATGGATATTTCGGAGTTGGCTTGCCAAGTAATGAAGCAACGGGGAATTGAAGAAGTGTCGCTGGCCGATTTTTTTGAATACCAAAACCAACATAAGTTCAACACGTTACTGTTTTTAATGAACGGAATTGGTATTTGTGGCCAATTGGAAAATCTGCCTAATTTTTTTAATCAATGTAAAAATCTGTTGGCCGAAGGGGGTCAATTACTCATCGATTCGTCGGATTTAATTTACATGTATGGCGACGAGGAAGAAGGGTATGTTATTGATTTAAATGATTCCTATTATGGCGAAGTGGAATACGTTATGCGTTACGGAAAAATTAAAAGTCCACCGTTCAATTGGTTGTTCGTTGATGCGAACACGCTTACTGAATATGCGAATCAGGCTGGTTTTACCTGCGATATATTGGTTGAGGGAAATCACTTTGATTATTTAGCGCGGCTGACTTTAAAAAAGGTTTCATTGGGATAGAATGATACTGATTGCAAGATTTCAAAAAAAAGAGGACCGTTGGCTAATTCTTTTTTAGAAGGGATGAGTATATCTAAATTCTTACCAAATATTCCCCAGATTCAATTTCAGGATTGCTATCTTGTCGAATCTTAGATAAGAACGTTGCGGTGGCCTGATAAAACTGCGGGCTGGCGGTAGGGTGAACCCCTCATGCACCTGTATATGCAATAATTAACTTACTGTTTGGAAGAGCGGGTGTTGAAACTTGCAGCGCCCCTGAGCTATCTCCGAGTCATTGGGGCAGGCCGCTGCAAGAAATTGAAAACTGGAATAATGGCAAAGGTGAATATATGGAAAATGGGAAAATGAGGATTTTTTTGATATTTTGCAACGTGATAACCAGCGACAAATATATATACAACAAAACAACTATTTTTTTTAAATGAACCCTACTCAAATAGAAACCTACCGGAAGCGGATTGATCAGTTTGCCATTGAATTGAAAACTGCCAAACAAAGACATGCTCTTGTTTCCATCATTCGGTTATTTTGTATTATTGGAATTTTAGTTTCGTGGTTTTGGGTGTTTACAATCAATCCCTGGTTGGGTTCATTTTTAGGAAATTTTTTAATTGTCCTATTCCTCATTTTGCTTAAAGTTCATAAAACAATTGAAGAAAAACGGGACTTCCTAATCCAATTGATTGAAATTAACCAAAAAGAACTGGATTGCTGCCAAGGGATATTTAGCCAATTTGAAGGAGGAGAGGAATTTGTTGATACCAACCATCCGTATTCTTACGATATGGATTTATTTGGTGCCGGGTCATTGTTCCAATACATTAACCGCACTGTCACAAATAAGGGCAAGGAGCTTTTGGCCAATTGGCTTCAGAATATACCCTTGGATGAAACAACAATTTTGAAAAACCAAAAAGCTATAAGGGAACTTGTTCCACAACTTTCGTTTCGTCAAAAGTTCAGGGCTTATGGAAAAGTATTTCAAACAAAGGCTGAAGACGAGAGTATGGTTCATCGTTGGATGTTTCTCCCTTCGTTTTTTAAACGGGCAAAGGTTGCTTCAACAATACTTTGGATAGTACCTGCAATTAATATTTGTATTTTAATCCTCGCTATTTTTGGTTTTATAGGATGGTCAGTTTTTACAGTTACCATCATTGTTAACTTAGCAATTGTCGGAAGTCGCTTAAAGCAATTCAATGAGGCTTATGCGCTGCTCACCAAAAGTCACGGCAGCTTAAAACGAATGGAGCAATTGTTGCTTCTGGTAGAATCGCTGAACCCTGAATGCAGGTTGAGTAAAGAGTTGTTAAGCCTTTTACATAAAAACCAAATACCGGCAAGTCGTCAAATTAATAAGTTAACAAAACTTTTAGATGGACTTGATAACCGGAATAATATTTTGATAGGAATACTGCTAAATTCCTTATTATTATGGGATTGGCAATACCTTTTTAGGATAGAAAAATGGGCTCAAAGCCACCGAACCGATTACGATAATTGGATTTATACCATAGGATATTTTGACGCTTTGAATTGCTTGGCTAATTTTTCATTCAACAATTCCGATTTTACCTTTCCGGAAATAGTGCCTGTTGGATTCCAACTGAGTGCTGTTGAAATGGGTCATCCTTTATTACTCAAAGAAGATAGAATCTGCAACAATTTTGACCTTTCCGGACAGCCCAGGTATGCCATTGTTACGGGTGCTAATATGGCCGGCAAAAGCACTTTTTTAAGAACTGTGGGAGTAAATCTGATTTTAGCCGGATGTGGAGCCCCGGTTTGCGCCAAAGAATTTAAAGTTACTCCGCTGCCCTTGTATTCAAGTATGCGAACGGAAGATTCGTTGATGAAACATGAATCGTATTTTTATGCCGAACTTAAGCGATTGCAGCGCATTGTTCATGAGTTGGATAAAGGCCGTAAATTATTTATTGTTTTGGATGAAATTTTGCGGGGCACCAATTCTGAGGACAAGCGCAAAGGTTCCATTGGGTTTGTAAAAAAGATTACCGAAAAAATGGCTTATGGTTTGGTGGCTACCCACGACTTGGAGCTGGCAAAATTGGCCGAACAACTGCCGCAACTATTTACTGCAATATGCTTCGAAGTAACTCTAAATAACAATGAATTGGAATTCGATTATAAGCTGCAGCCGGGAGTTACACAAAATATGAATGCTTCCTTTTTAATGCAACGGATGGGGATTATTGATATATGAGTAGGGAACTTGCAGCGCCTGCTGCGAGAGATTGGAAAACTGGGATGATTGGAAAATGGGAAAGGGTTGCCAGGTTACAAGGCTGCAGGGTAGAAAGGTAGCAGGGTTACAAGGTAACAAGGGAACAAGGTGGCCGGGTTACAGGGTTACAAGGTGGGAAATTAGGAACGTTGGAACTTGCAGCGCCTGCTGCGAGACAAGCTGCTGCGAGAGATTGGAAAATTGGAGCAATGAACATAAAAAATACCCACCCCAGTAAATTTCAAGAACCTACCGCAGGGAAATCGCTTTTAAGAATTTCAATTTTAAACACGCTTTTTCGGCGCATGGTTTTTCACAATTTCAATTAAACTGTAGTGCTTGCGCCGATTTTATACCGCAAATTCATATACCCCGAGTTGAAACTCGGGACTATTCATATTAAATCCCTCCGGGATTTCTTAAAAGCGAATTCCCTGGAACCTACCGGGATGGGGATTATTGAATAGGGAACTTATTCAATACTGATTTTCTTATAGTATATTTTTTCGGCGGTTGCTATCACCACAAAATAATTGCCCGTAGTAAGCCTCGAAAGGTTTATTCCTTTGGTTAAATTAACTGATTCATTGCTAAATACAATTTTACCGGTTGCATCCAACACTTTAACCTGTTGTACTTTGGTAACCGGGTTTAATGCTTTAATATGCAAGAACCCTCTGACAGGATTCGGATAAATGTTAAATGCCTCAGAAGCCTCAACCAGTAATTTAATGCCCAAATCGTTTTTAACGAGAATAGCAAAAAAACATGTTATAGTCAATCCGCCCAAATCGCTAGCCTTAATAAGCAATTCATGCAATTGCTTATCGGTAGTAATGGTTTTGTTCACTACCAAATTATGGCCGGTAATGGTATAGTTTTTTGTGTCATCCAAGTTAGTTTGAGTATCGGAGGTAAATTCGAAGGTGTGTGAATCGTTCATATCTTCGTCCTCTACATTCAAAACACCAACCACCGTACCCAGCATATCGGAAACAAAAACCGTATCGTTGCTTAATAAAATGTCGGTTGGGGCTTCGTTAACATTGTTAATGATTACTTCAAAACTTCTTTCCATGCTGGAATTACCCTCGTCTATAGCTTTTATTCGATAATATAGTTTTGATTTAAATTCATAGTTAAATTCAGCACCAGATAATAAATTATAACCATCAATTGAAAATGCATTGTTATCATCGGAGCCAATTCCATCAACTAATTCAAATGAATGATTGCCCTGAGAATCTTCATCAAATACTTGTAAATTAGCAACTACTGTATTTAATGGCATGTTTTCGTAAATTGTATATCCAATATAACCTATTTCAGTAATCGGGTCATTCATATCGGTTACCGTTAATACAAACCCCTTTTCAAATGAATCTCCTTCCGAATCAATGGTTTTGACCCTAATTTTTAGTTCATTCTTAGCCTCAAAGTTTTGAGTATAAGCTTTTAACTGATTACCTTCAATAGTAAAATAAGTGTTATCATCGGAACCTTCCCCGACTACAAGTTCATAAGTAAAGCTATCGTTGCTGTTTTTATCAATAGTTGATAACGTGCTTATTGCCGATAAATCAGGCAAGTTTTCAGCAAAACTGGCAAACGACAATTGAATATCGGTAGGTGGATAATTGATGGGAAGATACAAGCTCTGTATGTCGTTGGTATAGGTAGCTGTCATAAAACCATAGTATCCGGTACCAAAATACACCGAATCGCCCAAAGCAAATGAAATGGGATTATTTCGGTTGTTCCCCAAATTTAGTAAGTCGCCCAAGTTTTCAACTTGATTGGTGCTTGGTTTGTAGCTTACAATATCTTTCTTGTTACCATAACAGATATACCCTTTATTCCCAATTCCAATAGCTGTGGCATCATTCACTGAGAGATGTAATCCATCGGCAAAAATTTTCTGTTGCCAGCTATTGGTTGCCGGGTTGTATTCCTGTATATCGCTCGATTGCGATGTCCCATTGGAATAGTTGACCCCTCCCGAAACATAACCCTTGCCCTCAACCACAAAGGCACAGGCCGATGTTCTTTTTGCTCCCGTAAAGGTGGCAATTTCAGACCACGAGTCATGTACGGCATCGTATTTCCAAAAGTCCTTTGTTTCATCCATTGCATCGGCTCCGGTGCCTACATAAGCGGTATCGTTAATAACAAAGCTAACCGCATCGTAACGGGCGGTTCCTGCAAAATTGCCAAGGGTTGTCCATTGATTGGTGGCAGGGTTGTATTCATAAAAATCGGGATAGTAAGTAAAGGGGTATTTACTGCCTCCCAAGCCAACGTAACCCTTTCCATTAACAGCAAATGCAACAGCTTCTGTTCTTGCTGCCCCAGGGAAAGGAGCTACCTTTGTCCATACATCGGTTCCGGCATTATATTTCCAAAAGTCGCTTAACACACTGTCGGCATTTTCGCCCAAACCCACATAAACGGTATTATCAATGGTAAAACTTACCGCACTGGAACGGGGAATTCCCCGGAAGGGATTGATTCCCGTTTCATCCACATCAATCAGGTTGATGGTAATGGTGGCGGTATCGGAAAATTCGCCATCGAAAGCCACTACTTGAAGGTTAAAAGATGGGTTAACTTCGTAATCTAAAAAGAGGTTGTTATTTACCGATATTCCACCGGTTGAAGCATTTATAGCAAAAGTATTGTACAAGTTACCGGAAATTATAGCATGCGCTAATACATCGCCATCTAAATCGGAAGCAACAACAGAACCAATAATAGTTCCATTCTGCTGGTTTTCTAAAACAGAAAATTCAGTATCAAGAAACTCTATGGATTCGTTTATATTTAAAATATTAATGGTAATTGCTGCGGTGTCGCTTAATTCTCCATCAGACACTAGCGTTAGAAGTTCAAAAGTTTTGTTTTCTTCAAAGTTTATAGCCGTGGAATCTATTACATAAACAACCCCTGTAGAGTCAATCACCCCAAAAACCTTATCGAGGCTTGCATGAATAATAGAATAGGTCAATTTTGAATTGAAATCTTCATCGGCAGCAACCAACGTGTCTAAAATTGTACTATTATTTGGGTTTTCAGGAATGTTTAAAACTAAATCGGATAGGTGGGGTTTTTCATTTAGATCAATTAAATCTATATCAACTTTAACCGAATCAATTAATTGACCATCAGAAACTAAAATTTTTAGATTAAATGATTTGTTTAGTTCATAGCTTAAATATTGTGTGTTTTTAATTTGAATGGCTCCTGTTGTGGAATTAAGGTCAAACACATTACTTATATTGCCCGAAACAATGGTGTAATTTAATGCATCATTATCTTCATCAAAAGCTTCTAGTTGATAAATAATTGAATCATTGGGTAAATTTTCCTCTATTTCTAACTGTTTATAAGGGTTACATATAAGTTCATTAACATTATCAATTTGAATATTAACGAAAGAAGTATCAACAAATTCCCCATCAGAAACTTGTACATATAAACTGAAATTTTGATTCTCTTCATAGTTGATTAAAGAAGAATCCATAACATAAATAACACCGGTCGAGTCAACTACTCCAAATGCACCAGATGGATTTGCCTGAACAATAGAAAAAACATGGGTATCATTATAATCTTCGTCAGAAATTAAAATGGTATCAACAATTGAATTGTTTAAAGGATTTTCATCTATCAACTCTTGCAAATTATTGGTCAAAACTCTTTCATTAACATCATTAATTTTAATGTTGTAGCCTATGAGTTTGCTTGATGATCCATCATATATTTTAATTATTGCGTACAATGAATCGTTTCGTTCAAAGTTAAAGTAACTTGAATCAATAATCGAAATCTGCCCTGTTTCACTATCTAATTTAATTGCATTATCATCATTCCCATCAAAGACCGAAAACTCTAGAATTCCATTACCATAATAATAAGCATCAACAGTATCAAGTATCTGATTATTATTTTGATTTTCATTTATTTGGATTTCTTGATTATAAGTATAAAGTTCAGGCCCTTGATATTCATAAGCACCTATATCAATTCTTCCATATTGAATTCTTTCATTACCTTCAAAATCATAATTAGTTATTAAAGAATCATTTGTAAAATTTGGGTCGCCCATATTTATGCAGGGTGATGTATTTTGTAACGCATAAGGATTTGCACCGGAACCCACAAATAAAGGATCAACATCTATATTGCCATCAGCTTGTAATTGAGCCCCCACAATATCACAATTGGTTATTTTAGGAGTTGAGTTGTATGGATCTAAATTTGCCTGCCCATTGCCTGAAACAATGCAGTTTGATATTTCAGATAAGGAGTAATTTATTTGAATTCCAGAAACTTGATTATCCGATATGGTATTGTTTGTTATTTTAGGTGAAGAAAAATCACAACTAATACCAATCCAATAATTTTTTACAATTAGGTTCCCTTCGATTCGTGGAGATGCTTGATAACAATAAATTGCTTCATTATTGTTACGTGTAATTAAATTATTAGCTACAATAAGTTTATTCATATTATAAACACACAGTGCACTACCATAGCCATCAAGCCAATAACTGCCAAAGGCATTCCCAAACTGCATAATACAGAATTCAATTTTTGAAGTATCGTTTGAGCTGGGTGTTTCTAAAAACCGAATACCACCCCAACCACCACTGATATAAGTCAATACCGAGTCTTTGGCTGTAAAAATTATCCTATTTTGTGCCGTTCCTTGGGCTAAAATCCTTCCTTGCACATTGAGTTTGTAATGCCCCTGAAACTCTACATAAACCCCCGGGTTTATGGTTAAGGTGCGGGCATTGTTAATGGTTAAGTTGTTATAACTTTTATGGTGTCGGCACTCCATACTACATCTTCATTGGGGAGTTCAAAATATTCATTTGAATTGAGTACATAAATTTCGGTAATGAGTGTATCGGATAAAACGCCATTGCTCACTTTTATCTTCAAATGGTAGTTAGTTTCTGCCTGGGCCTCTGTTGGAACCCATTTTATTGTATCGTTTTCAATTGACAAACCACTCGGGGCCTCAATTATGGTGTAAGTTACTCCTGAAGGAAAACTTATCGGTTTTATTGCTTCTGCATAAACGGAATCAAAACGGATGTGCTTTTTTCTGATTGTACGGAAAACTAAAAACGAATCAGGGTCGCTTTGCAGTTCGTATGCACCCATATCAATTGTAGGGTTTGTTCCCCCTTCGTAAATCCTTGGGTTACCGGCTATGTCCATGTTTATTTCCAAACTATCCGTATCCCAATCGGGTCGCCCGGAATTTAAACAAGGTGATGTTTTTTGTAACGCATAAGGATTTGAACCGGATACCACAAATAAAGGATCCACATCTATATTGCCATCAGCTTGTAAATTAGCTCCCACAATATCGCAATTGGTTATTATAGGAGTTGAGTTGTATTGTTCTAAATTTGCCTGCCAATTTCCTGAAACAATGCAGTTTGTAAGTTGCGGAGACGAGCTTTGTAAAGATATTCCACAATAACCTTGATTATCCGATATGGTATTGTTTGTTATTTTAGGTGAAGAATTATAGCAATTAATACCATTCCCATAATTTTTTACCATCAAGTTCCCTTCAATTAATGGTGATGCATTATTACAATAGATTGCAGAATTCCAACTAGATGATCTGTTTTTTGCAATTAAATTATTGGTAATTTTAATTTTGTCAAAACCATAAATACATAATGCGCCTCCATGACCATCAAGCCCATCACTGCCAAAGGCATTCCCAAACTGTATGATACAGAATTCAATTTTTGATGTATCGTTTGAGCTGGGTGTTTCTAAAAACCGAATACCACCCCAACCTCCACTAGTATCAGTTAATACCGAGTCTTTGTCTGTAAATGTTATCCTGTTTTGTACCGTTCCCCGTGCTAAAATTCTTCCTTGTACATTTAATTTATAATGCCCCTGGAATTCCACATAAACGCCTGGGTTTATGGTTAAGGTACGGGCATTGTTAATGGTTAAGTTATTAATAACTTTTATGGTGTCGGCACTCCATACAACATCTTCATTGGGGAGTACAAAATATTCATTTGAATTGAGTACATAAATTTCGGTATTGAGTGTATCGGATAAAACGCCATTGCTCACTTTTATCTTCAAATTATAGTTTGTTTCTGCCTGGGCCAATGTTGGAACCCATTTTATGGTATCGTTTTCAATTGCCAAACCACTTGGGGCTTCAATTATGATGTAAGTTACCCCTGAAGGAAAACTTATCGGTTTTATTGCTTCTGCATAAACGGAACCAAAACGGATGTGCTTTTTCCCGATTGTACGGAAAACTAAAAACGGATCAGGGTCGCTTTGCAGTTCGTAGGCACCCATATCAATGGTAGGGTTTGAACCAAAAGTATAAATCCTTGGGTTACCGGCTATGTCCATGTTTATTCCCAAACTATCCGTATCCCAATCGGGGCGTCCGGTATTTAAACAGGGTGATGTATTTTGTAACGCATAAGGATTTGCACCGGAACCCACAAATAAAGGATTTATATCCATATTGCCATCAGCTTGTAAATGAGCCCCCACAATATCGCAATTGGTTATTTTAGGAGTTGAATAGTATTGAGCTAAATTTCCATCCCCATTGCCTGAAACAATGCAGTTAGTAAGTTGCGGAGAGGAACTAACTAAATATATCCCATAATCTTGATTATCCGATATGGTGTTGTTTGTTATTTTAGGTGAAGAATTATCACAATAAATACTATAATAATAATTTTTTACAATTAGGTTCCCTTCGATTCGTGGAGATGCATGATAACAAAAAATTGTGTAGTATCTGTTACGTATAAATAAACTATTAGCTACAATAAGTTTATTCATATTAGAAACACACAATGAACTTCCAAATTGATCGAGCCAATCGTCACTGCCAAATGCATTCCCAAACTGCATAATACAGAATTCAATTTTTGAAGTATCGTTGGCACTTGGTGTAGAATAAAACCTAATTCCACCCCAACCACCACTGGTACCAGTTAATATTGAGTCTTTGGCTGTAAAAGTAATTCTGTTTTGTGCCGTTCCCCGGGCTAAAATCCTTCCTTGTACATTGAGCTTGTAATGCCCCTGAAACTCCACATAAACCCCCGGGTTTATGGTTAAAGTGCGGGCATTATTAATGGTTAAGTTATTAATAACTTTTATAGTGTCGGCACTCCATACAACATCTTCATCGGGGAGTTCAAAATATTCATTTGAATTGAGTACATAAATTTCGGTATGGAGCGTGTCGAATAAAACGCCATTGCTCACTTTTATCTTCAAATTGTAGTTTGTTTCTGCCTGGGCCAATGTTGGAACCCATTTTATGGTATCATTTTCAATTACCAAACCACTTGGAGCCTCAATTATGGTGTAAGTTATCCCTGAAGGAAAGCTTATCGGTTTTATTGCTTCTGCATAAACGGAACCAAAACGGATGTGCTTTTTTCCGATTGTACGGAAAACTAAAAACGGATCGGGATTGCTTTGCCGTTCGTATGCGCCCATATCAATTGTAGGGTTTGTTCCCCCTGTGTAAATCCTTGGGTTACCGGCTATGTCCATGTTTATTCCCAAGCTATCAATATCCCAATCGGGTCGCCCGGTATTTAAACAGGGTGATGTATTTTGTAACGCATAAAGATTTGAACCGGAACCCACAAATAAAGGATCTGCATCTATATTGCCATCAGCTTGTAAATTAGCTCCCACAATATCGCAATGGGTTATTTTAGGAGTTGAATTGTCTTGGTATAAATTTCCATACCCATTGCCTGAAACAATGCAGTCTGTTATTTCAGGAAAGGAACTATCAAAAATATTAATACCATAACCTCCATTATCCGATATGGTATTGTTTATTATTTTAGGTGAAGAATTATTGCAACTAACACCAGTCCAATAATTTTTTACAATTAAGTTTCCTTCAAATAGAGGTGATGCATTATAACAATAGATCGCTTCATTATTGTTATGTGTAATTAAATTATTAGCTACAATAAGTTTATTCATATTATAAACAAACAATGCACTACCAACTCCATCAAGCCAATCGCTGCCATAGCCATTTCCATATTGTATAATACAGAATTCAATTTTTGAAGTGTCGTTTGTATTTGGTGTATCAATAAACCGTATGCCATGCCAACCACCACTGGTATCCGTTAAAACAGTATCCTTTGCCGTAAAAGTTATCCTATTTTGAGCCGTTCCCCGGGCTAAAATCCTTCCTTGTACATTTAGTTTGTAATGCCCTTGAAATTCCACATAAACACCCGGGTTTATGGTTAAAGTAATGCCATTATCCACAGTAATTTCTCCGGTTACTTTTACGGTGTCGGCACTCCAGGTTTCGTTGGTGGTAATGTTTCCGCTTTTTTCAATTACAGTTTGGGCTTGTAGGGTTGTGCCCAATAAAAAAATAAATGGGAGTAGTAGATTCTTCATTTGTGCTATTTTGTTTAAAAAACCTTGGATGCTCAATTTAGTGTATATTAACTTGGTGTTCTGAGGTTGTTTTACAAGTGGTTATACTTGCGAAAATAACCATAATAATGTGATATGCAAAAAGTATGTGGAACATTTAGTGTAAAGTTGGGGATTTGGAAAGTTGGGAAGTTGGGGAAAGGGTAGCAAGGTAACAAGGTTGCAGGGTTACAAGATGGAAAATTGGGGACGTTGGAACTTGCAGCACCCGCTGCGAGACATGCCGCAGAGAGAGATTGGAAAATTGGGAAAATGGGAAGTTTCCAAGCCCAAAGGACGTTGGAAAGTCGGTAGTTATTCCTTTTTAACTTTCCATAGCCACATTGACGTTTCCATGTCCTCCGGACGATGGAAAGTCAGTGCTGATGTGGAAAAGTCGTTGAAATTTGAAATTCTGGAAAGATGGGAAATTGGAAAGGTTGAAAAATGGAATTATTTCTTTCCATTTTTCAACCTTTTTTATTGGTTAGAACACCCAACCAATGCGTAGTCCAGCAGTACCAGCAATGGGTACTTCTTCACCTCCAGTTGCGAAGCCGTAGGCTATTCCTTCACCATTGCCACCAGCTTTGCTATAGCCATAGCCAAATCCAACATATAAATCCACTAAAAATGAATCATCGATTACCCATTGTTTACCAAACTTTAGCATTAATGCAATGGCAAAATCATCCTCACGCTTGGTTGATGAATTGTAAGGGTAATAATAATCATAATCATAAGTATCAAAATACATGTAGCGTAATGCAAATTCAGGAGCAATGTAAGCCCCTTTAAGAATGTGTGAATAACGCATTTTATTCATATAAAGGTCGGGTGTTCTTATAAATTTATAGGCAAATTTGGTATATACTCCCGCTGGATTATTTTCCTGAGGATCGAATCCCAAACCTACTATACCAAGCGCAGCTTCAAAGGATTTCCCGGGTTTTATATTTTGTTCGTAGGCAAATTCGGTGCTACCGTATAAAGGCGACAGAAAATTAATTTTAAGGGCTCGCCGGCTTTGATTGGTATAATAATCCGGATTATCAAAACTGTTGTTTTCCATTTTAACAACTTCACCAGTTGAAAATTCAACTCTATCAACCAAGGATTTTTCTATTCCAAAAATAATTTTAGGATTGCTTTGGTAAAAATACTTTATTTTATCACTGCCCAATTCCGATACAGTGCAAGTAATAACATCGCCATTTGTTTTAATAATTTTATCTTGAGCAACCGATGTTAGGGTTATAAAGACCAATAGAAAGCTAATAATATTTTTCATTTTTAGTTAATTAAGGTTAGTACTTTTTCAAAGATGTACGTTATTTAAAAAGGTTGCTAAAAATAGACAATTTTAGCATACAACTGAAATTATGTTAGTTTTTCGTTAAATCAATCGAACTTACTAAAACAAATTATCTCTCTACTTGTCATTGAGATTATTTGCTACTTTTGCTTTACAAAATTCAATTATTAAGAAGTATTTATTTTTATCACTAAGCGTGTTTTCGCTGTTTATATTTATTGGTTGTAGTCAGAAACGGGCCATTTCAGATAAACCTACTGTTACGGTGAGTGTGATTCCCCAGAAGTTTTTTGTGGATCAAATTGCCGGTGATTGGTTGTATGTGAATGTGATGGTTCCCCCTGGAGGTAACCCCCATACCTATGAACCAACTCCCATGCAAATGAAGTCGTTGTCCAATTCATTGGCTTATTTTAGTATTGGATATATTACTTTTGAAACCGCTTGGATGGATAAATTAGTGTCGGTAAGTCCCAAAATGAAGGTAATAGATACTTCAGTTGGTTGTGAATTGTTAGCCGAGGATGCTTGGTGTGAGGAACATACAGAATTGGATGGAAGTACTACCCGCCATGAATCTTACAATCCACATATATGGTTATCACCAAAATTGGTTAAAATTCAGGCTCAAATCATATACGAAGCATTATCTGAATTGTACCCAGAGCATAAACAATCGATGGAACAAAACATAAATCGGTTCTTAGCGCAATGCGATTCAGTACATTCCAGTTTAGACACTATCATGAATAGTTCCAGCGGCACTTCCTTTATTGTTTATCACCCGGTATGGACCTATTTAGCTAAGGATTATAATCTCAAACAAATAGCTATTGAATACAATGGAAAAGAAGCCACTGCCGACAAATTGAAAAACATTATTGATTTTGCCAATAAAAATGACATCCGGTTTATTTTTGTGCAAAAGGAATTTAGTGATGCCCAAGCAAGAACCATTGCTGAACAGATAAATGGGCGTGTGGTTTCAATGAATCCGCTTAATTACGATTGGTTCACTACCATGAAGGAATTTGGCGAAGCATTTCAGGCAATTAAGAATTAATAATTTGCAATTAGCAATTTTCGGATATGGTTACTTACAAAATAGATAAACCTTTGATTAAGATTGAAAACCTTTCCGTTGGTTACCAAACCACGAAAGTATTGGATGCAGTAAATCTGGAAATTGTGGTGACTGATTTTATTGGGATTATAGGTCCCAACGGAGGAGGTAAAACCACTTTGATAAAAACCATTTTAGGTTTGATACCTTATTGGGAAGGAAAAATCAGTTATCAAATAAGCCAATCGAAAATTGGTTACCTGCCGCAAATCAATGTCATCGACAAGGATTTTCCGATTACCGTTTTTGATGTGGTTCTTTCGGGATTAGCCGGTAAAAAAGGACTTTGGCAGAGTTTTTCGAAAGACGACCGGTTGTTTGCCGATGAACTGTTGCAACAGGCTGGCATTATCCATATATAAAGCAAGGCCATTGGACAGCTTTCTGGCGGACAAATGCAGCGTGCATTGCTTTGCCGGGCCCTGATGAACCATCCCGAATTGTTGATTTTGGATGAACCCAGTACATTTGTAGATAACCAGTTTGAACACGAATTATTTGAATGGTTGGGTGAACTCAACAAAACCATTTCTATTTTAATGGTATCGCACGACTTAGGAACCATTTCAAGTCATGTAAAAACCATCGCCTGTGTTAACCGACAACTTCATTATCACCGTTCTAATAAAATATCAGCCGAGCAGTTAGCTTATTACAATTGCCCCATTCAGATAATCAGCCACGGTCAAATACCGCATCAGGTATTAGCCACTCACAAACAGTAGCTTATGAACTCATTTTTAGAATTATTCCATTATACTTTTATCAATCACGCCTTATTGGCTGCTGTTTTATCGAGCATTATATGTGGAATTTTGGGAACTTATATTGTGAGCAAACGCATGGTATTTATCTCCGGTGGAATCACCCATGCTTCGTTTGGTGGTATTGGAATGGCATTTTACTTTGGTTTGTCTCCTTTTATAGGAGCCACAGCGTTTGCCTTGCTTTCGGCACTGGGCATTGAATGGATATCGAAAAAAGGCAACATTCGCAACGATTCCAGCATCGGTATTCTTTGGTCGTTGGGTATGGCTATCGGGATTATTTTTGTTTACATCACACCCGGTTTTACACCCAATTTAATGAGTTACCTGTTTGGAAGTATATTAACTGTTGGAGGCTCTGAATTATGGATAATGACAGTGCTTGCCGGGGTAATCATCTTGTTTTTCACCCTATTCTACCGACCTATACTTTTCTTTGCATTCGACGAAAGCTTTGCCCGTTCGCAAAAGGCTCCGGTGGCTTTCCTGAATTACACCCTTATATTGCTCATTGCCTTTGGAATTGTGATAAATATAAAAGTGGCCGGAATCATTTTGGTAATGAGCATGCTTACCCTGCCCCAAAACACAGCCAACCTGTTTTCAAACAATTTTAAACACATACTAATTTACTCCATATTGATTAGTTTAGCCGGAACATTGGCTGGACTGGCAGGCTCGTTCTGGTTAGGAATTCCATCGGGAGCAGCCATCATTTTTACGCTTTCGCTCATATTTTTTATTGCCAAAATTGCCAAGCTTATTTTTGATAGAAGGAAAAGAGAGAAAACAGAGATTAGAAGTTAGAAGACCGAAGTTGGAAGTCAGAAGAATGAAGACGGAAGTTAGAAGTCAGAAGTTGGAAGACCGAAGCTAGAGTTTAGAAACAAGAAAACAGAGACAAGAAAACAGAGACAAGAAACCAGTACCAAAAGTTGGAAAATGTGGCAGCCCTAAAAGGGCGAAAGAACATAGCCAAGGGCAACGCCCTTGGTAAAGTAGCACAAGTAATAAGCGGTGCATCCAACTAAGTTGCAATGGAATGGAAACATAACATGCACCGCAATATAGATAGAGCAATTGGAAGTTGGAAGTTAAAGATTAGAAATTAGGAATTAGATGTTAGAAACTAGAAGCCAGATAATAGAATCTAGAAACCAGTAACTAGCATCCAGCAACCAATAACCAGTAACCAGTAACCAGCAACCTAAGAAGTAAACGTTAATAATAAAATAAAGACCGCTAATTTATATTCTGAACAACTTGACCGTTTAATAGTTTATAGTGCAAAACTGCTGCAACAAAAAAAATGTAGCTTAAAAATAAAAACCAATGAATTTTGATGTATTAGTTATAGGAAGTGGTCCCGGCGGTTATGTGGCTGCCATCAGGGCTTCGCAATTAGGATTAAAAACTGCGGTTGTTGAGAAAGCTGAATTGGGCGGAATTTGCCTAAACTGGGGATGTATTCCCACCAAAAGCTTGCTAAAAAGCGCTCAGGTATATGAATACATGCAACATGCCGAAGAATATGGCATTACGCTTGAGGGTACCGCAAAGGCTAATTTTGCCAAAATGATAGAGCGGAGCCGTGGTGTGGCCGATGGCATGAGCAAAGGCATTCAGTTTCTTCTTAAAAAGAATAAAGTTGAGGTTATTAATGGGTTTGGAAAACTAAAAGCCAAAAACACCATTGAAGTTACCGATGCCGATGGCAAAAAAAGTGAAGTAACGGCCAAACATATTATTTTAGCAACCGGTGCGCGTTCCAAGGAATTACCAAACTTGCCCCAGGACGGGAAAAAGATTATTGGTTACCGCAGAGCCATGACCTTGGAAAAACAACCTGAAAGTATGTTGGTGGTTGGTTCAGGAGCTATTGGAAGCGAGTTTGCCTATTTTTATTCCACCATTGGAACCCAGGTTACGTTGGTTGAATTTTTACCGAATATTGTTCCCAATGAAGACGAAGAGGTTTCCAAACAACTGGAACGCTCCTTCAAAAAAGCAAAAATAAATATTATGACAAGTTCATCGGTTGAAAAAGTGGATACTTCCGGCAAAAAATGCAAGGTTACCATAAAAACCAAAAAAGGAGAGGAAGTGGTGGAGGCCGATATTGTACTTTCCGCCATTGGCATTACCCCAAACATTGAAGGCATTGGTTTAGAGGAGTTGGGTATTGTTATGGAAAAAGGAAAAGTTAAGGTGGACGATTTTTACCGAACCAATGTGGAAAGTGTTTACGCCATTGGCGATTTAGTTCATGGTCCTTCGTTGGCTCACGTAGCATCGGCAGAGGGAATAACCTGTGTGGAGAAAATTGCTGGTTTGAATGCCCATCCCGTTGATTACACCAACATTCCCGGTTGTACCTACACCTCACCTGAAATTGCTTCGGTAGGAATGACAGAAAAAGCAGCCAAGGAAGCCGGTTATCAGATTAAAGTGGGTAAGTTCCCATTCACCGCATCAGGAAAGGCAAGCGCAGCTGGAGCCAAAGATGGTTTTGTAAAACTCATTTTTGACGAAAAATATGGTGAATTGCTGGGTGCCCACCTAATTGGAGCCAATGTAACCGAAATGATTGCCGAACTGGTGGTAGCAAAAAAACTGGAAACTACCGGACATGAATTAATTAAAGCCATCCATCCGCACCCAACCATGAGTGAGGCTATTATGGAAGCAGCTGCGGCCGCATATGGCGAAGTGATTCACATCTAATCAAGGGATAGCCGTTTTGCAACGGTTTAAAATATAAAACCCCGGTGGAATTGATTCTGTCGGGGTTTGTTTTTACCGTTAATCTAAATATTAAGCAAATGGGCAATTGTATTTGGCTATAACTAGATTGATAATTATACTTAAAGCCAAAACAAATAAATATGTTTAATTAAATTAATTTTTTCTAAGGTCAAAACTTCGCCACTAAAGGCATCCTACGCCCAAAACCAAAGGCTTTTGATGAAATGCGTAACGTAGGTGGTGCCTGAAATCGCTTATACTCGTTCATATTTACCAATCGAAGCACTTTATTAACTACCGTAGCGTCAAAACCCATAGCAATTATTTCCGAGGCACTCAGTTTTTGTTCAATGTATTGGAAAAGGATGGCATCGAGCAAATCATATTCAGGCAACGAATCGGAATCTTTTTGGTCGGGGCGAAGCTCCGCTGATGGTGGTTTGATGATGGTATTTTCAGGGATAATTTCCTTATTGTGGTTGATGTAACGGGCTAATTTGAACACATCGGTTTTGTAAACATCGCCCAGCACACTCAAACCGCCGTTCATATCGCCGTACAAAGTTCCGTAACCCACAGCGGCCTCGCTTTTGTCGCTGGTGTTGAGCAAAATATGCCCCATTTTATTCGATAGCGCCATGAGCAATGTTCCACGCACCCGGGCTTGGATGTTCTCTTCGGTAACATCGGCTGGCATGCCTTCAAAAATTGGCGACATTCCTTCATTAATGGAATCCACCATAGGCTGAATGGGAACCAGTTGGTAATCAACACCCAAATTTTGGGCTAAATCCACGGCGTCTTTAATGGAATGGTCCGACGAATATTTGGAAGGCATCAGCAACACCTTTAAGTTTTCAGCTCCCAAAGCCTCGGCAGCTAACACCAAAGTGACTGCTGAATCAATTCCACCGCTCAAACCAAGGGTAGCTTTTTTGAAATTCATTTTCCCAAAGTAATCACGGATGCCAATTATAAGTGCCTCATGTATTTGTGCGATATAGTCAACGGATTCTTTTTGCAATGGAGTGTATTTCCCCTGCATGAGTTGTTGGGTATCAATTATCTTCAGGTTTTCGGTAAAAACGCCGCATTTTTCTACTACTTGACCATTTGCATCCAAAGCCATGGAATCGCCGTCAAAAATGAGTTCAGTATTACCACCAGTTTGGTTCACATAAATAACCGGTAGCTTGTATTTGAGGGCGTTTTCCTGCAAAACCTGAACCCTTACTTTTCCCTGGTTGTACGAAAAAGGGGAGGCAGCAATATTAATGATATAATTTGGATTGAGTTTTGCCAATTCCGCCATGGGCGATTTTTTGTACAAAGCCCCTTTGGCAGTAATGTAGGCCGATGGCTGTTTGTCCCAAAGGTCTTCGCAAATGGTTAGGGCAAATAATTCACCCTTCCATTCCACTAATTGAAATAATTCGTTGGGTTCAAAGTATCGGTATTCATCGAAAATGTCGTAGGTAGGGAGCAGGGTTTTGTGGCGGGTTTCCAAAACCTGCCCATTAGCGAGTAAACAAGCCGAATTGTGGAGTTTTTTTCCTTTTGCTTCCGGATTTATGGTTGGAACGCCCACAATAGCGGCAATATCCACGCACTGTGATGCAATTGCTTTCACGGTTTCTTCGCAACGGACAATAAAATCATGCTGTTCCAATAAATCGTGAGGTGGATAACCACTAACGGAAAGTTCGGAGAAGACCACCAAATCGACGCCTTGTTGTTTGGATTGGGAAATTACTGCAACCATTTTTGCTGCATTCGAATCAAAATTTCCCACATGAAAATTCAGTTGGGTTAGGGCAACTTTCATTATTTTTTAAGTATTTCTAAAACAGCACCCCAATTTTTAAGGCTACACTGCGCACCGATACATTATCGCTAACTGCCTTTCCTTCATTGGAAGTGGCATCGATAAAACCGTTGTTATAAATCAGGCCAACGGTAAGTGCCGTGTTTTTCGAAAAATAATAGTTGAACCCGGCACCAATATTATAACCCAGGTTATAAAAACTTACTTCGTCTTTACAGCCTACGCCACCCATTGAGGTGCTTAATAAAGGATTGATGGATTCAATATCGGCGGATGCCCCAATACGGAATTGGTTGGTAATGCCAAATTGCGCATAATAAACAAAATAGCCTATTTGGTTCGATTCCATGCGGAACGACAAAGGAATTTCGATGTACTGGAGCTTATATTTTATCTGGGTTTCCGGAAATAGTGAATCGGTAGAAGTATTGGTAGTAAAAGCATTGGTATCGCTGTAAAGCAATTTTCCACCCGTATTGTTGATATACAACCCCGAGGACAAACTATAACGTTCCGCAAAAAAGAAATCGGATTGCAATCCAAAGCTAAAACCCAGGGTGGCACCATCGGATTTAACTGATTCTACATCGGATTTCATCCATGAAGTTTGGGGGTTAAAGTTTAATCCCATACGGACACCTTGGGAGTAAATGGTAACAGGAATAATTACCAGTAACAATGCAACAGAAACGGTTTTTAACATGTTCATTTTTTTTAAATTGTAATTTGGACTTTAAAAACTGTCGTAAAGATAAATAATTTCGACAAGCCTGTTTATATTTGTGAATAACATTGGAAAACTTACATACCATGAAATCATACGGAATTATTAGCCTTGTACTTTTGCCTCTTTTATGGCAAAGTTGTTCCCGCAGTCAATGGGATATTGATATATCGAATATTGAAATTTCGCAACAGTATCAGAGGTTCGATGTGGATCTGTTTTCGGCCAACCCCGATAGTTTATGGCAAATGGTGCCTAAATGGGAGCAGAAATACGGCAATTTTTTTGAGGCATACAACCAACAAATCATCAAAATTGGAGGCAGCAATCAAATGGATTATGCCAAAAAATTGAAATACTTTCTTACCGATCCATACATTGCCGATGCTTATACCGATGTTCAGCTAAAATTTAGTGAATTGCCCTTTAAAGATGAGCTTATTGACGCATTTAAGCGCTACTATTATCATTTTCCGGATAAAAAAATCCCCAATATTTACACACACGTTTCAGGTTTTAATCAATCCATAGTGGTTGATTCGGCTTATATTAGCATCAATTTGGATAAATATTTAGGACCCGATTCGAAGTTTGATAGCATGTTGCGCACTCCGCAGTACCTGAGTGAGAACATGCACCCACAAAAGATACCCGCCGATGTGATGATGGCCTTGGCATTGACTGAATTCCCCTTTTCCGGTGAAAAGGACGATCTGCTCAGTCAATGCTTTATTATGGAAAAATACATGTATTTGTTGATGCCATGCTCCCCGAAACAACCGATACTTTGAAATGGGGATACACACAGGAAAAAATCAGGTGGTGCCAAAAGAACGAAAAGTTTATGTGGCTGTATTTGATTGAATACAAACTGCTATTCAATTCGAGTTATAAAGAGAAAAAACGGTATATTGATGATGGCCCATTTACCTCCACTTTTTCGAATGAATCGCCTGCCCGAACCGGTCAGTGGTTGGGTTACCAAATAGTGAATGCTTACCTCAAGGAACATCCGGAGGTTAAACTGCCGCAATTAATGGAGGATCAAAACTATCAGGAAATCTTGAATAAGTCGAAGTATAAGCCGTAAGGAGTTTATTCAACAGCACCTAATAAAACCATTATATTTACTTGCTTGACAAAGTTGTTACTCATGAAAAAAATTCTACTTCTCCCATTATTGGTGCTTATTATAGCTGTTGTATCAGGAATTTTCTTTGTTAAGCACAAACAAGTTCTTTTACCAAAACTAAAACCTTTTGAGGAGTATCAATTCATGCGGAATTATCCCGATTTTGAAGCCGGTGCCAAAGCTTATCAGATACATATTCGAAAAGAGGCAACCCGGGTGCAAAACCAAACTCAAAAAAGTGGGGAATCAATTCCCAATTGGATTACACAAGGACCTTACAACATAGGAGGACGAATTAATACCATTGCCCACAATCCTGGAAACGGCCAAATTATTTATGTGGGAAGTGTATGCGGTGGAATTTTCAAAACTACCGATGGGGGGACAAACTGGTTCCCAATTTTTGATGAACAAGCCTACCTTGCGATAAGTTGCATTGTGGTTAGCCCCGCCGATACCAACACCTTATTTGTAGGAACCGGCGATCCCAATGTTTCAGGATATCCTTGGGTGGGCGATGGAATTTATAAAAGTACCGATGCCGGTCAAAATTGGAAACATATTGGATTGGAACAGACTGGAATTGTTAGCAAAATTGCAGTAAATCCAAAAAATTCCAATATTGTTTATGCGGCAACCATGGGAATCCCTTTTATCAGAGATGCCAACCGTGGATTGTATAAAAGTACGGATGGAGGAACCTCATGGAACAAGGTTTTGTTTCTGTCGAAAGAGGCAGGAATTATTGATATGGTTATGGTGCCGCAAAGTCCAGATACTTTGATTGTTGCGGGATGGGATCGAATCCGGAATTACAATGAAAGTATTGCTTCCGGTACTCACAGTAAATTATACCGCACTTTTAACGGCGGCGCGAACTGGGATACGCTAACTGTTGATTTGCCGACTGTTGAATCTTCGCGCATTGGGTTGACTCTTTCACTTCAAGATACTCTTGAGGTTGTTGCGCAGTTTATTGATGCCACAAGTTTTGAAACGGCGGGGATTTTTAAATCAGTAAATTTTGGTTCTAATTGGCAAAAGTTAGAAGCTACCTATACTGAAGATATATTGGGTGGATTTGGTTGGTATTTTGGAAAAATCCGGGTTAACCCGTACAACAAAAAGCAACTATTTGTTTTGGGAGTCGATTTATCACGCAGCGACAATGGAGGAACTCATTTTGAACTATCTACGCCGCCTTGGTACACCTACGAAGTGCACGCCGATAAGCACGATTTGGTTTTTATCGACAGTTTAACTCTTTTGCTTTCCACCGATGGCGGTTTGTATAAAAGTACCGATGGGGGTTTGAATTGGAATGACATTGAAAACATTCCCAACACCCAGTTTTACAAGGTGGCTGTTGATCCAAATAAAAAGGATTTTTATTGCGGCGGTGCTCAGGATAATGGTACCAGCTATGGCCAAAAAGCAGACAGCATAAATTGGAAAAGACTTTTTGGGGGCGATGGGTTTCAACCGCTTTTTGATCCAAAAAGGCCGGAACTTATATATGCAGAAACACAAAATGGTGGTTTGTATTATGGAATCGATAAAAGCGGGGAATATGAATGGGATTATTTTGAAAATGGACTGGATGAAAGCGATCGCCGTTCGTGGGATATGCCCATTTGCATGAGTAAAATAAATTCAAAAATTATTTATACCGGTACCTACCGGATTTATAGGAATGTAGATTCCCCAACCGGAGATTGGGAGCCTATTAGTGATGATTTAACCGATGGAACGGATAATAAATATCACATAATTTCAGCCATTGATGTATCACCGCTTACTGATAGTTTGATAGCTTCAGGCAGCAGCGATGGAAAAGTTTATCTTTTTGATTCTATAAGTTGGCGTGATATTTCAGCAGGGCTTCCCCAAAGGTATGTTACTTGTGTGCGATTCAGTCCCAATTCAAAGGAAAGTCTTTTTGTATCACATTCGGGCTATAAAGCCAATGAAAATATACCTCACTTGCATTTTTCCGAAAACTTGGGACAAACCTTTAAAAACATTTCGGGCAACCTGCCTCAGCTTGCCATTAACAGTATTGTTGTTTTAAAAGGATACCACGATTCAGTTATTTTTGTAGCTACCGATGGTGGAATTTATCACTCCCTTACCAAAGGACAAACTTGGGAACGAACCGGAACCGGAATGCCGGTAATACCTGTTTACGATTTAGCTTACGAGGATACCAATCACCTTCTGGTGGCCGGTACATTTGCCCGTTCTTTAATGACGTTGGAATTAGAGCCAATTATTAAAAAATATCAAGAAATTATTGAAAATGTTTCCGACCAAAAAATCTCGATGGACATCTATCCAAATCCGGCTAAAAACTATGTAATTGTTAAAAGCGCTAACTTTTCAAATGGTTCGATACTGACTATAGCTGAAATATCAGGAAAGATACTATATACACAATCGGTAGTTCCAGATATAGAAAACAAAGTTAATATATCCGGACTATCGAAAGGAACTTATTTGGTATCGGTATATGATGGACAAAAGAAACTATATACCCAGAAATTGCTGATTCAATAATGGTTACAGAGAAAAGAGAACTCCGCATCCACATAAGGCAATTGAAACAGCAATTGCCGGATGGATTGCGCCTTGAAAAATCGGAAAAAATAAGGTCTCTTTTAGAATCCGATCCTGATTTTATAAAGGCGGAAACAGTGCTTATTTACTGGTCAATGCCCGACGAAGTGCATACCCATGACTTCATTAACAAGTGGTGGAAGTCAAAAATAATACTGCTTCCATCGGTACAAGGTACTGTTTTGAAACTGAAGCAGTTTACTGGATTAGATTCCTTGCAAAAGGGAGAACTGATGGGAATATTGGAGCCAGTAGGACCAGAGTTTTCTACCACTGAACCCATTGATTTGATTGTGGTTCCGGGTATTGCTTTTGATAAAAACAACTTCCGTATGGGACGTGGAAGAGGCTTTTACGATAGGTTGCTTCAAAACAAACCATCAAAAAAAATAGGAATCTGTTTCGATTTTCAATTTTTTGAATCCATTCCAAAAGAAACCCATGATATTCCTATGGATGCAGTTATTTGGGCGTAGTTAATTTGAGGTATTTTATTTGGATTCTAAAATCTTCGTTTTGAGGCAGGATAAAATTAGAAAAGCAAAGACTGACAATTCAAAATGTCAGCCTTTACTTTAATTCTTATTTAAATACCGGCATTTTACCAGGAATTTTCTTTGCCTGAATTCCGGTTTGAATGGAACGTTTCTGTGTTGAACCTTCTTTACTGTTTTTTAGGTTCTTTTCCCTATCAGCTTTGGTAACTGATTTTTCTGAGGCATTTACTGTTGCACTTAAATCCATCTTCCAAATGGAAATCCAGTCGGTAGTTATTTTGGAATCAGCACCCAATATAAATCCAAATTTTTGGCCATAATTGCCTTCAAAAGGAGTTGAATTCATATAAACTTCATTTATAAAATAGTACAGGGTGTTTTTGTATTTCCTGATGGTCAATTTATTGTAATCACCTACAATTCCTCCGGTTCCAGTAAATTCTTCATCCCATGGATTATTATTTTTATTTCCAAACGTATAAAAGGAGGTGCCTTTATACGGAGTTAACAAGAAGAAATAAAAATCAAATGAAGTTTCAATTAACGAACTAAAAATACCCGATCCTTGATTTAAGCTGTCGTCATCTATTTTGTAATAAATCTCATAATCGAAGTCTTCGTTTTCAGCGGGCATTTCCTTGGAATTCGTCCAGAAAAACCAGGTATTTACGGTGTCAAAGCTAGTCATGGAATATACTCCATTTGAAATGGAAAGGGTGTAATCAGAAGTGGTTTCTTCGGGCCATTCGCCATCAGTTGTAAATTCATTGACATAATGGTTGAACCAATTAATGGGTAAATCATAATTGGTAGGGTGGTCAAGTATAATTTCTGCTGCTGCCACAGTTATGGTAATTTCCTTTTGGTTGCTTTTGCTTTCGTTTTGAGCAATCAAAGTAACTTTATAGTTGTTAGCTTCGGTATAAATATGCTCAGGATTTGCAGCAATAGAGGTAGTTCCATCACCAAAGTTCCATTCATAAATATCTGCATTTTCGGAGCAATTGGTAAAAGTTACTATGTCGCCGGCTTTTATCTCAATACTTGGCGTATAGCTAAAGCAAGCTATAGGTTCGGGAGTGTCGCATCCTTGATAAATAAATACCGAAAGGACTGCAAAGAGAATGCTAATTTTTGTGTTTAGTTTTTTCACTTGGTTTAATTTTGAAGTTACTACTTAGGAATGGGCTAATTTAACTAAAAAAATGGTACTGAAAACAGGGGTTTCTGTTTTTGGTAGTATTTACCTGTTTATATTTTAATTGCATTTTAAAATAAATAAAGGCTGCCGTATATTATGGCAGCCTTTATTTTAGTTCTTGTATTTACCTTTTTAGTACGGGTGATATTAGAGGTTCAGTTATTTTTACTGGTTTGCTTATTTTGCCTGTAGGTGCATATTTTTTAATTGCCTTAACAGGTTTTTCCCATTTCCCGGGTTGAAGGGTTATGTCTGCTTTTACAATCGGGGCAGTTGAATTGGTTCCTATTTGGCCACTTTTGCTTGTGGTTGCAGTATATATTTGAACTTTTTCAACCATTATTTGTGAAAGTTCATCGGTTGAAATGGCAAGCACATCTCCATAATCCCCCAAATAGGTGGTTGACTTAATAAATTCTTTATTGAGAAAGAAATAATAAGTATTGTCGTACTTACGACAAGTTAACAGATTGAAATCATTACTAATACCTCCGAATTGCCACCCATTATTAAAAGAACCGTTGTGGTTACCAAAATTATATATGCCCTGTCCTGAATTGAGGTCAAAGGCGTAATAATAGAGATCTGAACTACTTTCATTAAATCCCCAATACATGCCATTACCTCCGGTATAAGCTCCATTATTATATATTACTTTGTAGAGGATTTCAATGTCATAATTTGCCGAAGTTGGGGGCATAGTACACGAAGGATATGAGATATAGAAACCATTGTCTGCTCTATAAGTAGTAAGTGTATAGTAACCGCCCGATACGTTTGCTGAGAATTCAGAATCACTTCCTACATACCAACTTCCTGTAGCATTGAAATCATCCCGGTAATATTCTGTCCATACCACTGGCATTAGATATACTTTAGGATCAATTACTGCATCAGTAATCACAATAGTTTGCACATCGGTATCGGATTCAGAACCATTTCTTGCAGTAAGCTTTATATTATAGGTTCCTGCCGTACCATAATAAACATATAAATCTTTATCGGTAAAATTAGTGATACCATCCCCATCGGTGTCCCATTCATAACTGGTAGCACCTACTGAGCAATTGGTTAATGTAACTGTTTCACCAACATAGGCACTGGTTGTTGACATGTTAAAACAAGCCGTAACTGAAGGTGCATTAATAGTAATGGAGTGAGTAATTTGTTTTGAATCGGTGCCTTTTTTTGCAATCAGTATAACATCAAAATTTCCTGCTGAGCTAAAAGAATGAGTTGGTGAAGTATTGGTTGATGTTTGTCCATCACCAAAATCCCAACTATAGCTGTCGGCACCTGTTGAACAATTGGTAAAATTAACAGTTTCGCCAACTTCTGCCGTAGTGGTTGACATGGTAAAGCAGGCAACAATATTTGATTTAACGGTTATTTTATGAATTATTTCATCCTGTAAATTTTTTGTAGTTACCACCAATTTTACGTCATATACTCTAGGTTCATCAAATTCATGTTCAGGATTAGTGGCCACTGATTCTTCGCCATCGTCAAAATCCCATTTATAGCTGTCTGCATCGGTAGAGCAATTGGTAAAACTAACCAAATCGCCAGGTAAAATGTCATTTACCGGTTCATACGTAAAACAAGCAACGGGTTGTACATCCTCATCTCTTTCGCAAAACCCTCCCATTAACAAAAAAACCGAAATGGCTGCGAATAAAATTCTTGATATTGATTTTAATTGTTTCATAGTTTCATAGTTTAATGTTAAATAAATTGGTGCAGCTAATTTACTAAATAGGGAGGGTTTTTGCAAATAAATTTAATGGTGGGAAAAGCTATAAATAGTAAACCACAAAGATTGAATTATTATATCAGTGAAAAAGTAATATGTAAACTCAAAATTAAAAATTTGGATTATATCAAACCTAAAATGTAAATTTACACACCCTTTAATTGCATTTGATTTAGGGTAACATCAATAGAATTAAGAATGAGAACCGCATTAACAAGCTTGAATATTGCCGGTTTAGTACTTGCATTATTATTCATTTCGCTCATACTTTTAAAAAAGGATAAGCAACTCCGCGATTATCTGTTGGCATTTTTTATATTCCTGCTCGGCACATTTTTACTCATTAAGTATGTGTTTCAGTTTGATTTGTACAACACCTATCCAATTATTATTTATTTAGATATCTATTATTGGGTATTACTAGGTCCTACATTATATATTTACACATTGGTTTCAACCAGAGGGGAAAACCACTTCCGTAAAAATTACCTTTTCACGTTAATTCCTGCTGCATTGGTAACCATCTGTTTTTCGCAATATATTTTTGGGAATGCAGCCGATCTGTTTAACAATTGGGATAATTTACCAACAATCGCAATAGTTGGTGTTTACATCTGGCTTTGGAATTCTCCTGTTTTCTACTTGCTAACAATATTGGCAATTCGGAAACATCAAAAGAGCATTAAAAATCACTTCTCGTATTCAAAAACAATTGACCTTAACTGGCTGAATTACCTATCACACGGCTATGCTATTTTTATACTTTTTATAATCACACGCGGAATAATACGCAATTTATCGGGTTGGGATTTATCTATTGATAATTATAGCCTAAGCCTCGCAACAGCTTTTATATACATATTTGGGATAGGTTTTTTTGGTTACCGCCAACGTGGGATTTTTGACAACTATAAAGATATTGCCATTCCGATTAATAATCGCGAAATGCAAAAAACATCGGATATTAAAGAAGATCGTTATCAATTGTCCTATCAAAAATCGGGATTAAATGATGCGGAAGCCCAACGAATTATTAACAAACTTGAACGGGTTATGCAATCGGAGGAACTTTACCTTGAAGCGAACTCTATCTGGCGGCCCTTGCCGAAAAGGTTGATGTATCGACTCACAAGCTATCTCAGGTAATTAATGAATACCTGAATAAAAACTTTTTCGATTTTGTTAACGAATACCGGATTGAACGGGCAAAAGAATTTTTGTTGGACCCGGCATATAATCAATTAAAAATAGTTTCGCTTGCCTATGATAGCGGTTTTAGTTCAAAATCGACCTTTTATACCACGTTTAAAAAAGCGGAAGGAATTACTCCGGCAGAGTATCGGAAAAAATACCAGCAAAAAACAGCATAATCCTAATTTTTGTTATCCCAGCCGATAGGGAAAAACCCAATTCTTGATATTCTTAAATAGTTTTGTCAATAAGTACCCAAATTGAGCGGTTTGGAAGGGCAAATCACTCAATCGACTAAGAAATTGTAAGTAATTCACTTTTTACTGTTAATCTTTTTGGTGAGCTACAACAATTTCTAGGTCGGGGTTAAACCTAAGTAAAGCGCTTTTTCGCTGCGCTTAAATCGCTCAACTTAGGAAGAATTTGCCATACTTGAGCCATGCTTATTGCGTTGCTACATTTATGTGTAGTTGCAAAAATTGTAAACCAATTTGTTTAAAATCATAAAACCAGCATTATGAAAAAATACATCACATTGAGTTTATTAATGCTCATAGCATTTGCATCAACTGCTCAAATATTATTAAACGGACCTCAAAAAATTGTTATTGATGTACCCCGAAACCGGTTGCTTGTTTCGAATTTTAACGATGGGAATCTTGTTGTGATCGACAGCGCGGGAAACCAATCCCTTTTTGTGCCGAATGCCGATTTTATTGACGGGCTTGAAATAGTTGGGGATACTATATTTGGTGTTGGCAGCAACAGGTTCATACATGCCTACAATTTGGAAACACGGAAACTTGTGTGGAATATAAAAATTCCGGGAACCAGTTATTTGTCGAGCATTACCTCCGATTCTGCAGGTTGCCTGTTCATTTCTTGCCCAAAATTAAACAAAATATACAAGCTGCGCATTAGCGACCAGTCGTATTGGGAATTTGCAAGCAATAACGGACTGAAAAACCCAAACGGCATCCTACTCGAAAAAGAGAAAAACAGGATTGTAACCATAGGTGATTCTCCAAGTCCGTCGTTAATTCAAACTATTAGTTTGTCCGATTCTTCTGTTTCCACCCTGGCAACTACTAAATTCAGCAGTACCGATGGAATTACAAGGGACAAATTTGGGTATCATTATCTCTGAGGATATTCTTTAAATGGTGTTTATCGGATGAATGCTGATTTTAGCAATGAACCTGAACTGATTTTTAAGGGCAACCAGATTATTTATCCAACTTACGATCCTTCCAGTCATTCGCTGTTAATCACCTATTATGGCTCTAAGTCATGGGGTAGGGTTAACCTTGGAGCTTTTGTTAAGCCCATAACTGACTAGGATTATGGATTTAATTTGTAAACGGCAAATCATAAATCGTGTGAATAATTAATTTCTTAGCTTTTAAACAGTATGAATACAAATGATCCCATCAAATTATCAATCCATAGCCAAAACGAAATTGAATTTATTGAAATTGAATCAATTGTTCGAATGGAAGCCGAAGGGTGTTATACCAATGTTTTCCTGCATAACGGACGAAAAATTACGGTATCAAAATCATTGGGTGAATACGAAAGCATTTTGTTGAACGCAAAATTTGTTAGGGTTCATAATTCACATATTGTAAACCTTAAACACATAAAAAAGTTCCTTAAAAAGGATGGCCTAATCCTTCAAATGACCGATGACTATATGGTACCCATTGCAGTGAGGAGAAAAGATGTTTTCGAGGAAAAAATGAAAATGCTGGTGATATAACACTTATTCAAATTATACTAACAGATAGAGGATTATCATACGCACATAGATAAACAGTGGCAGTTAGTAAAAAGCCCCAATATAAATTTGCGTGAAAATAAAGTTCCATTGCTTTGGATCATTGAAACTATAATTGATTAGTATAAAACAAGAAGCCAATTTTAGGCGTAAGAATATTTTTCCGATAAAAATTTATAAAGCTATTAAATTCAGGATGTTAAGCTAAATAAATAGTTGTTGTTATGCAAAGCAAATAACTAGATAGCATGTAAATTTCTTCATTAACTTACAAAACCTGAATTCTTTTAAAACTTCCCGGTATTCTGGGAAGTTTTATTTTTTATAAACTACGAGTACCCTGCGAGCAAGGGAGATCGGTTTGAATCGGCATCGGTTGTTATTTAATTATTTCAATTTGTTCCCCATTTTAATTATTGGTACTGCCCTGCTCCCTCCTTTTCAAGGGAGGGTTGGGGTGGGTAAATTATATTTCAAATTTTTTCATTTTCCCTTTTTTTACTTGTTCATTGTCTATTGGGTATTTGACATTGTTCATTTTTTCTATTTCTACCATCCGTCATTTATACCTGAGTAGTTACCACAAATCAGGATTTTTTAATTCTCCGCAAATAACACCTATTTAAATGTTCCTTACAATTATGTATCAATTCCTGCCACCTATATAAGTATCCTCTCTTTACACTTTATCAGGCTTAATTTAGGGTTTTATTAACTTAAATCTGCCTATTTATGAAGAAATTTTCGATGCTTTTTGTTTGCTTAGCCATGCTGGGCGTACAATTAGTAAATGCGCAACAAAAAACTATTACCGGTAAAGTTACCTCATCGGAGGATGGTAGCACGGTACCCGGTGTTTCAGTGGCTGTAAAAGGTACAACTTTGGGAACCATCACTAACATGGATGGCCAATACTCGTTAAGTGTGCCAGAAAATGCAACCATTTTGGTGTTCTCTTTTGTAGGGATGACCTCAAAAGAAGTCCCTATAGGAGCATCCAATGTTATTGACGTGAGTATGGTGCCCGGAGTATTCAGTGTTGATGAAGTAGTTGTTACTGCTTTGGGTATATCCCGCGAAAAGAAATCGCTTGGGTATTCGGTGCAAGAAATTGCCGGAGATGATGTAAACAACGTGAAGTCCCCGAGTTTTGTAAATTCACTTGCGGGTAAAGTAGCTGGTCTTAAAGTAAAAGCTAATAATAACATGGGCGGTTCATCCGATGTAATTATTCGCGGTTCAAATTCTTTATTTGGCAACAACCAGGCGTTGTTTGTTATTGATGGAGTACCTGTTGATAACTCAAACACGAATCCATCGTCGCAAACAAGCGGCCGCAACGGGTTCGACTATGGTAATGCCGCCAACGACATTAACCCAAACGATATTGAAAGTATGAGTGTACTTAAAGGCGCTGCTGCAACGGCTCTTTATGGTTCAAGGGCTGCCAATGGTGTTATTCTTATTACTACAAAAAAAGGGAGTAAAAGTGAAAAGGGTGGTGCTTTAGGAGTTAGTCTTAGCTCAAATGTTACTATTGGTGTAATTGATAGAAGCACTTTTCCTGAATACCAAGACAAGTATGGTGCAGGTTATGGGCCATATTATGCTTCAGCCGATGGCTATTTTGATGAAGAGGATCCTTTTGGAGATGGGGTCGGTTTATGTGTGCCTTATTATGATGATGCTTCGTATGGCGGTATTCTCGATGGCAAATTGGTGTATCAATGGGATGCTTTCCACCCAGAATCACCTAACTATGGAAAACTGACGCCTTATGTAGCACATATTGACGATAAAACAGGGCCATTAAGCTTTTTCAATAATTCAGTGGGTTTAACCAACAGTATTGATGTTAGTGGAGCTACCGACAGAGCTACTTATAGGCTTTCGTACACAAACCTTGACCAAACAGGTATTATGCCGAATAGTTCTTTAAAAAAGAATAATTATACCTTCAACGGTTCTTATGACATTACTAAAAATTTAAAGCTTTCATCATCGGCCACCTATAACAACACTAGAGGTAAAGGGCGCATGGAAACGGGTTACAACGATAATATTATGTCGAGTTTCAGGCAATGGCACCAAGTTAATGTGGACATATCGATGCAAAAGAAAATGTATGAATTAACTGGCGAAAATGTCACCTGGAATAGAAAGAGCTATGAAAACGGTGAACCAAATTTTTGGGATAACCCATATTGGCTCCGGTACGAAAATTATGAAACCGATGAAAGAAACCGCTTGATAGGCTATAGCCAATTGGATTGGAAAGCTACCGAATACTTGAGTTTTATGGGAAGGGCTTCTATTGATACATACAACGAGCTGCAAGAAGAGCGCAAGGCTGTGGGTTCAAAAGCCGGTGAATTTGGAGTTGGAATTGGTGGTGTCCGCACCGACGTTGCTTCGGGCTATTCCCGATTCCAAAGGACGTGGATGGAGACAAATGTTGATGTATTGGCCAAATTTAACAAAAACCTAGGTGAAGATTTAAACCTGAACGCTATTGTTGGAACCAACATCCGCAGGAGCAAAATGGATAGGGTGTTTGCGTCAACCAATGGTGGCTTGGCAATTCCTAACTTGTATTCATTAAACAATAGTGCCGACCCTATGTTGCCTCCTGAGGAACGACTTGAATTAATCGGGGTTAATGGTATTTTTGGCAGCTTATCGGTAGGTTATAAGAATATGTTGTTTGTTGACGCTACGCTACGCAGGGATCAATCATCAACACTTCCTGCCAAAGATAATTCCTATTTGTATCCATCTGTTTCAACAAGTTTTATTTTCTCAAATTTGGTTGATTTTAGTTGGTTGAGTTTAGGTAAAATACGGGCCAATTATGCTGAGGTTGGTAACGATGCTCCCGCACTTAGGGTAAAGGACACTTATCGGGGAAAAGCCCCAATGGGTACTTCACTGGCCTATGTGTTCGATGTTAAAAACAATCCCGATTTGAAGAGCGAAAGAGCAAAAAGCTGGGAATTGGGGTTGGATATGAATTTCTTCAAAAGCAGGTTAGGTTTTGATTTTGCTTATTATAAAACAAATACCATCAACCAGTTAATTCCGCTCGATATTTCAGCGGCAACGGGTTATCTCTCAAAATGGATTAATGCCGGTGAGATTCAAAACAACGGTTTGGAATTATCATTATTTGCAACACCTTACAAAACCAACGATTTTAAATGGGACGTGGTTTTAAACTGGTCAAAAAATACGAGTAAGGTATTGGAATTATATGTTGATGAATCGGGTAATAAAGTTACCAATTTGCAAATAGCTTCGCTTCAAGGCAGCGTGTCAATAAATGCTAGGGTTGGCGAAGCTTATGGTAGCATACATGGTACCGATTATTTATATACCCCCGATGGCAAAAGAATTGTTGAGGGCGGATATTGGGCACAATCGGCCGGTTCCGATGAGGTAATTGGCAATGTGAATCCCGATTGGATTGGCGGCATTAATAATGCTTTTACTTATAAAGATTTGACACTTAGTTTTTTAATTGATTGGCAAAAAGGTGGCGATGTTTTTTCGCTCGACAAGTATTATGGCGATGGAACAGGTATTTATAAAGAAAGTGCTGCAAATAATGAGTTAGGGAATCCAAAAAGAGATCCCATAACTTGGATTGATGAAAATGACCCCTTATTAGGGTATGCAGCCAACAGTGGCGGTATTTTGCTCGATGGTGTTGTTGACGATGGAACCGGCGTTTATGTGCCTAACACAGAGCGAATCGATGGAAATACATATTACACCGAGGGTTCGGAATCGGATCCTGCCAAAAAATATGTTTACGATGCTTCATTTGTTAAGCTCCGCGAAGTGGTTTTAACATATAACCTTCCTAAAAAAATAATGGAAAAAACGTTTATTGAAGGGGCATCGTTAAGTTTTGTTGGTTCAAATTTATGGATAATCCATAAGAACCTTCCTTATGCCGATCCTGAGGCTTCTCAGAGCAATGGAAATACCCAAGGATGGCAAAGTGGCGTTTTGCCAACAACCCGAAACTATGGATTCAGTATCAAACTTCAATTTTAAAAAAAAATAAAAAATGAAAAATAAATATATAATAGTATTTGTATTAACGGTCTTACTATTTTCTTGTACTGATAATTTTGAGGACTATAATACCGATAAAAAAAACCCTGAAGCAGTTGCAGGTGAGATGTTGTTTAGTAATGCTCAGAAAGAACTATCCGACCAATTGAGTTCAACCAGTGTGAACCAGAATGTGTTTAAGCTTTGGGCGCAATATTGGACTGAAACCCAATATACCGAAGAATCAAACTATAACATTGTAAAAAGGACACAGCCCGATTGGAAGTTCCGTGTTTATTATCGTCAGATTTTAACCGACTTGCAAGAATCAAAAAAGCTTATTGCTCAAGCTGTGCCGCTCACTGAGGAAGAAAGGTTTGAAAATGCAAATAAGATTGAGATAATTGAGATGCTCACTGTATTTGCATACCAAAACTTAGTTGATATTTTTGGTATGGTTCCTTATTCCGAGGCTCTGGATATCGATAATTTATATCCTGCTTATGATGATGGCCTCACTATTTATAGAGATTTAATTGTAAGGTTAGATGCTGCCATTGCTGGTATGGATGCAACGCATGGCAGTTTTAGCGCTACCGAAGATTTCTATTATCATGGAAATGTAAATGCTTGGATTAAATTTGCCAATACCCTGAAAATCAAACTTGCCATTAATTTATCGGATGTTGACCTTACTCTTGCTGGAGCTACAATTACAAGTGCCCTTGCTGGTGAAGGGGTATTTACGTCGAGCATTGATGATGCAACAATGACTTATAAATCGGCGGTTCCAAATACAAATCCATTGTATGTTGATATAGTTTTATCGGGCCGCGATGACTTTGTTCCAGCAAATACATTGATTGATACCATGAATGCTTTGAATGATCCGCGCAGAGCCCAATATTTTACTTTGCATGATACTTCATCGGTAAATGGTGTTGAAAAATTAGCTTATGTAGGCGGTCGTTTTGGTTATACCAATTCCTATTTAAATTATTCCCACATTAATCCAAACATATACAAAGCTGAGGCTCCCGGTTTAATATTGACCTATACCGAATTGCTGTTTTATTTAGCTGAAGCCGCTGAACGTGGGTTCACTGTTCCGCTATCTGCTGAGGAATATTACAATGATGGTATTGTTTCATCGTTCGATTTTTGGGGTGCCACCGATGTTGCTACCTATTTAGCAAACCCTGATGTAGCTTACTCAACCGCACCCGGTACGTGGAAAGAGAAAATCTGTCTTCAATCATGGTTAGCTTTTTATACCAGAGGCGATGTAGCTTGGAATACTTACCGTAGATTAGATGGTTTAAAAATGAACATACCACGGCGGCCAAAAACTTTGGATGGATTGCCTCCAAGAAGGTTCACATTCCCCATTCAAGAACAATCATTGAATAAAGGAAAATACGACTTAGCCGCCGAAGCTGTGGGTGGCGATTTTTTGGAAACCCGAATCTTTTGGGATCTGCAATAAATGAAATTTAAAAAAAGGCTGCCTATTTAGACTATTGAGTCTTAATTAGGCAGCCTTTTTTTGTAACAAAGAAATCGCTCCTAAAAAATCCCGTTAGGGATTTAATATGAATAGCCCTGGGTTTCAACCCAGGGATCAAGTTTTCATGGTATAAAATCGGCGCAAGCACTACCGTTTAATTGAAATTGTAAAGAAACCATGCGCTGAAAACGGGAATTAAAAATTGAAATTTTCCCAAGCGATTTCTCTGGCCTAAAAAGACTTCTTAGTCTTATTTAGGCAGCCCTTTTTGTCCGCAAAATTTTTACCTATTGCTTAACAAACGTGGCTTTTGAAATACCACTATTTGTTTCAATAGATATTAAATACATGCCAGCTTCTAAATCGGTTACATCAATACTAGCTTTCTCATTATCAATGTTTTTGCTAAGCACCAATTGACCCATACTGTTATAAATATGGGCAGTCTGAATTATTTCACCCGTTAATTCAACCTCCAATTGGTTAGATGCTGGATTTGGATAAATTGAAAAATTGACCTTTTTAGAATCTCCAACTGAAATGTATTCCGAAAATTCCAATCTATCAATACTAAAGGTAGGAATAGCTTTAATGTTCAGTCTTATAATTTGCTGTCCTTGTGTCATATTAATAGTAACAGTTACCGGTTGCATTGCGGTTGAACTGGTGGTTTTAGGTGCCGTTATTAATGGGGAAGAAACCGAACCAATTTTTAATTGCATTTTACCGCCGCCAGAGGTTGAGGCTAAATATGCTGTAACCGAATAAGTACCTGTTTTAGCAACATCCACGGTATATTCCAGCCATTCGCCCACTTCTACATTATAAACATAATACATGGCGTCCGATTTTTTAATATCAACCCCATCGGTACGGTAAACACCACCTTCGTTTACAAAGTCAATATCGTGAAAGGTCAATAATTCGCCGCCGGTATCATAGTTTTCGGCTTCTAAAACGCCGGGAATAGGAATAGGGGTTCCAGAGTAAGCAGAACGTTCCGTGCCAATCCTGAATAATTTCATTGGATACGATGGGATTGTATCCTGGGTATAAACATCCACAATACGGTAATAGCTATCTTTGAATGGCTCCGTGTTACGGTCAATGAAAGTAGTTCCCGATGTTTGTTTCAATTCTCCAATAACGGCAAAAACGGTATTCAGCATCTTTTTTTCAACCAAAACTTTCTCAAGTAAACCGGCGCTGGCCCGGCTGGTCCACGAAACCTGAATGGCGGTGTCATCCACGGTAGTTAGTTTCACAGCGGTTATCGATGAATCGGATGCATGAATTAAAATATCTTTCATGTCGTTCCATTTGGCATTTTTCCGCTGCAATACCTGAAACCAGCCATCATCGTCCCATACGGTAAAGGCAAAACCATGTTTTAATGCTTGTTCCGTATAAGTGGCATAGTAAAACATCCGGGAATTATAATCGCAATCCCACATGGCTCCAAATTCACCAATCAGTACTGGAATGTTGTGCGTCTGTGACCAAGTTTTAACACCAGCCATTTGATTTATCATGGCATTTACGTCGCTCGTACTGCCCCAAATGCCGGTACTTTCTCCAGCAAAAGCCCAAGGGTCATACGAGTGGTAATTTCCTATTAAATAGGGATCATCTGTATTTGGAATAGCGGCAGCTTTTAAATCAGCTGAGCTGCTCCATCCAGCTCCTGAATAAATAACCAGTCTGGTTGGATTTGCTTTGCGTATAATTCCCAAAACACGTGCATTCAATTCATCCACTTGCGCTACAGTTATTGCCCCATGTGGTTCATTTAAAATTTCGAATAGTAATTTTTCTGATTTATCCTTGAATCGATCGGCAATTTGGACCCAAAGCGAATCAAACCGGGCTTTTTGCCCGGCATAATCATCTTTTATCCAGCTGTCGTGGTGGGCATTAATAATTACAAATAAATCACGGTCAAGACCCCAATTCACAATCTCTTCGACCCTATTTAAAAACGTAGCGTTAATAGTATAGGGCGAAGTGGACGAAAGATGATTGCCCCATGTAACAGGAACGCGTACGGTTTTAAATCCGGCTTCTTTATACATATCAGAATAATACTCCTGAGCCTTGCCTGCCCATTCACCTTCATTGGGTGCATCCAACGTATTACCCATATTTATGCCACGCTCCATGGCCACAATTGCTTGTTGCGCTGTTATTTGTGCTTGTATGCTTATGGTACAAACAAGCATTGCCATTAAAATGGTACTTCTTTTTGTTGTAGTATTTTTCATTTAAGTATATAATTGTGTGATTAAATTGTTTGTTTACATTAATAACAAAACTAGCAATTAATAGCAAATTAAATATTATCCCCAACCTAATTGGTGTCATGAACTTTTATGATATCGGTTTAGAAGGTAAAACGTATATTTAAACGAGCAGCATGTGTGATGGATTATGGGTGTGAGTAAAAACACAAAGAAACCATAAAAAGGGAAAACTGTCGTACACTCCTGATTTTGTTAAAATGAAATCATATATTTGTTTTTATTCTATATTTGGTAAGCGTTTAATGTTACCATTTTGAGTTACCTTAAAAAGCAACAACTAAATGCTAAATATCAGCACCCTAGGAGCTTTTATACTTAATAATAAGTGAAATTGTGCAGGGGGTGCTTTTATTTATAAGTTGGCAGTAAATTCCGTTTATTATTTAGCATTATTTTAAAATGAGAAATATCACAATGCTTATTGCATGTATAATTATTATTAATTCTTGTGCACATTATAAAATGGTAAAAAAACAAGATTCTTCAAAAACGGACTCAGAACAGATTGATGGAATTGTAAAACTTGATTCTTTGGATATTTTCAGACTTAATTGTGGACAACCTATTGGACCAAATTGGAAAATGGATATTGGAGGAACTTGGGATGCCTCATATATAAATTATGTAAAAAGCGGGACTGTAAAAAAAGAATTGTCCATTTTGATTTTTGCTTCAGATGAAAAGGATGTTACAGACGAATCTATTCAAAATAAGGCAATATCAAGATTTCCTACACTTTCAAAAATTGACGACCGCTTTATTACAATGGATTATGGAGCTAAAGCATTTGTATTTAAAGGACAATCGAAGCCAATTGGAAATGAAACGAATTATATTTATTCAATACTTTCTTATGCAAATAACGTAGAATATAATATAACTTTAAGTTGTTATTCAAGACCAGTTGAACTAGATAAGGAAATGTCATTGATACTAAAATACATAGAAATACTAAAAGAATCGAATGTTGAAAATATTGAGAAAGAAATTGAAAGCATTGACTTTAAAACAAAACAGGAATGTTTAGAACTTCAAAAAATGGAATTTGGTCAGCCATTTGGTGAAGATTGGCACAAAGATATTCAGGAGTCTTCGGGATTTTTAGTTTTAAATTATGTAAAAAGAGCTCCAATTAAAAAGGAGTTATCGATTTTAATTATTAAATCCGATAAAAGGGATATATCTTTGGAATCTGTTCAAAATAGAGCAATTTCTAAAATTCTAAGTTTATCTATGGTAGAAGAAAAAGACATCTCGTCTGATTTTGGAGTAAATGCTTTTGTCTTTAAAGGTCAATCCAAATTATCCAATGATAAAGTCAATAACTTTTTCTCAATTCTTGCCAATGCAAATGGATTTGAGTATAATATTGTATTGAGCTGTTATTCCAAACCTGTTGAACTTGACGAAGAGTTGTTAGAAATCTTAAAATTTATAAAAATTAAAGAATAAAATCTACTGCCAATAAATAGGGGTTTAAGTGGCACTTAGTGCCAAGCGATAACCACCGGTTGAACTACATCAAATGGATTTTAAAGAAGTGTTATTTTTTCAATGGACTAATCAACCTACCTATGTTGCATAAATAAAAAGGTGGATAAAGGAAATGGGCTATAAATTGAAAATAGTTTCATAAAGGATAAGGTATAAAATTTATTCAAATTGAAAGAAAAAAATCTTATAATAGTTCTTTTTTTTTGTATAGTAAATAATGCCAATGTTGGAAAAACTATCCCGTTAGCGATTTAGTTCAACATGCGGTATAAAAATTGCCAATCAGTAGGTTATTCAAGTCCCGATCCTGTGACCTCTGGAGGGACAAGCTAAGAAAACACTTAGTTAAGTTGTTTTCTTTGAAATTTGAAGTTTTCTATGAAACACTAATTAATATATTTTTAAACCAAAGAACTTATAGTGAAAAATTTCCACAGAGTAAATCTAAAATTAATTCTTAGGATATGCGGCTATTTAATGTTAACCGAAGCTGCTTTTCTTTTTCTGTCGCTGATAGTTTCTATAATTTATAGAGAAAGCGATGCGCAGGCTTTTATATATTCCATTCTTTTAACGGTTGGGCTGGGTTTAATTGCTATTTTTTTTACCCGAAATGAGCGGCCTGACTTTGGTAAACGTGAAGGGTATATAATTGTGAGTTTAATGTGGTTGGTATTTTCGTTAGTAGGTACCTTGCCCTTTATTTTGAGTGGTTCAATTACCAATTTTACCAATGCATTTTTTGAAACTATGTCAGGTTTCACCGGAACCGGGGCTTCCATATTAAATGATATTGAGGCACTGCCACATGGAGTGCTATTTTGGCGCAGCATTACTCAATGGATGGGTGGAATGGGCTTTGTTGTACTGGCATTAGCCGTTTTGCCATTTTTAGGAGTAGGTGGTGTTCAACTGTATTCAGCAGAGGCTCCGGGCTTAACAGCCGACAAATTGCAGCCAAGGGTTAAAGAAACGGCTCAGCGATTATGGTTAATATATTTGGGTTTAACCCTAACCGAGACTTTACTATTATGGCTGGGTGGTATGACCCTTTTTGACTCCATTTGCCATTCTTTTACTTCTATGGGAACCGGCGGTTTTTCTACTAAACAGGCAAGTATTGAGTATTATACCAACCCATACATTCACTATGTAATTATTCTATTCATGTTTATGGGTGCCTCTAACTTTACACTGTGGTATTTTGCCTTAAAACTGAACTTTAAGCCGATATTCAAAAACGAGGAATTCAGGTTGTTTGTATTCTTCATCCTTTCATTTTCATTAGTCATTGCTGCACATCTGTTTCTTGTTGAAGGATATGGTATTGAAAAAGCCTTTCGTGATAGTTTGTTTCAGGTAGTATCCATCATTTCCACCACCGGCTTTATTTCAGCCGATTATATGCTTTGGCCACCAGTTCTAATTGGAATGATTTTCACGCTTATGTTTATAGGTGGCTCTACCGGTTCTACCGGAGGTGGAATTAAGGTTGTTAGGATACTTTACGTTTTTAAGAACATTTATTTCGAAGTTAAACGTTTGGTACACCCAAAAGCTATCATTCCCATCCGTTTGGAAGGAAAAACTGTACCTCAGCCGATTATCAATAGCCTCTTTGCTTTTTTTGTTTTGTACCTTTTCATTTTTGCTTTAGGTACTTTATTAATGATAGCTACCGGCCTGGATATGGATTCTGCCATGGGATCCGTAGCCACATCGTTAGCTGGAATTGGCCCCGGTTTGGGAAGTACCGGACCGGTTGAAAATTTTTATCACGTGGCACCCTTTGGTAAATGGGTTCTCTCGTTCTTGATGTTAATCGGTCGCTTGGAATTATTTACATTTCTAATAATTTTTACTCCAGCTTTTTGGAAGAAATAGGTGTAAACAATACAAAATCCGTTAAGACACCGGGCAATTACTTTAAAGCATCCACTGCTAAAAATGCCATAACCTGAATGCCTGTTTCAATAGCGGCTTCGTTGGCAACAAATTTAGGTGAATGTAAGCCGGCACTATCGGTACTGTCACCATCAGCAACTCCCAAACGATAAAAACAAGCCGGATATTTTTGGGCAAACCAACCAAAATCTTCCGCTGTCATGCGAATATCGAGGTTATGTACCTGAGCGCCACCAAGTAATACAGTTGCAGCCTCCTGAGCTTTACGGGTCACTTCGGGATTGTTATAAACTGATGGAAAACCAATCTGGATATCAATATCTGCTGTTCCACCCATACCATCAACCACCGATTGGGTGAGTTTTCTGATTTTATCGTGAGCAATATACCGCCAATCTTCATCCATGGTGCGGAAAGTACCTTCCAATCGGATGGTTTCAGGAATAATATTCATGGCACTGTTGCAAACTATGTTTCCGAACGAAAGTACAGCGGGAACTTGAGTTGGAATAATCCGGCTAACCACTTGCTGCAAGGTAATTACCGTTTGGGCAGTCATAAGTACGGTATCAATAGTTTTGTGGGGTAAAGCTGCATGTCCGCCTTTTCCTTTTAAAGTGATATAAATCTCATCGGCTGATGCCATATATTGCCCTTGCTTAAAACCCACATGCCCTGCAGGTAATTCCGGAAATACATGCTGACCAATTATTACATCGGGGGTATAATCATCAAACAGGCCTTGCTCCATCATGAGCTTGGCTCCTCCCGGAATTTTCTCTTCGCCGGGTTGAAATATTAATAACACAGTTCCCGACCATTGATGGCGCAGTTCATTTAAAATTTTTGCGGCTCCCAATAAACAAGAAGTGTGGATATCGTGCCCACAAGCGTGCATCACACCGGCATTTATCGATTTATAAGGTAAATTATTATCCTCGGTAATAGGCAACGCATCCATATCGGCCCGTAAGGCAACGGTTTTTCCCTTTCCATTTCCCTCAATAATTCCAAGAATTCCGTAGCCTCCATATCCTTTTTTATAGGTTATTCCATAAGAATCGAGTTTTGATGCCACCAACGCGGAAGTTTCGTTTTCCTGAAACGAAAGTTCGGGATGGGCATGAATGTGCCTGCGGATGGCAATTATCTCCTGAAGATTTTCCTGAGTTAAGGTTTTAATCGTTTCTTGTAAGTTCATGGTTTATATTTAAAATGGTGATATGGAATGATTAAATTTGTAATTAAAAATCGGTACAAAGCGAGAGGTAAAAAACCCCGGGCAAAACTCTACCGCCATCAATTCCCCAAGCCCAATCAGTGCGAACATAATAGCCCAAAAAACGGGAGCGTAACCCAAAACCTACTCCGGCTACAAATGGTGAATGTTTCCGATCGATTTTTACCGTTATGGGTGGCCGGTTTATTATTTTATAGTCGTACGCATTATTTGCTGTCACAGGGTTCCATCCTTCCCAGGCAGAGCCCACATCGGTGAAACCCATAACCATAAAATTATTAAAAAAATCGCTGCTGATGGGCCGATTAAAAATGTATCGGATAATTGGCCATCGCAATTCAAAATTGGCTACTGCAAACGAATTTCCATTCCGCACATTTTGAATAAAACCTCTCATATTAGTTGCTACTGCCTGATATACCCAATTTTTATCGTAGTTTATATTCGTGGAATAATCAAACGTAGGATTATTTTCTGAGAAATTCATCCAATTATCGACCCCTCCTAAATAATACATCAGCAATGAATTACCGAATGAGGAACTCCATGCCAACCGGCTGGCAAATATAAAATCGCGATGGATGGGCAAATAATTCCGGATGTCGGCTCCAACAACAAAAAGATGGGAATTTGTTTGCTGACCTACCTGATTGTAATATTCGCCAAATACTTTTAACCGCGTTCCATCGTACAAGTTAAGGCCTAAACTTCGCGTATTGTCGAGTATAACTTCACCTTTTAGTCCTCCCCAGAACTTTATTTCCGATGGCAGAACCAGCGTATTCAAATCCGACGATTTATATACTTGCTCATCCAATCGCCCTGAAACAGTTCCTTTAACTGCTAAAATCTGACTGATGGGGTATTTGTAAACGGATATTAATTCATTGGTAAATATTTTTGAGTATTCATAACCGTTCGACGATTCAAAAACTTGCCGATGATAGATATATTGTTTATCGAGCCGGTATTTTAGGTTTTCAACACTTAATAGGTATTCATTCGATTCAAAATCAAGGGAAAAACGGATACCTCCGGTAATTTTATAATCCTCAAACAAATCAATGGCACCCACTTTTGTAAGCACATTAAACCCCGGATTGTAATAAAATGCACTACCGGTAAATACTTGGTAACTCTGATTCATAAAGCCAAAATCGACCTGAGTAACCAATAAATTGGAATAGAAATTAGTAAAATAAACCAGTTGTAAGGGTAATTTAAAACCTTGTTCTTCTTCAGTATCATCTATTTTAAACTCCCGCTTCTCAATTTCAAAAATATAATTATTCACATCAATTAAGGTATCGTTTAAAATATCCAAAGTTGCTGCAAGGGTGATTGAATCAGCTTCGTATGTTGGAACTTCAGTCTGTCGGATGCTATCGAGCTGTGTTTTTTCCTCAACATAACTTCGAAACCAGGTATCAACCATTTCATTACCAACAGGTGCCGGTTTTGAATCCAGTTCATGGGTAAATAAGCTATATTTCTTTACCCCTTTAAAGGCTTCGCTAAAGCTTCGGGCTTGCTTGTTGAAGTCAAATCCGGTAATACTAAATTGCCGGTTGGTAATAGGGAACATCTTAGTAAAGGACTGATAATGAATAGAGGTATCAATAAAACTAATGGCACTATCAAATAAAGCCATTCCTTGATTAAGAATTCCATTTTTGTTGGTTAAATAAAAAAACTGATCCTGTTTAAATTCCAGGGGTTGCAATTCGTCAATCCGATAGGTATTGGATAATTGAGTAAGTTCATTGGCTTTATTTTCGTAATCGTAAACAAACAAATCGTAGTTGCTTTGAATTTCCGGTACTTGATTCTTTTCGTAACTAAGCTGCGTAGTTTTCCGGTTCGACGAAAACAAAATTTCTTTCGACTGAGTTATAAACCGTGGATTTAAATCATCAGCCACATCGTTGGTAATGCGGTTAAAAGTGCTGGCAACAATTGAAAAAACAAAAATGTCGGTGTAGCCGTTGTCAACCGCTGAAAAAACTATCTCTTGTCCGTTTTCCGAGAAACTATAATCGAGAATTTTATCCATGGTAAAGATTTCACGGGTGGTTTTAACTTTTGTTTCCAAATCATAATATTGCATCCACAAGTGCCCCTTTCGCTCATAAACATAAGTTAAAAGTTTGCTGGTTGGATGCCAACACAAAATTGGATAGGAATAATCAGGAATCTGTTCCAATTTATTTTCCCGCTTTATCAACCGTTTGGTTTTATTGGTTTTAGTGTCGTAAATATAAATGCCGTATTGCCCATCCTGATTGGTAACATAGGATATATATTTACCATCGGGCGACATTTTTATCTGATTGTAAATTTTATTTTTTTTAGTCCGCCTTACAATCGGCTTTTGATTTTCCGGTTTTAACTCCCGGTCTTTCAGTTCATCGGTGTATCGGGCTTGGTGGTAATAAAACCAATCGTTAAGCACATCTTTCATGGGCATTCCCAATACATATAAAAAGCCCGATTCTACACTTTTACTTATGCGCCACATGTAAACAATTTGCGAAACAATGGATTCGCCATAGGTTTCAGATAAATAACGCCAAAAAGCATGTCCTGCAATTTTTGCATCATTTCCGTGTAACCGATGAATTTTTTGAACCTTTCCTTCGAGTAGTGCATTTTTAATTTTGCTCTCCGTTTCAAAGTCCAAATCGTAGGCAATGTATGATATTAACCCGGGGGTAAACCATTCAGGCAAGTTTAACATGGTAGAAGACGAAACCCTATCGCGAAAACTGCCCCCGTAAAGCATTTCATTAATCAGCACTTCAGCTATGGAAGCCCGTATCTGGCGGCGAAGTTTTGCATGATCGCCATCAAAATATACAAAAACCTTATTATCAACAATTCGTGTAACTCCGCCAATATTTGATTCATCGGCTCCGGTAACCAGTCCAATATTGCTTTGCCGGAATTCACTTTGCTTGTTATATACGATAAAAATGATGCGTCGCTGCAAGATTTCTTCCAGTGAATATTCAATATAATTTAGCTCTTCAGTAGCTATCTGAGAAACAAATTCAGCCAGTTTGCTTCCATTAACATAAAAATAAGTATCAAATTTCGGGAATCGGTAATACTGCCAATAAAAATCGTTGTATTGCACCCGACTCTTTCCAAAGGTCATTTGATGACCATTATAAAATTGGGCATGCACGGCAGTTGTCAATCCCAGTAAGGGAATGAGCAAAAATAGTATCCGGTATTTTTTAAGCCAACGACTCACTTTTTAGGTTTAAATAATTCCATTTCTCATTCAATAATTCATTCATTCGTGCGCTGCCTTACCGCTTCGTAAAGGAGCACTGAAGCCGCCACGGAAACATTTAACGATTGAATTTGTCCCAATACCGGAATTTTTATAAGGGTATCGCAAACTCGTATCACATCGTTACTCAAGCCGGTATCTTCTGCTCCCATAACAATGCATACGGGTTGTTTAAAGTTTTGGATAAAATAGAAATCGCTTGCTTTTTCAGTGGCTCCGGCCACGGCAATACCGCACTGCTGCATGTATTGTAATGTCTTTTTTAAGGAAGAAACCCGGCATATCGGCAATTTATAAAGAGCTCCGGCTGAAGTTTTAATAGCATCGGGTCCTATTCTTGCTGAACCTTTTTCAGGAATAACAATGGCATGAACACCCGCACACTCTGCTGTACGGACAATAGCGCCAAAGTTACGCACATCGGTTACTTCATCAACAGCCAATAAAAAAGGCTCTTGCCCTTTTTCGAAAATACTTGCTATCACCTCTTCAATTACCGAAAAACTGATGGGAGATATTAGGGCAATTACTCCCTGATGATTTTTAAGGGAAACCCGGTTGAGTTTTTCATCCGGTACTTCTTGAAAAGGAATGTTATTTTGATGCATTTCCTCAAAAAGCTCTTTAATCAAATCGCCCTTTAATCCGCGTTTAATTAAAACCTTATCAATGTCTTTTCCTGAACGGATGGCTTCAATTACTGCCCGAATCCCAAAAATTAAGTCATCGGTATTCCTTTCGGTTTTGTGATACATAGTTCTTATTGGTTTAGTGTAAAAACCCTTCCTTCGCGCCAGGTAGTTATTGCATTGAACCACAATCGGGCATGCAAATCGGAACGTTCCAAATAACTGGTCTTTCCGAATAAAGGGTGATATTCGTTGTAAAAATAAAATTCCAATCCATCTTTTGAATCACGGCCATAGTTCCAAAATTCCCCATCATCGGTTTTTCGAACCTCGCCCGGAGCACCAAAAATAATATAAATCATTCCCCGGTCAGTTAGCCATCCTTCTTTAAAATCGGTAAAATAATAGTTGGCTAATTGAACCCTATGATAATAAATGCGAATCAATTCCCGCGCTTTATCCACATCATTAGCAGCAGTTAGCCAAAAAGAATCAACGGCCAACTTTGGAGAGCCAAGTTGCCAATAGGCCTGCATTTCTTTATCAGAACATAAATAGCCTAAAGGCCGCAATAATTCTTCCGGTGTTTTAAGGTATGGATAAAACTCATTGGCACAAAGGTAAGTTTTACCATGAATTCCCATAGTATCTGAGAAAAAATAGACTCCTTTTTTATTAAAAGAAAACAAACAAGTATCGGGGTGAGGAACGATGTATGATGTATCGATATCCATGGGTACAAGGTAAGTTTCTTTCTGAATATCAGGAGCGACGGGCAATGAGGTATCTGCCTGATAATAGGACAACCTTATTCCTGATGGATTAAAATGGTCACTGCGCACTCTAAAAGTATCCATGGCCGAAAAATGATTGTAGAAAATTGGATTGGCATGCTGCGATAAAAAAAGGAAACTATTTTGGTTCCCTTCGGGATTAAAATCAACATCCAAAACCTGTGAAACGCTCTGTCCGGAATTCAAATCGGTTAAAAAAACCTCAATTATGTATTTTCCTTTTTCAGTAAATTGCAACGGTACATATCCCATGAACTGCGGGCGGGGTTTTCCCTTTAAAGTAAATAAAGCGGTTAAACTATCAACTATTTCAATACTTTGATAACTTTTAGTTGTTCTGAAAAAAAACCGGATATGAGCCTTTGGAACAGAATCGCCTTCAGCTACTAAAAAGGCAAACTCATTGGGGAAAAACCTGAAAAACAGGCGGTTATCGGTAGCCGATGTCATTAAAATACCATATTCAGGATGAAACGGAGTAAGTCCCGGATTGTATTGATGGGCATAATTCCTGTTGCTAATGGTGTCATATACCGTGACACATGAAATTGCAACCAACAATAAAATCAGGAATACAACGAAATTATTTATATAATTTTTATTCAAAACAGTTAAATTAAATGGGACATTACAAATCAGGCATCGCACAAGGAACAATATTAAAATGAATTGTTGAAATTAAAAAATTGTAAGGCGAATTAATAATTAAATAGCAATGAATAATTGGCAGTGAATTACAAAACTTCAGTTCTTCTTCTGTCTCCTGGTTGCTGGTTGCTCGTTACTGGTTGCAGGGTTTCAAGGTTTCAGGGTTGAAGGGTTAAATGGTTACAAGGTTAAATTGTTACTATCCAGCTTCTAATCTCTAATCTCTAACTTCTAACTTCCAACTTCCGACTTCTAGCTTCCATTTTCTAAGGCTTAACTTTCTTTAGGTACGTGCTTTCAAATTCAACCATTCTTTTCTCAACTTCAACAAAAATTTCGTAAGTAGTTGCATCTAATAAATAATTGTTACTAAATGCAAGATAGTTATACAAAGAATCGAGCTTAGTGCCCGAAAAACCTGAAAATTTACCCAGTTCTACCTTATTATATTTTTCATCAATCAATAGTTCTATTTCATCTTCCAGAAGCAGTTCACCCAGTTTCCGTAGGCTTTTCCCTTTATCGCTAAACATAAAGTACAATGCGGAAATGGGTCCATCAAAAGTCTTTTTGGGATTAAACTTTTCTTCTTCGCGCATAAATTGGTATTCACTTCGGGTAACTCCGGGAATTATCAGTTGTTGCCCCCAGGCATTTCTATCCGGTTTTAAATGAATAAAATCGTACCTGAATTGATTTTCGCGGGTTAAAGCAAAAATATCTACCACATTGAGTTGGTATGAGGTGGGCGAAAGTGAAATTTCCAAAAAACAAATGGTTGATTTCAACGAATCAGGCAGGGTCATTACTTTGTCTTCAAAACCGATGCAGCGAAAGAGCAACGTGTCTGTTTTTAATAATTTTATCCTGAAAATTCCTAAAGAATCGGATATGGTTCCGGTGCCGGTACGCAAATTTATAATATGCACAAAAGGAGTTTTTTCCGATGAATCGGACGAATGAATAATACCGGCTAACCGGTATTGCATCGTTTCAACCTGAGCTATTGCTGTGGTTGCAGTAAGTACAATAAAATAAATTATAAGTAACTGTTTATTCATCGGCTTAAAAATCCTTAAAAAAAACGGATATTTGCTTTCAAAATTATTTTTTAACCAAACTTTAACAATAAAAATAATTCAGAACCGTCAAATCATGCAGCGTAAATACAAAAATAGTTATAAAAACATCTATTTCGACTTGGATAGGACTCTTTGGGATTTTCAATCGAACTCAGAGCAAACATTAAGCGAACTCTTGGAGAAATACGCTCCTGAATTGATGCCCAGAAAAAATGAATTTTTAAAGATATACCACCAAGTGAATGAAGTGCTTTGGATTAAATACCGCGAAGGCGAACTGTCAAAAGAGCTGTTACGCACCCAGCGGTTTATTGATACATTTACTGCAATGGACTTCCCTTGTAACGGAATTTGTGAGGCAATGAGCATCGATTATATTACAGAAAGCCCATTGAAAACGGGCCTTTTTCCCTATTCATTAGAAATACTTGAATACTTAAAACAAAAAGGTTATCGCCTATTTTTGATAACCAATGGGTTTTCCGAAGTACAGGACGTAAAAATTAGATGCAGTGGATTGGAGCCCTTTTTTGAAAAAATGATTACCTCCGAAGAAGCCGGCTATCAAAAACCTCATCGTAAAATATTTGAATATGCGTTAAAAACGGTAAATGCAAGAAAAAATGAAAGTATTATGATAGGGGATGATTTGGAAAACGATATTCTTGGTGCCCAAAGAATTGGAATGGATACGGTTTTTTTTAATCCCCAAAAAATTAGTCACCAACAAAATACCACTTTTGAAATCAACCATTTAAAAGATTTACAGTTGATTTTATGATATTAAATCAGATTTTTATCTTTTCAAATTGAGTTTAAGCAAAATAATAAGCTGCATATCTTTTAATAAACCTTTACAATCTAAAATGTAGAGGTTTTTTTTATACCATTATTCGGTTTTGCTTTCAAAGCTTACTATTTTATCTAAACAATAAATATCCTGTAATCGTTATTAACAAAAATATATTATTTACTAAATAGTATTCCATGAAAAAAACAAGAGCGTTACTTAAAAGTCTGTTGATAGTATCTGTTTTGGCGTTTACCATTTCTACTGCAACAGCGCAGTTCGAGCAAAAATTTACCTTGCATGGTTCATTTGGATTTGCCATGCCTACTGGTGCTAAAGAATTTATTTCTGGTGCAGATACTTATCCTTATTTGTTTTCAAACTTTTCATCAGGTATATCCGTTTCAGGTGGAGTTCAGTATAATATAAACAGACGATTCTCCATTGCCGCGAATATTGGGTTTTTGGACCATTGGGGTTGGGAATATGGAAGTCAATCATTTGATAATGTTCAGTTTTGGAATTTACAGATAGGTATTGCTCCGAAATTTTATTTATTGGCATCGAAAAAAGTAAATCCCTATTTGTTTACTGAAGTTAATTTAAACTATACTAGTATTTATGTAATGGGATTAACTGCTAAAAAAGGTTATCCAGGCATCGGATTTTACCCTGGTGCTGGTATCGATTTTATGGTATCGGATAACTTTGGGATTTATGTACAAGGCGGTTATTCATTTATTTCGGTAGGTAGTGACCCATATAGTTTTGGAGAGTCCGAAAATTACAAAGCCCTTAAAATTGAAGTAGGTATAAAAATCAGCTTCCTTAAATCAAAAACCATTTAATTTCAACTTAAAAAACCAATCCTATGAAAAAGAGTTTTAAATCTATTTTAGGGGTGTTAGTTGTAAGCACCTTCTTATTTTCATGCTCTACTGATGAGCCAACGAATAATAATCCCACTTCAAATTATTTTAAAGCAGGGGATAAATATTTTCCAGTTTCTAATGGGTATATTTTTTATTACGGTGATAATGAGTATGACATTTTTATCTCAGATGGCACTTATGATGAATCGGCAGATGATATTATTAATGTAAATAGGTATTTATATTTTGAATTTGGATCGAATAGTAACAGTGATCTTACTTCTGGTTTTTACACTTATGATGAAGCAGGGGAGTACGACCCAGAAACTTTTGCATATGGGGAATTTTTTACTGATGACGGACAAACCGGGGGTACGGTGAAAAATCCTTTCGATAAAACTAAAAAAAATGCTTTTGTTAATGGCGGATATTATTACGTAGCAACAGGAGGTAATGTATCCGTATCTAATTTGGGTGGAAGTAGTTATAACGTAGATTTTACAATACCATGCAAAGAATATGACCCAAATACCTATGAGGAGACTGGTAGTACTGAACAATTTACTGGAAATTTTGAAGGGAACTTTACTTTTATTGACGCCAGGACCGTTAATTTGCAAATTCAATTTATTGATTTTCAGACCAACGAAGTAGTTGATTTAGTTGATGATAATGGTTATTACAATTTTGACAATGTTATTATGCAGTTGTATACTAATGAAACTGATTATTATAACTCAACCAACGGAATAAGCTATGGTTTGTTAGATGCATTTTATGTTGCAGAGGATGGAAACAGTTATCCGGATATATTTGAATTCTTGGGTTTAGAAACAGGAATCTACTATTATTTTGATGCAATTTTTGAAAGCACAAGCAATAACGGTTACTATGGTACATCAGGCATTTTGGGCGAAACACTAGAATATGGAGAAAATTTAATTGGAATTTATATTGAATGGTATTATAACAATGGTGTAAAAAAGATGCGCATAAAAAGTATTGAAAAACTAAGTTCTTCCAAAGCGTTAAAACAAAATTAAAAATAATACAGATAGTAACAAGTTAAAAAAGACCGTCTCCTTTTGAGGAGGGCACTGAAAAAGTCCCTTTAGAAATCTAGAGAGAAAAAAACGCTTAAAATTGGCAATTTAACGGGCTGAGAAAGGCTTATTTGCAACAAAGAGAGAATGTTTTTTTAAATATGGCAA
>Ga0172379_10000745_pt1 | contig 76691 bp, 65 predicted proteins | sample GrowelOW334metaG_FD_119756 | JGI IMG/M metagenome (GOLD analysis project Ga0172379, IMG submission 119756) | Groundwater microbial communities from an aquifer near a municipal landfill in Southern Ontario, Canada - Groundwater well OW334 metaG | ecosystem: Environmental > Aquatic > Deep...
AAAGGCCGCTGTCCTACCATTAGACGATCCCCGAGCTTTGCAGACAAATTCTGCCCGGTATGGTGTATAAATTCAGTAGATTACCGGATTTTACCTTAGTTGAAAAAGCAACAATTGTCAATGGTAATTCAGGTTTAAGCCCGAAGGTATTTTCTCATGGCGATGCTGCTGCTGATGATATTCAAAAAGATGACTGATAAAAGTTCCAAGCCGAAAATTTGCCAGAAATTACCGTTAAAATAATTAATAATGCTGAATTCTTCGGTCAGAAAGAAACTGTTTAAGTACGGCTGAATCAAGTTCAAAATCGGGTAAAGCAAAAGAATTGAAATAAAACAAGCGATCAGAGCGTAAAAAATCGCTTCGACTAAAAATGGCGCCCGGATAAACCAGTTGGTCGCGCCGACTAATTTCATCACGTTAATCTCCTGGCGATGGGTATAAATCGCCACCCGGATAGTGTTAAAGACGATTAACAAAGCGACAAGGATAAAAACGCCGGCCGTGATCAAGCCGATTTTACCGACGTTATCGGAAAAATTTTTAATTTTGGCGATGTACACCTGGTTATCGTCGAAATTTTTATCAGCGATCAAGTCTTTGTATTTGGAATTATCCAAAACTTCGACGATTGATTTATAATCGTCAAGATTTTTTGCTTTAATCTGCAGCGTGGCGCCGATCGGATTGTCTTTCAGCTCTTCTAGCGACTGAATAATCGTAATATCCTGCTGGTGCTTCTGGCGGAAGGCTTCTAAGGCGTCAGCCTGAGAGACATAATTAATTTCTTTAACTTGGGTTAACGAGGAAAGATAGGTTTTCACCTCCAAAACCTGCGATTCGGTCGTATCGGGTCGGAAATAAACGCTGACGTCCACTTTATTTTTAACTACTTCAGTCGCCATGTCGGTAATGGCCTTAACGACAATTAAAAAATTGACGGAAAAAACCGCCAAAATAATAATCGTAATCGTAGCGACTGAAAGCCAAATATTGCGCCAGAAACTTTGCCAGGCAAAAATTAAAATGCGATAAAATGAGGCGACAAGCATAAATTAAAGTAAATATTTACCAAATTTTTGATCAGAGATAATTACGCCGTTATCTAAAGTAACCACTCTTTTGTTGATTGAATTGATTATTTCCCGGTTATGGCTGACTAAAACGACCGTGGTGCCGAATTCATTAATTTTTAAAAGCAAATCAACGATTTCCTGGGTGTTAATCGAATCTAAATTGCCGGTCGGCTCGTCAGCCAACAAAATTTTTGGCCGATGAACCAGCGACCGGGCAATGACTACCCGCTGCTGTTCCCCGCCGGAAAGCTGAATCGGGTAACGGTCTTCTTTGCCCTGCAAACCGACGATTTTTAAAACTTGGGGCACGATTTCTTTAACTTTTTTAGCATCAACGCCGCAAACTTCTAAAGCAAAGGCGATATTTTCAAAAACCGTTTTTTTGGCCAAAAGCTTAAAATCCTGGAAAACAACGCCGATTTGGCGCCGCAACACCGGTATCTCGTTTAATCTGATGTCAGTGATGTCCCAGCCGCCGATAATTACCCGGCCTTTGGTCGGCGACTCTTCCGCCGTTAAAATCTTGACCAAGGTGGTTTTCCCGGTACCGCTGCGGCCGACAATTGAGACAAATTCCCGTGGTTTAATATGCAGGTCAATATTTTTCAGAGCCGTAATATCGGGAGAGTAAATTTTACTGATATTTTTGAAAATTATCATTTTGGAAAATTTAGACTTTTCTTATTTTTAAAATTCGTTTATAATGCTAATTATTGGAATGCGGGATTAGTTAAGCGGTTTAACATCACCTTCCCAAGGTGGAAAGACGGGTTCGACTCCCGTATCCCGCTTAGACGGTTTTGACTGGTAGCGATATCTAGATTAACCAATTATGCCAACGTAGCTCAGTCGGTAGAGCAGTCCCTTCGTAAGGGAAAGGTCGTCGGTTCGATTCCGACCGTTGGCTTTTTAGAATACCTGAATTAATTGCCAAATCGGCTTGGTTTTCCGCAAGTCATTGATGACGCTGTCCAAGTCTTTGCCCCGGATTAAAATTTGTTTGGCTCGGACTTGGGAAACTTCGCCATTTTCGTCGGTTAGCCTTTCTTCCACTTTAATTAAATGATAGCCGAATTGCGTTTTTATAATGTCGCTAATTTCACCGGGATTTAAAGCAAAAGCGGTTTTTTCAAATTCCGGCACCATCTGGCCGCGGCCGAAATAACCCAAATCGCCGCCTTGGCTCGCCGTCATGTCCTCGCTGTATTTTTGAGCTGCCTGTTCAAAAGTTTCCTTGCCGGTTTTTATCGTTTTTAAAATTTCCTCAATTTTTTTTCGGGCGGCGCCATTCAAGCTGTCATCCAGGGTTAATACGGTCGCTAGCTTATTTTTAAGCAAAACCGGCATAATAATTTTAGCTTGAAAGTCAGCAATCGTCCAATTATAAAGATCGGCAAGCTGCCGGGTTAAATTTTGTTCGCTGCCTACTTCTTTAGCTAAGGCCTGGGTTTGCTGCTCAATTTCTTCGTTAGTTATCCTGATATTATATTTAGCCGCCAATTCTTCAACCAGCTTTTGATCAATCATTCTGTCCAGAATATGCTTTTTAGTGTCTTTAAGGCTGGGAATTTGGAAAATCGGGTCATTGCTTTTCTGTTTATTATAAAAACTGACTAAAGAATCGACTTCTTTTTGCCATTGGTAATAAGAAATTGGCTGCCAGTCAACCATGGCGACCGGGTAAGGAACGACGCTAGTTATTATTTCCGTCCAGTTATTTTGGCTGATGTTAAAAAAATACAGATAGCCGCCAAACCCAGCCAAGGCAATTAGGCCAAGCAGGGCTAGCCAGATAATTATTTGACTGATTTTTGGTATTATTTTTAATTTTGGCTTTTTGGCGATAATTTCCAAAGCTGGCGTCAAGGTTTTTTTTGTTTCGGCGGGCTTATTTTTTACGGGGCTATTTGAAATTTTAGCCGCTGGCTTATTAGCCTTAGCCGGCTCGGCAACTTTTTGGATTTGGATCGGTTTTATTTCCTTTGGTATTTTTGGGGCAATTTTTTGTTTGAGGACTGGCTTTTCTTTTTTGACGTCAACCCATTTTAAGACAATATCGCGCAGCCGGTCAATTTCCTGGTCGTTAATATCGTTTTCTTCAGTAATTTTTGGGTTCGCCATAGATTATTTGAAAAAATATTTCCACCATTTTTGAGAATTAGAAAGGTTTTTTTGTTCTTCGTTTTTATTTGCTTCCGATATTTCATCGGTTGGTAAATCATTTACCACCACTACTTTTTCCCCGGCTTTTTTCAGACCCAAGTCAACCCTGGCTTTTTCTTCAATGTAGGCATTGGAGTTGAGGTAGGTTACCAGCTCTTTAAGGTTTGAATTGTCTTTTTCCAACGTTTGAATTTGGTTTTGCAAGTCGGTCATTTCATTTTTTACCTGGTGGCTTTGCTGCCAGCTCTTGGCCAGATTAATCAAAATGAAAAACAAAATAATAACGGCAAAAAAGAAAAAAAATTTACTTTTTCGGCTGGTTGGCAAATTTCGGTTATTTCTAAATAATACCATTACTTTTACTGTTTAAAGTATAACATTTTTTTGGCCCTACTCCAAATTTTTTTTATCTTGTTCCTGTAAAATTTGGTTGAATTTGTCTTCGCCGATGCCGGCTTTGATTTTCTTGACTAACTCAACTAATTCTTGAGCGGATAGTTTGGTATTTTCTAGTTTTTCCTGGAAAGTATCAGTTTTAAGCTGCAAGATTAGTCTTTGGACATTTTGGGGTTGAGCCACATCGCTTAATTCAATTTTGGTTTTGCCGTCATTAAGAATTATATGAATATCCCCGATTCGAGTCAGGGTTTGTTTTAGACCCTTAATTTCGTAAAAAACATCCTGAATTTTCGCCAAACTGATATCGGAAACAACTTTTTTGAAAATTCCCTGCTGGTCAAGATCAATAATCCGCTGGTTTGAGATAATAAATATTTTCCAAGACCAAATCACCCAGTTTCGGCTAAACCAAATAATCCCTAAAAAAAGCAGGCTGGCAAAAATTGCTATTCCCTTGTTACCCAAGGAAAATAACGGATAAAGTAAAAAAAACGGCAAAATAATTAAAATTGCCGGCAGAATTGATGAGGTCAAAAGCTTTAGACCTGATTGGCGGACGATTTTGAGGATTTTTTCATCGTCGTTTAAGGCTAAATTTTTGTAGATTCGATTGTTGGCCATAAATTATGTTTAATCTTTGTTTTGTTGTTTTAATTATAACATAAAAATAGAAAATCGGCTAAAATTTTGTTGTCGAATGAAACGAATGTCTATAATAAATTTCGGTGCTTACCTTAGAGTCGATATTCTTCATTTCAAAAGCCCGCAAAGTTTGAGGGAATTTGCGAGCTAAAGCTGGTTTGATGGATTGAATTTAATTAGTAGCTAATGACTGAATAATTTTATTGCGCTGGTTCATGCTTAAAGCGTGCATGACAGCAATGATTTTAGAACCCTTTTTTAAAACCACCGTGCGCTGGGCTTCAATTAAAAATCCGGTTTTAGCGCCCTGAGGCTCAAATTTTAAAAGGCTGTAATTTCGGTTAATGACTTTAATCGTTTTTGGTTTGTCGGCGGCATCAAAAGCGGAAATATTATAGCTGTTTAAAACCGTCGTCTCGGCAATTTTAGAAATATCGAAAGCCGCTGCGCCGATTTTTGCCATTTCTTTGGCCGTGGTAACGTTATGGGAATTAAGGCCGCTGACATCGTAAAAAACTGTTTTTTTAAGTCCTAAACTTTCGGCTTTCTTATTCATTAGCTTAACAAATTCATCCTTGCTTAAACCGGTTGAATCAACCAAAGTCGCCGCGGCCTGGTTGGAAGAAGCTAAAAGCATGGCGACCCATAAATCACCAAAAGTCATTTTGTCGCCGGCGGCAAAATCAACCTCCGAAGTTGCATCATCGCCGACATAAAGTTTGGGGTAGTTGAGATTATCCTGTTTGATCGTAATTTGTTTATTCCAATCCGGTTTTAAATCAAGCAAGACTAAAGCGGTCATCAATTTAGTCAAAGAAGCTAGGGGCAGAATTTTATCGGCATAATAAGCGTGGGTAAAATTTTTGCCGTCATATTCAACATAAGCGACATTATTAAAGGTGTTGTCAAAAACTAATTGGCTGTCGGTAACTACAATTTGATCCAAGTTTTTATTTTTAATGCCCAGTCCTAAACTTTTGATCAGTTGATAAGCGCCATTGGCGTCAGTAAAACCGTAGCGCCGGCCGTTAACCGGATTAACATACCAAAACTGATTATTATTTTTTTCGGATAACAAAATATAGCCGCGGTATTTATTAATTATTTTATTATCCCCTTTTTCGCCGGCGACTTTGGGGATTTTATTTAATTCCGCTTCGGTGATTTTAGTCGCCAATGATTTAAGGGTTTGTAGCGCGAAGGGGCCGTCTTTGAGGTAATAGCGTTTTTTGTCTTTAGGATAAACATACCAGGGCCGGCCGTAGCTATCCACCTGAATTAAAATTCTGCCCGAAAGCTGATTTGCAAGGCTAACGGCGGCAGTTTTTTTTACGGTTGCCGCCAAAACGGGCTGGCAAAATAAAATTAAGCAGGCACAAACTAAAAAAATTATATTTGTTTTATTTTTCATAGATTATCAGTATAACAAAAAATCGCCGCTTTGGCGATACTTTTTAGATAAGGAAAAGATTGAGAGTTTTTTTGTGAGTTGAAGTTTGGTGGGGGGGGGTGTTGTTTTGCCGCATATAGATCGCGGCGCTTTGTTTTGAGAGAGGGGTTTTGGGTGATAGTTTTGAACCCTTTTTTGCAACGGTGCAAAACTATCACCCTAACCTCATGTCTCACTCCCCTTTTAAACTTCAATCGACTCTCAATCTTTGACTTAATTTTACCATATTCATCAGCCGTGTCAATAGCAGTTTTTATGGCCTTGTTGAGGGTAAATTTTAGTTTATCCCCAGGCCAATAATAATTATTTTTTATCGCGGCATTCTTTGCAGTATTGCAGTTTATTCTTTAATTTGCTGTCTTGAATAATTTCAAACAGCTCGTAAGATTCTTTGCCGCAGTTTTGGCAATACCTTGATTCGCCGGTGATAAATTTTCTTGTCCCGGTTTTTTGCGCCGGCTTTATTTTTTTCATATTGTTTTAAATCAGCCATTTAATTTTATCAAATTTTAGCCAAAAAGTCAAAGAAGCATGCCGCAAATTCTAATCTGAAGTAAAACCGGCGACGAAACGGCTTTAACCCCACACCAAAACTCGTGGATATTCAATTTGAAAAAGTAATGTCTGGCTGGCGCGGATACCGCTTGCCCTCGCAGACAAATATTAAAAAAAAGACCTGGTAAAAATTACCGAGGTCTTGACTCGTCTAACCTGAGTAAGATGGCGTACCCATCAATTTCGGGTCGATCAGCTCGAGCCATCGGCTTAAACCAATGGGCATCAAGCCCGGTGACCAATTGGTAGACCAAGGCTTCTTCCTCGGCTTTGTCCAGCCCTTGGATTTGCTGGGTAAAGAGCATTGCCGTGTCAACCACGACCGTTAGCGGCGCGTAGGTAATATAATCCGTGGCATAAGATTGAGCAAAAAACTGGCCCAATTCGTCTCCATGTAGGGGCTGATATGGTTCAAAGCCAATGCAGTGTCGAATGGAAATAGTCCGCTCCTCGCCGCCATCGTGAGTCCCGACGGAAAGGATTAGCGTTTTGACGTTATCCGGTATCTCTGCCCGCATCAGCCGGGCAACTGGCATTTCTGTGATTGGTATGGCATTATGATGCCAATCAACGTCAGCTCCGGGCAATGGCCGAAGGTGACGCTTGGCATGATTTTCAAGGTACTGGTCAAAGTTTGGCGCAGCGTCTTCTTCGCGCACTGCGAGGTAGCAAAACTCATTCACCTGGCTTGACAACCCAGCAGCATTAGCTACCGGCCCAGTGCTCCAACGCTGTCGGTCATAGAGTATGGCGTATTCACCCAGATGGAGCCAAAACAAACCGATTACTCCCGGCGCCAATTCGGCCGTGGCTATAATGGCGGTTTCTGGTTCTCCCTTTCCTTTTCTTTCGGCATTTACCTCTCTCTCGAAATCTTTCAAAAAAGCCAAGGCGATGCGGACGAATTCGATGTCCGCCACTTCTCCGATCGGTGCTGCCTTATCCGCTAGTCCTGTCAGTGGTATTTTCATGGCGAAATCCTCCAATCCTAGGTAGTTTTCTTAATTCAACTTATACCTAAAGTATAATTTATGTCAAATAAAAAATCCCCTATTTTGGGGATCCTTCAAGCGAGGTTAGGCTCGGTATGTTTTAAAAATGCTTATTTAATTTTTTTCTTAAAGTATTATTGATACCGTATTCGGGGTGTAATTTAGTCCACGCCGATATGTCAGTCCAGCTAAGCCCATGAAAACCAAATTGCCCGTTCCATTTCGCGCCATATTTTTTATTTTTTTCAAAGCTGAATTTATGGGCTAGTTTGACGGGGGCGAATTTAATACCCTTGTTCTCTAAATATTTTCGTTTAACTACTGATATGATCCAATCTTCATTTTGCCCGTATTTATGATCTGAGTTTTTTTTAATAAGAATATTTTTATCGTTTTGCAAAAGTTTAATCAATTTTTTACTTCGTAAGCTGAAACCGCCATTGCCAACAACCAGTTTGGTCTCTACCCACAAAGGAGCGCCAATGTAATCATATTTCAAGTACTCATCATCCCACGCTTCAGGATTTAAAATAAAACCATCATATTGGGTAATAAGAGCAAAATCAGTATTAATATAATCATTCATCTGTTTTAGCATAAACTGCGAATAAGCTTTGAGTGACCGGATTGGTTTTATTGCGGTTACATTTTTATTTTTTGATGGAATGGATGTCAGTAATTTTATTTCCGTAAATTGAAAATTAGTACAGCAAATTTCCGCTGCTTGAATTAATCTATCTATATCAACACAATCGAGGCCAAACAAGGTGACATTGTTTAATTTTTTCATGATTTAATTATATCAAAAAACCGTCTGAAATTACAGACGGACTTTTGGTGTCTTTTAGTTTCATCCAAGGCACCATGAGCGAACGAAATGAGTCGAATGGTGGGGCGTGGAGGGATCGGACCTCCGACCATCAGCTTAAAAGGCTGCTGCTCTACCAACTGAGCTAACGCCCCATGTTTAACAAATTTTGTTTTTTTTAAAGTCTACTTTTAAAAGGCTGCTGCTCTACCAACTGAGCCTGCCTACCGGCAGGCAGGCTAACGCCCCATGGTGTTTTAAAAAGATAACAAAATTGATAATAACAAATCTTTTAGAATAAATCAAGCGAAGGATCCGCTTATCTAATTATATTCTCCATGGCAATGATAAAAATCAGGTAAATTATGGCTGAAATGCCGCCGATGACAAAAACCGCCTTTATTAGTCTGACTGTTTCTTTTTTTAAATTTAGCATATACCCTTTAACTAAATATTACTCCTTTTATTGTCTTTTTTGTAGGTGCGGCGGCTGTTGGGGGCTAGTGGATAATTTGTGGCAAATTTTCCGCTTGTAGTAAACGCCAAAAATAGGGTAAGATGGAATAACAAATAATCCCTTAAATTCTATGAATCAACATAGCGAAAATTTCGGTAAAATTCCGCCGCAAAATTTAGAAATGGAGCAATCGTTATTAGGCTCATTATTGATCGATAAAGATGCGATTATTAAGATTGCCGATACGGTTTCAGGCGATGATTTTTATAAAGACAGCCATCGGCTGATTTTTGAAACGATCAAAGAGCTTTACGAAAAACGCGAGCCGATTGATTTGTTAAGTCTTTCCAGCCGGTTGGAAGAAAGAAATCAGCTGGAAACCGTTGGCGGCCGGAGCTATATCACCAGTCTAGCTAACGCCGTGCCAACTTCCAGCCATGTTGTCCATTATGCCCAGGTGGTCGGCAGCAAAGCGACTTTGCGCCGGCTGATTAAAGCGGCAACGGAGATTAACGAGCTGGGTTATCAGGAAACCGAAGCGATTGACCAGCTTTTAGATACGGCCGAACAAAAATTATTTGGCGTTTCCCAGAAATATCTAAAGCGGACTTTTGTTCCGATTACCGATGTTTTAACCGAAGCTTTTGACCGGATTGATGAATTGCATCGGGAATCAGGCAAATTGCGCGGGGTACGGACTTATTATAACGATTTGGATAATATTTTAGCCGGTTTGCAAAAATCCGATTTGATTATTTTGGCCGCCCGGCCGTCGGTTGGTAAAACCACCTTGGCCTTGGATATTGCCCGAAACGTGGCAATTCGCGGCAAAGAAACGGTCGGCGTTTTCAGCTTGGAAATGTCAAAGGAGCAATTGGTTGACCGCTTGCTTTGTTCCGAAGCTGGCGTTGACTTATGGAAAATGCGGACCGGTAAATTGACCGATCAGGGTGAAAATGACGATTTCAGTAAAATTAACGAAGCCATGGGCAAACTTTCCGAAGCCAAAATTTACATTGATGATTCGGCTAATGCCAATATTATGGAAATCCGAACCAAAGCCCGGCGGTTGCAGTCAGAGCACGGCTTGGGCTTAATCGTGATTGACTACTTGCAGTTGATGGAAGGCCGGAAAAGTAACAGTGAAAACCGGGTTCAGGAAGTTTCGGAAATTTCCCGAAATTTAAAAGCGATCGCCCGGGAGCTTAATGTTCCGGTTTTGGCTTTGTCCCAGCTTTCCCGGTCGGTTGAATCTCGGGATACCCATATCCCCCGCTTGGCCGATTTGCGCGAATCCGGCTCAATTGAACAGGATGCCGACGTGGTGCTGTTTATTTATCGCGAGGCCATGTATTACAAAGATTTGCCGGCCGAGAAAACCCACGTGTCTGAAATTATCATTGCCAAACATCGTAACGGTCCAACCGGCAAAATCAAGCTTTTCTTTGACGAACGCAATGTTACTTTCAAAAATTTGGAACGCAAAGTCGATGAAGCGGAAATTCCTTTTAATCAATTTTAATCTAAAATAAAAAAATGGCTACTTACCCGGCCGCCATTAAAAACATTATTGATCAATTCGCTAAGTTGCCAGGCATCGGCCCGAAAACGGCTGAAAGGCTGGTTTTTTATTTATTAGCCCAGCCCAAAGAAGAGCTGGCGAAATTCGGTCTGGCGCTGCAGAATTTGAAAGATAAAGTTACCGTCTGCCGAATTTGCCAGAATTTTACCGAATTTAATCCCTGTTTAATCTGCCGCGACCAGCGGCGGAATCAGAAAGTAATCTGCGTGGTGGCTCAGCCTCAGGATTTAGTTGCTTTGGAAAAAGTCAACGAATATCAGGGCGTCTATCACGTCTTAGGCGGCGTGATTGACCCGCTTTCCGGCACGACGCCGGATCAGCTCAAAGTCAGGGAATTATTTGAACGAGTCAAAAAAGACGGCATCACCGAAATTATTTTAGCTTTAAATTCCGACATGCCCGGCGAAACGACGATTTTATATTTGACAAAATTATTCAAACAGTTTAAACATATAAAGATCACTCGGTTGGCTCAAGGCTTGCCAATCGGCAGTGATTTGGAATACGCTGACGAAGTTACGCTTTCTTCAGCTCTAAAAGGCCGAAGAGAGGTTTAAGGACTCTAAGGAGGAAGATATCATGCTAATTTTGCCCGTTTTTGGCTTCAACCAGGCTGCAGCTGTCAGGCAATTTCTCGAGCCGACTGCTGCCTTGCAGCAGCTGGCAGTCGGGCTTAGCGCTTGCGCGGTTAGGCAGTCAGGAGTAATCCTGGATATTTCCAGGGAAGCGTATTTAGCCGCCGCGGCTCTAAAATCAGTCCGAGCGGCCGAAACCGTCACAATGCCGGTAACCGCCGCCAGCCAAGACGGCAGTCTTAGAAGGAGAGATCCTTTTTGCCCCCCTCAGGGAAAGCCTACCTTGGATATCAAGGTATAAGCAAAGCACCCGACAAACCTGCCGAGTGCTTTTTTCTTTATCTTAGATTTTTTCAATTTGAACTTGAGTGTATAATTGGCGATGGCCAACTCGTTTATGATAGCGGGTTTTAGCCTTATACTTAGCCACCACGACCTTATCGCCGGTAATTTGCTTGATAATTTTACCTTCAACTTTAGCCGCTAATAAAGGTTTGCCGACTTCAAGCTGGCTGCCAGCTTCATCGGTAATTAGCAGGGTGTCAAATTTAACGCTATCCCCGGCCAGGCCGGTTAATTTTTCAATTTTAATCTTATCTCCGGTTTTGACGAGGTATTGTTTGCCTCCGGTTTTTATTACGGCTAAAGACATATTAAAAAAATTAATTATTATATAACTTTTATAGTCTAGCTTTTCTTTAAAAAAAAGTCAACCCCACCTAAAATTGATAAAAAAAAGCAGCAGGACTGCTGCTTAGCTAACGATTTATAAACAGTTCAAAGATCAAACCTCTATCGTCCGTCGATTGTTTCTCCTGTCCAGCAGTAAGTGCAGAGATTTTGTGCCGGTAGGCCGATGGCGGCGATCATGTCCTGAAGCCACTGATAGCGCAAAGTTGTCGCTCCGAGGCGTTCACGAATCTTTTCCACCATTGCCTGGTATTGACAGCTGGTCGGATCAAGATAAGCTGAGACATCAATTAGGTCAGAGCCTTCAAGGCTTCTGATTGCCACTCGCGTTGCTAATTCATGGATATCGCGAGTAGAGCGGAGATAGCGGCAAGGAAACATCAAGGGCGGACAGGCTGGTCGGACATGGACTTCAGTTGCGCCGCAATCAAAGAGTTTCGTCAGGGTGAAGTTCCCTAGCTGAGTTCCACGAACAATGGAATCCTCGCAAAGCAAAATTCGTCGGTGGGTTGCAATCAACTCCTTGACCGGGAAGAGTTTCATTCTGGCAATCCGGTCTCTGGTTTCCTGATCGGGCGGGGTGTAACTTCGGCTATAAGTCGGGGTATATTTAGTTAGAACCCGGCCATAACGAACTTTGGCTTCATTGGCGTAGCCAATAGCATGGCCAGTGCCGGAGTCAGGTACGCCAGCGACAATGTCAATTTCAACACTGTCTCTTTTGGCCAAAGCTGCCCCGCAGCGGTAACGAACCGTTTCAACCTGTTTGCCTTCATATTCGGCGGCCGGGTAACCAGTATAAATCCAGAAGAAACAACAAATGCGGCAGTTGCACTTATCTCCTTCCTGGAGAACTCTTGGTCCAGCTTCGGTGATTTCTAGAATTTCTCCAGGCTTGAAACAGCGCGTTGGCTGATATCCAAGGTTATACAAGGCACAACTTTCCGTGGTAATGGCATAACCGCCGGGTTTTTCGCCGAAGCAAAGTGGACTGACACCATAACGATCACGGGCAGCAATTAAGCGGCCATCTTCAGCCAAAATCATCAGCGATATCGAGCCGTCGATCTGTGACCAAAGATTATTGATGCCGGTAACGAAGTCCTGACCTTGGCAGATTAACCGGGCGACAACTTCGGTGCTGTTGATTTTCGTGCCGTTAGTTCCAATCAGTGGTGCTGTTTGGCGTAGTCTTTCAACTAGTTCTTCCAGGTTATTGATTAAACCCATAGTGACGATGGCAAAAGTGCCAAAGGCAGAGTCAACGATTACCGGTTGGGCATCATGGTCGGAAATAACCCCAATGCCGAGCTTGGCGTCTTTGACTGGATTGCCAAATTTGAGGGTATTCGTTAAAGTGGTGATGTCTTTTTCGAAACGATCCTTAAATTGGGCACCGGCGCTAATATCATGAATCTTGCGCCAGAGTTGGCCGCCGGTTACAAAAGTCATTCCAGCCCGTTGGCTTCCTAAATGGGAATGATAATCCGTTCCATAAACGACATCCAGGATACAAGTTCTGGTATCTTGATGTGAAACACCAAAGATTCCACTCATCGTTTTTCTCCTTGTCCTTTACCTGATTACGTTAATGCCAAAAGTGAAAAGAGCGAGTTCCCTCGCGCTGGTATTTTACTGCTTTAATTTTTAGCTGTCAATCAAAGTAATTTGGAAATATAGTAATCAACCGGAGCAAACTCATCAGTTAAAATTTTAACCCCAGCATCAATTTTAATTTCATTTGTCCATAAATGACTGACTAATTCTTTTTGGATATCCGATGACTTATCCAGCAGTTCTTGTTTAGTCAGCCGGCTTTGATTTTTTGAAGCGATAATAACTATATTCTGACTTTTTTCAGTATTCGTACCGTCATAGTAATGAGCGGGAAAAATATAGATTTGTGGAAAGAATTGTTTCAAAGTAAGGTATTCGGCCTGAAAAAAAATTGATTTTTCGCCACTCAGCGAAGAAATCAAATTTAAAACCAAAATACCATTATCCGACAAAGACTGATAAATTTTTTCGACGGTTTCTTCGGTGGTCAGCTGAAAAGGAATTGAGTAATAAGAAGCAAAAGCGTCGCCGTAAATGATATCGTAAGTAGTTTTGTTTTGGTTCAAAAATAGCCGGCCGTCTTGGTGATAAATTTTTAGTCGCGGGTCATCGGCTAGCTGAAAATATTTTTTCGCCACCTCGGTTACTTTCGGGTCAATTTCCACTACGGTCATTTCGGCTTCAGGGTAGCGGCTTAAAAAATTAACCGGTGCGACATAAGCGCCGCCGCCCAAAGTTAAAGCCTTTTTTATCTGCGGCTGAAAAAGATTATCTAAAAGGTAAAACTGTTCATATTTAGAAAATAAATTTGGCGAATTTTTGTAGATGATTGAATGAGTCTCGGTTGCTAAGTATAAAATCCGGATCGGTATCTTGTCAGTGCCATAAAATTTATCAGCGACTCGGATGTGGTTATAAGCGCTGTCGGTTTCAAAAATGTAGGGCGAAGGGATGGTTTGAAAAATTAGCCAAACTAAGCCAATAAAAACCAAGGCCGCAATTTTTAGTTTAAATTTGCCGGATAAAAGCGAGCTTAAAATTAAAATTAAGCTCAAGCCGAAAAGGATTTGAGTGCTGCCGAAAGCGGGAATTAAATAAAACCCGGCCAAAAAAGTGCCGGCAATACTGCCCAAAGTTGACAAAGCATAGAGATTTCCGGCGACTTCCCCGGAACCTTGAATATTTTCGATTTTTAGCCTGATCGCATAGGGAGAAACCATGCCTAAAATTACGCTCGGTAAGGCAAAAAGCAGTAAAGTTGCTGAAATTGAGCCAAATTTTACCCCCTGAGCCATGGCAAAATTTAAGACCGGCTGTTTGATTAAAGTGATTAGTAGAATCGAGATGCCGCCAAAAAATAAAATTTTAGCTAAAATCGACAGTTGGGGATTTTTTTCTGAAATTTGCCCGCCTAAATAATAGCCGAGACTCAAGGAACCCAAAATTATGCCAATCAGCGAAGCCCAAACAAAAATTGAAGTTCCCAAGTAAGGCGCTAGAATTCTTGAGCCGATGAGTTCTAAAATCATCACCGCCGCGCCGGAGACAAAGATAATCGCATTAAGGCTTTGATTTTTATATTTTTCGTTCATTATTAGGTTATTAATTTCAACAGTTGCTATTTTTTATGCCGCGCCGGAGAAAAAAATGGTTAAAATGATGATTATTAAAATTAAAATAATCGCCAGCAGCAGAAAAATCATTTTGATTTTATTGGTTTTATCTTTGAACCGATAAACTAAAACCAAGCCAATCGCCAAAGCGATCATAAATAAGGTCAATAAAAGCAAGGCAATAACTTTGCCTTTTGATTGCAGAAAAAGAGAAGTAATGCCGAAAGCCGTAGTTAGAAAATAGAGAAAAACTACCGCTTGCCTTTGGGTCAAGCCGATGTCTAAAAGTCGGAAGTGAAGATGCTTGGCGTCCGGTTTGGTCGGCGACGAGCCTTGCCAGATTCGGCGGCCAATAACCCAGATGACGTCTAAAATCGGTATGCCCATAATTAAAAGCGCGGTGGCAATTTTTGAACCGGAAATAATCGCCAAAATCCCCAGCATGAAGCCGCAAAAAACGCTGCCGCCTTCGCCGAGAAAAATTTTTGCCGGATGCCAGTTAAAAGCCAAAAAACCCAGGCAGCTGCCGGCTAAAATTAAAGCTAAAACGGAAGTGCCAGATCCGGCAACATCCCAGGATAAACTGACGATAAAAATAATCAGCGAGCCGATCGCGGTGACGCCGGCGGCCAAACCGTCCAGTCCGTCTAAAAATTTTGTCGTATAAACCATGCCCAGCAGCCAAAAGAAAGTGAGAAATAAACCCAGTTCGACTGGGAATTTTAAAACGCCGCCCAAAGGGTTAGTGATGAATTGAATTCTGACGCCGGCCGCGATTACCAAAATAATCGCCATAAGCGGAAAAATAAACTGCCGGCTCGGCTTTAAGCTATACTTATCGTCAAGAAAACCGCCGATCATTAAAATTAAGCCGGCGGCTAAAATCGCTAAAATATGGAGGTTAGTGATTTTGGCATCGCTAATGTAGCCAAAATACCAAAAAATAACGGTCGTAACCGTAAAGGCTAAAAAAACCGCCAAACCGCCAAGCAGCGGAATCGGTTTGGAGTGGATTTTACGCGGCGCCGGGGAATCAACAATTTTATTGGTCTGGGCGATAATTCTGATCAGCGGCGTAAAAAATAAGGCAAAAATTGTCGCCAGAAAAAACGGGGCTAAATAAAACGTCATTATTTTTTCTTATTATATTTCAGAGGCTTTGATAATCCTAATTTTGCCGCCGGCATCCAAAGAAACAGTGTCACGGCGATTAATCTGGCCGGCAATTAAAAAATTGGCTAGCGGATCTTGAACTTTTTCCTGAATTAACCGGCGCAAAGGCCGGGCGCCGAATTCCGGGTCAAAGCCTTCGCTGGCTAATTCGGCCAAGGCTTGAGGGGAAGCGATTAAACCAATCCCCTTTTCGGAGAGATTTTTTCGGACTTTATTAAGCATTAAGCTGGCAATTTTTTGGACGTCTTCCAGGCTCAGCGGTTTAAAGACAATTACGCCGTCAAACCGATTTAAAAATTCCGGCCGGAAGTACTGATTTAATTCCTTTTCAATCAGCGTTTGTTTGATTTGTTCAAGCGGAATATTTTGTTTGACCATTTCCTGAATTGATTTGGTGCCGGCATTGGAAGTGGCGATGATAATTGCGTTAGTAAAATCAATCGTTTTCCCGCCGCTGTCAGTCAGCCGGCCGTCATCCATAATCTGTAAAAAGATATTTAAAATGTCAGGGTGAGCTTTTTCGATTTCATCAAGTAAAACCAAGGCAAATGGATTTTTTCGGACGGCTTCGGAAAAATAGCCGCCTTCTTCGGTCGTGCCGATTAAACGGTTAATACTGTTTTTTTCCTGATATTCGGACATATCCAGCCGAATCATATTCTCTTCCGCGCCAAAATAAACTGCCGCCACGGTTTTAGCCAGTTCGGTTTTACCGACGCCGGTCGGTCCCAAAAAGAGTAAATTAACGATTGGCCGTTTGAGATCGCGCATTTCGGCTCTGGCTCGCCGCAGACTGGCCGCCACCATGGCCACGGCTTCTTGCTGGTCAACCATTCTTTCGTGAATTTTATCTTCCAAATTAAGCAATTTTTCCGACTCTTCCTCGGTGATTTTGGTCAGCGGAATATTGGTTTTTTCCGAAATAATTAAAGCTACGTCGTTGGCGGCAATTAGAGAATTTTTCCCTTTTTGGTCGTGAGATCTAGCGGCGACTTCCTGCATAATCTGAATCGCCTTTTCCGGCAAAAAGCGGTCATGCAAATAGCGGTCAGAAAGTTTTACCGCTTCTTCGATGGCATCGTAAGAGAAAAAGACCTGATTATGATATTCAATGGCGCCGGCTTTGGCTTCTAAAATTTGAATGGCTTCGTTGCCGGAAACTTCTTCAACATTGATTTTTTCCAAGGAATTATCAAGCGAGCTTTTGCCTTCAAGGTAGCGGTGATAATCGCCGGGGGTAGTCGTGGTTAAGCACAAAATTGAATTATTAGCCAAAGCCTGAGCTAAAACATCCGCCAAATCAATACTGCCCTGCCGGCCGGCGGTAATGCCGATCATATTATGAATATCGCCGATATATAAAATTATATTGCCGGATCGCCGAATTTCACTGAGGATTATTAATAATCGCTGCTGGGCTTCGGCCGGGCTGACGCCGCTGACTAATTTGGCAACGCTTAAGCTGACTAAGCGCTTATCTTGCAAAAATTTCGGGACGTTTTCTTCGACCATGCTTTGAGCTAAGCCTTCGATGATGGAATTTTTTCCGACGCCGGGGTTGCCGACTAAAATTACGCTGCGCCGGGTGCCGCCGGACATGATATTGAAAATGGATGCGATTTCTTTTTCCCGGCCGACGCAGGGCACTAAATAGCCGGCCTGGGCCAGTAAAGTCAAATCTTGGCTGAAAGTATCCAAAGCCGGCGTGGCAATCGCGGTCATTGACCGATTCATGGTATTTTTCGGCCGCAAGCCGGCTCGGCCTCGGAAATGCTGCCAGTTTTCCCGCAGCTGCCGCCTGATCCGTAGCCAGGCGATGACATTGGTAATTTTATCCAAAGTGATGTCGATATCGTAAAGCACTTCCTTAACTTCGTTATCTTGATTAGCCAAAGCTTCTAAAAGTTCGGTGATGTCAACTTTTTTTTGCCGCAGCTGGTAAGCCAAAAAATAGGCTTGAAAGATTATTTCTTTGATTTTATTGCTTAAAATCGCCGGTAATTCCGATTTTAGCGGCTGCTTCGCCAAAATTTTGGCAATTTTAGATTTTAAAGCCGAAAAAGAAACCCCAAGCCGGGAAAAAATTATTTGCGTCTGCTCAAAAGTCAGCAAAGCGACCAAAAGATGAATGGGATTAGTTTTTTCGTCATCGTAGCGGTTGGTTAACTGCCAGGCTTTAGTGATGGCCAAACTGGCTTCAGGGGTAAAATAAGGAGTGATATCGATTTTTTTATTTTTCGGCAATTGCTTGAATTCTTGCCAGCTGATCGGTTTTAAAATCAAATTTTCCGCCTCGAATTTTCTTTTTGGAATATGCTTGATTTTTTCCAATTCTCTTTGAAAGCGATAAAACAGGTAGCAATTGGAAAGCATGGAAAGCCAGAAAATAAAAAGTTGCCAGTTATGGATTAAAAAAACATACCAAACCGGAATTTTTTGTTCCACGGCGGCAAATAAAACCCAGCCAAACATTAAAACTCCCAAAACGCCAAAAAGGATTAAAGTCAAATTAATAACGTTTTTGACGAATAATTTGACTTGATCCTGGGTAATCTGCAAGAAGTTGATTTTTTTGCCCCAATAAATTATTTCGCTGCCGGTCCAGGCGACTAAACCCAGCCCGTCGCACTCAATGCAGTTTTTTCTGTCAATTTTGCCGTTGCCTTGGCAATTAGGGCAAACTAAAATTTGCAGCTGTGATTTTTCCGGTTTGACTTCCGCCATGGTTAGAATAAGCCGATAAAATTATTAAATATTTCATAGCCGATTATGACTGGCAAAATCAACCAAAACAAAAACAGGCAAAAAATCAGTATGGCCCAGACAAAAAGCAGAATCGTCCGGGCGATAATCTGAACGAGACGGATAAAAAAACTGATAATTCGGCCTTCAATGTCATATTGGCCGAACATCGGCGTAAAAAGATTTTTTGCCCAAACCGCCAGGCCAAGCCGTTCTTGCTGACCCTCAATTTCATTAAGGCAGTAAGCAGCGGTTTTAATCAGTCCCTTGGTGTACCACCAAATCGGCCAATACAAAATATCGCCGATTAAGTCGATAGCGACGTACTTGAAGCTGGTAAAGGCGAGGTTATTTGTCATATTTTAGTTAGTATCTTGACATTAATTATAACATAAAATTATTTAAATAAAAATATGAGTTGAAGATAAAAAAAAGAGCCCGCTTTGATGTATCCATACATTTAGGCAGGCTAGAAATGTTTCTGCATTGTTGCTTGGGGCCTCAAGTTTTAAGAGCTGACAAATCGGCATGCCTGCCTTGTCCTCCCAAGATAGGAGGAAACGACTCAGCTGAGTCTCTTTTGCCGCTCATTGCATGGGCAGGGGTACGCCATTTGGCGCTACCCGGGCAGAACATTTCGTGGTGATAACTTTATATCAAAAATGAATATCTGTCAACTTTAAGTAATCGCGAAAAGTTTGTTAAATTCTTTTTTTATCTCTTCTTTTATCCTTTCTTCGGAAAAAAAAGTCGTAACAATTCCCGGCAGATCGCTTTCGCCGATTACTTCTTGGTCGGTTACAATAACCGTTCCGGAAAAATCAATCGTCAAAAATAGCTTTTCAACCGTGAACGAAAAACGCATGAAATTATCTTGCCAGCTTTTTTGCGGGTCAACTACCGTCAGACCGGAAAAATTTCTGCCAATCAGTTCGTTGAGTTTATCGTCAATTTTTTGAATTGCCCCGGCTTGAGTGGTTTGGTGCAAAAGCGTGAGTTTCATATTTTTTATAATTATTAATGACAATTCTTTACTTATACCACTGGCACTCTTCTGCCACGCAGCCGCAGCTAACGCCATATTTTGTCTGGTCGTAGCAATCCGTCCATTCGCAAGTGCTGACTTCGCCGTTATTGGCCAAACCACAAATTTGGCCGGAGCAACCGGTGGCAGCGCAATCGGCATCAGTCTGGCATTTAGCTTTAGTTGAACGGCCGCAAAAGCCATTAAGATTAGTGGTAATTTTTTCCGCCTTGTTGTCTTGGCAATCAATGGCGCAGTTACATTTATCTTCTTTATTTTTTACATCACAAACGCCATTGCCGCAATTGCTGCAGACGCCGATATCGCCTGGAGGGTTTGAGGCCTTACAATCGCCATTGTAACCAATATTATACATCGGTTTTAAGCTGCCGCAGCAAGTAGCAGGTAAAAAATCATCATTCAGCCTCGTTTGTTCCCCTTCTTTGGCACAAACATCGTTACTCGCTTGATTATTATTTATAATTGGTTTTTGAGTGCAACTGCTTAAAATGAATAAGCTGATGATAAAAGCAGAAAGCAAAAATGTTTTTTTCATAATTTTTCTTTTTTAATCGCCTGCCTAATTTCAGACATTAAAGTTAAATAAAAACTAAGATTATTCAGCGTTGCCAATCTCATGCCTAGCGGCTCGTTAGTATTGAGATTTCTTCCTTCTTATTACCATACCGACAATACCAATAATAACCGCAAGTAGCCCTAGTAGTTGGCCGCCAGGGCTATCGTCATATTCACCGTATACAAACATAAACACCCCAAACAATATGACGATAATTAATCCCGCTTTAGACTTATACCACTTCATAATTTCCCTTTTTTAATCGCCTGCCTAATTTCAGACATTAAGGTTAAATAAAAACTAAGATTATTCAGCGTTGCCAATCTCATGCCTAGCGGCTCGTTAGTGTGGAAAAGGTGATGCAAATAAGCTTTGGAGTATTGTTTAAGATTAGTTTGGTTAATTGGCGAAAAGTCTGATTTATATTTGGCATTAGTGATGTTGATGGTTTTATAGAATTTATCATTCTGAGGCCGAAGGCCGAAGAATCTCTGAGATCCTTCCCTTTCGCTTCGCTTATGATCAGGATGACGACGAGAAGGTTGACTCCATAAATACAGCCGGCCATGCCTGGCCTCCCGGGTCGGGATGACGCAGTCAAACATATCAATCCCCTGTTTTACCGCGGCGACGATTTCTTCCGGCCTTCCCAATCCCATTAAGTACCTTGGTTTGTTTTCCGGTAAAAACGGCATGACCCAGTTCAAAATTTCTCTCATTTTTTCCCGCGGTTCACCGACAGCCACCCCGCCAATGGCATAGCCGTCAAACTCAAGGGCGGTAATTTCTTTGGCTGACTTTAGCCTCAAGTCTTTGTAGATTCCGCCCTGGATTATCCCGAATAATTTTTGATTTTTCGTTTTGAAGCTTTTTTGGCAGCGGCCAGCCCAGCGGGTGGTTCTTTCCATGGCCAGCTTAACTTTTTGTTTGGCCGCCGGATAGCCGATAACGTCATCAAAAGCCATGGCGATGTCAACGCCGAAGTCTTTTTGAATTTGCATTGACAATTCCGGAGTTAGCAGATATTTTTTGCCGCTGGTTGGATCGGAAAATTCTACGCCGGCTTCGGAAATTTTTCTCAAATTAGCCAAAGAAAAAACCTGAAAGCCGCCGGAATCAGTTAAAATCGGTCCCGGCCAATTCATAAACCGATGCAGTCCGCCGGCTTTTTTAATCAGCGAATTGCCCGGGGACAGCATTAAATGATAGGTATTAGCCAAAATAATTTCCGCATTGAGATTTTGCAGCTCGTCAGCCGCTAAATTTTTTACCGCCCCTTTGGTGGCAATCGGCATAAAAAAAGGACCATCAATATCGCCGTGCGAGGTTGCGAGCTTGGTTAGCCTAGCTTTGGTGCGGGTAGATTTTTTTAAAACTTTAAACATTGATAATAAAATAAGAAAATAAAAAATTAAGAAATTAATTTATTTTCTTATTTTCTTAATTTTTTATTTTTGGGCTTACTCGGTAATGTCGATAACTAAGCCTCGGCCGCCGCCAATTTGATCATCTTCTAAATTTGAGGTTATGGCCTGTCCGGTTTTAGTAATTTGAGAATTATTGGTCTTGTCGGTTGCCGTCAGGGTAGTTTGATCGGTCAAAATCAGTAGTTTTCTCACCTGCTTTTTAGTCGGTATAACGGAAATATCAAACCAGCAGTTCAAATCGGAAAAACTTTTATTGGCCGGGATTTTATTGATTGTCCAGCTGATTGTCCGATCCTTAGAATTATATTTGATTTCACCGGCTTTGACATAAAATTTATTTTCCCAGTTTACGCCGTCAGGCAATTTAGTGCTGACTTCAACATTATTAACTTCATGAAGGCTGTTGGCGATTGACCAATAAATTCTGAAAGTTGTTTTTTGACCGACTACCGGCGGCAGTGGTCCGGTTCCGACCGCCAGGTTGTCATCGTCAAAATAGCGGCCTTCATTTTTTAATTCAATGTCCGTGTTGATATTATTTACGATTTCATTGCTGCTGACTTTCAGGTCGGTAACCGCCAGGTCGCCAATTTTTTCAATGCTGGCAGCCGATTTGCTTTTGACCTGCAAATTAGCCTCGCTCAAATTGACTTGATTAGCGTCTTTGACTTTAATTGAGAAATCAATCGTGCCAGAATCAAGCGGCTTGACTACATCAAGCTGGGAAATCTGGTCTTTATTCCAGGTAATTTGATTATCTTTGACTAAGCCGGCGTGTTTATCGTCTAAATTCGACCAATCCAAAATATTAGAGTCTAAAGCGATAGCAAAAGAAACATTGCTTAAATCTTTATCGCCTAAATTTTTATAGACAATGGAATAAGTCAGGGTCTGGCCGAAACTAATCGGCTGGCCTTGATTGGAACCGTTGATAATCAAGTCGACGCTTAGGCCCGGCTGGATAATTTCGGTGGTAATTGATTTTTCCTGTTGAACCGAAAATTCATCGGAATCGGGCTTTAAAAAACCGATTTGAATCGAGAAATTCGGCTTAGTATTTTGGGGGTCATTCAAATAGCCGCCAGTGATGCTGAGTTCGCCTTCCTGGTTTTTACCCAAAGTGTCAATTAGCCATTCATTATTTAAGCTGCGGGCGTCGGCGGCTTGAACGGTCGGCTGAGGAGTTGCCTCTTGAAAGACAAAGTTGCTTGGATAGTTGGCAACAATTTTTACTTTGGTCAAATCCTGGCTGGAATTATTGCGATAGGTTATTTTGTAAGTTACCTTTTTCTCCGGCAAAATTTGCGATGGGCCGTCCAGGCTGATTTCTAAAATTGACGAGGTAACTTGGCTGCTGAACGAAGCCGTATCTTTAAAAACTGAGCTGAAATTTTTTGGCTGAAATGAAGCGGTGGCATTGATGGTTTTGATTGAACCGACTTCGCCGATTAATTTTCCTTTGATTTCAATTTGGCCGCTGGCACCCACCCCTAAAGTTCCCAAATTCCAAGCCGTATTGAAGTCATTGGCCGGGGCCGGTTGGGCGGAAATAAATTCAAAATTATCAGGATAGCGAAAAATTATTTCAACATTATCCAAGGGGACATTTTCGACATTTTTATAATTTAAAACATAAACTACTTCGTCGCCGGAGGCAATGCTTTGCTGACCCTGTAATTCGAGTTTGATGCTGCCGCCCGAAAAATTTTTATTTTGATTAAAGATGACAAAGCCCAGCCAGCTAATCGCCGCTAAAATTAAAACCACGGCAATAAAACTGAAAAAAAACATTTTAAACCGGCTTTTTCTCCTCACGTCCAGATGGGAAATGTCGGGCAGGCTGCCGTCTTGGTTGCTGTAAATTTTCATTAAATCCTTTTGGACTGACGATCCGTCTCGGCCGTCAGCTTCTTTTTTGAGTTGTTTTAAGCGGTTGGATTTCATATTTTAGTTCATTTGGCTAAAGCGGCGCCATAAAATTGATCAGTATTAAGTTTGGCTTTGAAACTGACCCCGCTATCGTCGCTGGCAAGGTCAGGCGGAAATTTTGCCAATGGTTTCAAGCCATTATTCAGCTTGAGGTAGCTGCTTAGGTCAGACCCCAGGCTGCCAGCTTGTTTTTGAGCCAGCAAGCTGTAGTAGAAGGTATTTTGGCCTTCCAGGGCGATTTTAAACGGCAGGCGGTATTTAATAGTAACGGACTGGATTTCTCCCGGCTTGAGCTGAAGCCAGTTGCCAAAAACGGTTTTGCCGCTTTCTTTGTAAATATCAGTATCGGTTTTTTCATCTTTGGTTTTTTCGGTTTCAACGCTAAGCAAATCGCTATCGGACTGGTACTCTGGCAGCGGGCTTTCAAAAAATTTGGCCATTGGTTTTTTAAAGCCAGTCGCGGCCAATAAGGTGCTGCCCAGCGGAACATAAAATCTGACATAACTATTATTTTGAACGCCGGTAAAAATGTTTTCGCCGGAAGTACCCGTATGGCGCCGGGTGACTTTAACGGTATCAATTATCGAACCATCGGACTGAACCTCGGCGGCGTGTTCGATTGTTTCCTTGACGACGCCGTCGGTTTTGCCGCCGGCCAAGTTGGTGTGGACAACGGAAAGGTAGTCGCTGTTAGTTTTTTTAATTTCGCCGGCCCAGCCTAAATCGGTTATTAATTTTTCAGTTTGATAATCATTAAAATAAATCAAAAGCTGTTTTTCATTCAAACTGCTTTTAAAGACCTCAAAAAGCTTTTTTAAATCAGCGCCATCGGCCGAAAACAGCTTGTTTAGGAGAATTGGGGCTAAATCGGCAATAAATTGTTTCGGTTTATTTTCTTTTTTATCATACTCAATCTCGACGATTTTTTGGGTTTCAGCGACAAAATTTTGACTGGTAATATCGCGGCCGTACTCCGGCATCGGAATCGGCCCGAAAATAGCGAGCAATTTTTCCATTACCGTTGAAGTCAAGGTGATGACGCCGTCAACGCTTGGTCCGCTGGCATTTTGGTAAAACCACTCGATTTTTTTGGCCGTGGTCGGAAAATCCGGCCACCAGTTGGCATCCTGAAATTCCCACCGCGAATTAATCAGATGCAGCGGTTCGGGCGAGATGACTTTTGGCACCAAAGCGCCTTGCAAATCATAAGTGCCGCCGGGCGGGATGTCTAGTTTTTTAATTTCGCCTTGATCAATATCAGCCAAGGCAAAGCTGCCCATAAATCCGCCGCCGCCGCGCAACTCATTGTTATTCAAAAAAATTACCAGATAGCGTTGCCATTGATTTTGGCCTAAAATTTTTAACAAAACGGTATTAAGGTCATAAAGCCCTTTCAAGCCGGATTCGATTTTTGGCAAATCCGCCAAAACTTTGGTAAAGGTTTCGCGGTGTTCGGCCGGCAGATCGTTAACTTTGATGCTTTGGATTTTAATTTTAGCCTCGTTAAATTTATTTATCGCCGTTTTTAAATCCCCCTGAAAACCAGCCAAAGATTCGTAGTAGCCTTTTAAGTTTTTGCCGTCGATTATTTTTTGGCCGCCAGAAATCAGGATTTGGCCGGTTTCGGCAATAATTTGGCCGGCGGAAAGCAAGGCTAAACCGGAGCTGACGGACCGATTTTGGTCGGGCAGCAGTTTTAAAATGTCGCTGCTCAAAAGATTCAAGTCGTTGATTTCTTTTTGGGCGGAAATAAAATTATTTTTTGCCTGGCCAAATGAGGCATTGGCGCCGTTTAAATCAAAATCAGTAACGGCTTGTTCCCCTTGTTTGAGATTTTCAATCGCTTCGTTGGTCAGGAGCAAAACCCGGTCTTTGGTATCCTGCAAATCTTCATAGTAAGTAAAAGCCTGAAGTGGCAGGATTAAAACGATTGCCATCAGGATAAAAACGGCTACCTTTTTATGCCAGTTTGTCGGAATTTGAAGACTGGAAATTTGGATATAACTGGGTTTGGCAAAAATATCTTCAATTTCTTGTTCCTCAAATGAAGATATTGTCTTTTTGAGTTCGCCTGATTTTTCGACTTGATCTTCTTTTGGGGGTTGTTCGGCTAATGGTTTTTTTAACGAAGCAACCATTAAATTTTTGCTGCCGATAAAATCAACGCAGATTTTATTATTATTTTTTTTGGGTGGCATTTTAGGCGGCTTGATCTGGCTAATCGGTTCCGATTTAGGCTTAGCCGTCGAAGCTAGAAGATTTTTTTCAAACAGCTCTTGATAGGGATTTTTGAGATTAACAATATGAGCCGACCTGATTTTTTGGCCTAATTCAATATTCAGCGAAATTTCTGGTTCGCTTTTTGACTCTTTTAATAAATTATCATCTGATAATCGCTTCCGGCCGAGCCTTTTGGCGGAGGTGATAATTTTTTTTGCTTTTTCTTTTGATTTTTGAGGCATCTAAATATTAAAAAGTAATAATTGAGATTACCTTATTATAACACAAATTAAGTAGTTTCGTAAATTTTTAGAGTTTTCTCGGCGCAGGCCGGCCAATTAAATCTTTTAATCTGATTTAAGCCTCGGTTTTTTAAATTAATATACAATTCCTGATCGGTTAAAACCCGATTGATTATTTCCGCCATTTCCGCCGGATTATTTGGGTTAAAATAAATAGCGCTGTCCTGCAAAATCTCCGGCAGACTCGTGGAATTTGAGGCGACAACCGGCGTGCCGCAAGCCAATGATTCCAGCGCCACTAAGCCGAAACCTTCGCAAAAAGATGGCAAAACAAAAATTTCAGCCGCATTATATAGCAATGGCAGATCAAAATCTTGAATAAAGCCGGGTTGGATAATGTCGGTTTTAAACGGTGAATTAACAATCGCCAGGCTAATTTCCGGATAGCGCGGGTCTGGTCGGCCGCCTAAAACCAGCTGGTAGTCAAGCCGGTACCGGGATTTAACTAAATTGAAAGCCTTGATTAAATTCGGCAAATTTTTATGGTCACGCCAAACGCCGGTATAAAGAATAAACGGCTTGGTGATGTTATAAGCTTTTTTTGCGGCTAAAATTTTATTTTGATCATTTATTTCTTTATATTCCGGGCCGATGCCGAGATAAATCACTTCGATTTTTTCCGGCCTGACTTTAAAAAATTTAAGCAGATTGTCTTTGGTATGATTTGACACGGTAATGATTTTTTTCGCCCTTTTAATTCCCTGTCCAAAAACCAGATTATAGCCTAATTTTTTAATGACTGACTTTTTGACGTTTGGCCCCGGAAAAAAATAAGGCGTAATGTCATGGATAGTAACAATAAATTTTTTGGGGTAAAGCAGCGGCACGTTGAAATGGGGAAAATGAACCAAGTCCAGATTGTATTGCAATAATTTTTTCGGCATTTCAAACTGTTCGGCCAGGCTATACCAGCGGCAATTCACTCTGATTTTTTTGATCCGCTCATTGGGCGGGGTAAATTCGGAATAGCCCGGTTCGCGCATAAATAAAAAATATTCGTTGGTTTTATCCAATTCAAAAAGCTGATCGGTCAAATTTTTGACATAAACGCCAATCCCCGTTGTTGATTTGGCGCCGTACATTCTGGCATCAATTCCAATGCGCATAGAAAAAAATTAGGAATTATTCTCCAATTTATGGTTTGTCGTCCCCGACTCGATAATTTTTAAAATCTGCTCCGCCGCCGACCGCCAATTAAATTTTTTGGCTTGGACAAATCCCCTTTCCTTAAGCAAATTTTTCAATCTTTCATCGGCTAAAAATTGATTGATTACTGTCGCCAGTTCATTGAAATTATTCTGGTCGATTAAAAGTCCGGCATTGCCGACCGATTCAACCAGTGCCGAATTAAAGCCGCTGATAACCGGCGTGCCACAGGCCATGGCTTCCAGCGGCGGCAAACCAAAGCCCTCATAAATCGAGGGATAAACAAATAATTTGGCTAAGCCATAAAGCGCCGGCCGATCAGATGAATCAACGTAACCCAAAAATTTAATCCGGTCTTTGGCTGGTGATTTTTGCCAAAGCTGGTAAATTTTTTGGTATTTCCAGGCCGGACTGCCGGCAATTACCAAATGAACCGACTGGTTAGTAACTTTTTCAAAGGCTAAAATCAAGCTTTCCACGTTTTTTCTCGGTTCCAAATTTCCTAGGTAAAAAATGTAATCATTGGGCAGCTTAAACTTATTTTTAACTCTTGCCTTCTCCGATTCGGCGATTGGCTTGAAAAATAGGTCATTAACGCCGTTATAAACCACTTTAATTTTTTCCGGCGGAATTTGATAGAATTTGATAATATCGTTTTTGGTATTTTCGGAAATGGCAATAATGACATCCGAATTTTGGCAGAGTTTTTTCGGCGCAATCAGGCTATGCCAAATCTTTTTTTTGGCCGTAAAAAATTCCGGATAGATTTCAAAGGAAAGGTCGTGGACGATTAAAATCTTTTTGCAGTCTCCGGAAAGGTTGGAAAACAAAAAACTCGGCGTCAAAAAAACGTCAACCCCGCCGATTAATTTGTCAATTTCGGCCACTTTCAAAAGCCGCAGCGACAAGTTAAAAATTTTATTGGGATAATTAAAGCCTTTGTCGGTTACGTTAGGATAATTAAACTCCGGCACTTTTGATTTTTTTGACGAATTATAAAATAAAAAATATTGATTTCGGGAATCAATTTTAAATAAATTGGAGACTAGGTTGTATGTGTATTCGCTGATGCCGGAGTATTGCTTTTCCATCAGACAGCGAATATCAATGCCGATTTTCATAGTTTAAAAGCCGCATTTAATCTGGGAATTTTTTAGTTTTTGCCATTCGCTCTCGATCAATTCTCTGATTTCTTTTTTGAATCTTTCCGTACTGAATTGTTCGGCGTAATCTTTAATTTTAATCGGATTGTAATCTTCGGGTTTGAAGCGGACAATCGCATCGGCCAAAGCTTCCCAGGTCTGTTCGTCAAAAAATTTGCCCGTTTGGCCTTCGACGACGGTTTCGCAGGCACCGCCGGCGGCTAAAGCGATAACCGGCCGACCGCAGGCCATTGATTCAACCGCCGTGATGCCAAAGTCTTCGATTTGTGGATGGACAAAGGCAATTGCCTCGCTGTAGAGCTTGGCCAGTTCGGTTTGGCTAATTTTGCCCAAAAATTCAATATTTTGCTTGGCCAAGTTTTTAAGATTTTTTTCCTCCGGCCCGGTGCCAAAAATTTTTAAAGGGATGCCCAGCCGGTTAAAAGCTTTAATGGCAATATCAAATCTTTTATAAGCGACCAGCCGGCCGCCGGTTAAAAAGTATTTGCCGACAGCGGGTGAAATTTGAAAATTATTAGTATCGACTGGCGGGTGGATAATTAGGCTGTCCCGGCGATAATATTTTTTTATCCGATCGGCAACGTTTTTCGAATTAGCGATGAAATAATCAACCCTTTGAGCAGACAGCTGATCCCAAATCCGCAGCTGGTTTAAAATCAGCGGAATAATTTTTTTTATCAGCCGGTTATATTTCAACTCTTCAACGTAGCGGTGGGTGTCCGACCAAAGATAGCGGGTTGGGGTATGGCAATAGCAAAAGTGAAGCGTATTTGACCGGGTGATTATGCCTTTGGCCATGGCGGAACAGCTTGATAAAACCACGTCATAATCCATCAAGTCGTAACTTTCCGTGGCGGTCGGCATCAACGGTAAAAACCATTGATAATGTTTTAGCGCGGCCGGCCAATTCTGCAGAAAAGAAGTCCTAATGTCTTTATCCTTGAAAATTTGGCCGAGTTTTTCCCGATCATAAAGCAAGGTGTAAGTCGGCGCCTCGGGCCACATTTCTAAAAACACCTGCAGAACTCTTTCGGCCCCGCCCTCTTGGATTAAATGGTCATGAATTAAAGCTACCTTCATCCCGTTAGAGGCCTGCTCGGCTAGAAATTTTTCCAACGGAGCAGGTGTTAATTATTAATAATATAAATCCGATATAATCATAATCAGTCATATAATTATTGCCTCTGACGGGATTCATTCGGTTTGCCTCCTTTTAATAATCGCACCCGGCGTTTTAAAAATTATCTGCAAATCCAAGGCTAACGACCAATTTTCAATATAGTAAGTGTCAAGTTTGATTTCTTCCTCAAAATCCAAATCCGACCGGCCGGAAACCTGGGCTAAGCCGGTAATCCCCGGCCGAATGGTTAAAACTTTTTTATGGTGCCGCTGGTATTTGGTAACTTCTTCGAGTTCATGCGGCCGCGGCCCGACTAAGCTCATCTTGCCGATTAAAACAATAAAAAGTTCAGGCAGCTCATCAATACTGAAACGTCTGATAATTTTTCCAATCCTGGTAATTCTCGGATCATTTTTAAATTTCATCATCGGCGAGCCATCCCGTAAATTTTTTTGTTGGGCTAAAAATTCCGGATCAAACCGGTATTGATGGGCATTTTTAATCATTGATCGAAATTTAAAGTACGAAAAAGGCTTGCCGAATTGGCCCGCTCTTTGGTAAAGAAAAAATACCGAGCCGGCTGAATCTAGCTTAATCGCCAGCGCGGCCAGCAACATTACCGGCGAGGTTAGAATAATTAAAATGATTGCGCCGACAAGATCAAAAGTTCTTTTATAAATCCGGCCCCAGCCGTCAAGCCGGGTTTTTTTTACTTCGACTACCGGCATGCCGGCGTAAGTTACTACCTCTAAATTAGTCAGCTGAGTGCCTAATAAATCAGCAGTATATTTAAAATCCAAATGGTACTCGTTGGCTAAATTGATTAAATCGATAGTTTGTTCCGTATTGGCGTTAGGATTAACTTCAATAATTTCATCAACCGAGTCGGTCTCGGCCATCGCTTTAATTTTTTCGGCAATCGGCGAGCTAAAATCCGAAAATTGAGCCACGACCCGATAACCCAATGATTTATGGTCGGTAAATTCTCTAATCAATTCTTTAGCCACTTGGCCGTTACCGATAATTGCCAGCCGGTGAACGCCAAAGCCGAATTTATAGGAAAATTTTTTACTGGTTCGAATAATTAATCTTTCCAGGCTGACAAAAATGATGGCCAAAACCCAGACGGCGATGATAATAAAACGGGAATCAAATAAAAAACGGGAAAAAACCATAACGGCTAAAACCAAAGCCAGGCCGGCGGAGCAAGCGACAAAAACCCGGCCGAGCTCCTCCCGTAATTTTTTAGTGCCGCCGATGGTATAAAGGCCGGCTAAACCAAAAATTGCCACCCAGCAAAGTCCAATAACTAAAGTCAAACTGAAGTAATCTTTGAAAGGTAAATTAAAAATTACCGGCCTGACATTTTGCACGATTGGCAAAAAGCGGATAAAATAAGCGGCAATGGCGGCAAAAATTAAAGCCAGATAGTCAAGCGGCGGCTTCACCGCGACAAATATCAATTCGGAACGTTTCATTTGATAAGTTAATATAAAGCGATAAAGCAAATAAAGCGATGAGCGAGATAAAGATTTTTATGAGTATAGAATAACAAAAATTTAAGTAAAAATCAACCTGACCTTGACAAGCTCAAATTTTTATGTTAATATAAATTTTGTCCAAGTAAGCTAGATGATCGCCCCCCACTTTCTATGTTCTATGTGTATGTTCTAAAACTTAATAACGGCAAATTGTATTTCGGATATACTAGCGACCTTCAGCGTAGAATTAAAGAGCATACTAACGGTGAATCAACCTTTACAGCGAGTTGCAGGCCATTAAAATTAGTATATTACGAAGCCTATAACTCAAAAGAGGATGCCCAAAAAAGAGAAAAAGTATTAAAACAGTTTAAGGGTAGCTATGGTCATTTGAAAAAACGCATCCAAAAAAGTATTGATAGAAAATAGAAATTAGAAAGTGGGGGGAGGAAAGTCCGAACACCACTAGCGGTAGCTCCTAACGGGAGCCGAGAGCAACAAAAGAATAGAAGCGCTTAAGACTTCTGGACTTTTGCCAAGCTTAGGGCAAGTGCAACAGAAAATATACCGCCCCCCACCTTCTGTTCAACATTAGTGATTTAAAATCACTTAAGTGAGCGAGGCGGTTCCGCCTTACTATATTCATTGATCTAAAAGATGATGACTAGAAGGTGGGGGGTAAGGTTGAAAACGTGGGCCCGCCTTCGCGCGGGATAATCCGCTTCGCCATCTTGGCTTCGGCGGAAAAAGTAAGAGCCCACGCACGACAGACTGGTGACAGTCGGTGTGGTAAACTCCTGCCTGGTGCAATGCCAAATTTGGTCGGCAGCACGAGCCTAATGGCAACATTAGGCCAAGATAGATGATCATCTCCCCCACTTTTTTAAAAAATGGGGGAACAGAATTCGGCTTACCGGCTTGCTTGGACAATAAAAAATATCTCTTTTGACGAGGTATTTTTTGTTTGCTAAAATTAATTTGTCCTGGCAGCTGTTACTTCGGTAAGTTAGAGGTAATAATTGCTGCTGCGATGCAATGCCGCCAGTGAGTAGGCAACCAAGCTGCTTAGTTTTATGCGGTTAGAGCTGAATTTCGGCTCATCAAGGTTGTCAAAACCAAACTCTGCCTGATTAGGTGAGCTCCAAGCTTCTGGCGGCTCTTTTTTTTATTTTAATGCTTCATCAATGGCTTCATTAACCAGCTTATCCGCCAGTTTATTGTCGGTTCGATAGATATGAGTATATTTGACTTTTTTAAATCCGGTCGCCAAATTCCAGGCTTTGACAAATAAAATCGCCAAGTCGGCATTTTTTACTTTATATTTTTGGCTTAATTGCTGCTGAACTAATTCGCTGTCCAAAAAGACATCAACTTCGGCAGCCCCTAGTTCTTTGGCTTTTTCCAGTCCCAAAATTACCGCCTGATATTCCGCCTGGTTATTGGTAGCATGGCCGATAAATTTTTTGTACGTTAAAATCTTGTCGTCGTATTTTAAAACGACGCCAATTCCCGCCGGGCCAGGATTACCCCGGGCGCCGCCGTCAGTATATAAAATTATTTTAACCATATATTTGCCAAAGGTTAATGCCACTATTGAGGATCATTCTAACGGCAAAATAGAATAATATCAAGGCCATAAAGTTATAAACTATTCTCACAATTTTTTGATTAGTTAAAACTTTTTTGAATCGAGAAAAAATATAAACAATAATCATAGTAGCCACGAGCCAGCCAAATTCAAAAATAAGTAGAAAAAGCCATTGGCCAAAAAATAAAATTTTATTTGCCTCAAAGGCCAAGGGGACACAAATAGTTACCCAAAAAAGCCAAAATGAGCCGTTAAGCAAAGTTAAAATAAAGATTTTTTTAAAAGTAAAAACCCTTGCCCCATTATCAGTAATTGAATTAATCTTTGAAACTTGCCAGGCCAGGTAGATTAGAAAAAATCCGCCGAAGAGGGCGGTAAAATAAAAAATCTGTGGCGATGGATTGAGAGAAAAAACTACGGCTAAAACAACAATCGCTACCATTGATTCGGCGATCAATCCCCAGAAAATTGTTTTGAGGCTTTTAACAAACCCTAATCGCAATGATTCTGAACAGCAAGAGATAATTAATGGGCCGGGATTGGCTCCGCCAATTAAACCAAGAACAAAAATACTCAGTATTTCACCTAAAATTTTATTTAGCATATTTAAAGACATAAAGAAAGTAGGTTGGTAGGACGGTAGGAGGTAGGAAATATTTTGTTCCTACTAACCTACTTCTTGTTAATTCTCAAATCGACAATCTTTAGCTGCAACTCCCGGTTGCCATTCCATTCATTAACATCCACTTCGAAAATCATATCAACTTTATCCCCCACCTTTAATTTCGCACACCAATCACCAAAACAAAAACCAATGGTTTTGCGGATTATCGGCGTGGTATGTTTAACCATCAGCCGGAGATGTTTGCCATCCTGGCCCAAAGTCTGCATTTCCGCGACCGTCAGATTTTGCGCCAGAAACCGCGGCTTGGGATTGCCTTCACCGTAAGGCGGAAATTTTGCCAATTCCTCAAATAATTCCCAATTAACCTGCTCTAGTTTTATTTCAGCGTCAATCTCTAAAATCGGCTTAAGATCTTTGCCGGTTAGTTCCGCTTCGGCTAATTTAGTCATGGCCTGGATAAAAAGTTCAAGGCTCGGTTCATCTTTAAGGGTAAAGCCAGCGGCCTGGCCATGACCGCCATAACGGGTTAAATACTGGTCGCATTTTTGAATCGCTTCGATAATATTAAATTCAGGGATACTTCGACCGGAGCCGATAATTTCGCCGTTGTAGCGGCTGATTACCAAACTCGGGCGGTTAAATTCATCGGTAATCCGGCCAGAAACTAAACCGACAATTCCGGTCGGCCAGTCCGTGCCGACAATGGCCAAAAATTTTTGGTCTTTAACCGAGCCTAAGATTTCCTTGGCCGCCGCCGTAATTTTTTCCGTCAGCTGCTGGCGCTGAGTATTGGTTTGGTTTAATTCTAAAGCTAATTTTTGAGCTTCCTCTACTTGGTCGGTAATCAAGAGTTGATAGGCCGAACTGGCGTGGTTGAGCCGGCCGGCCGCATTGAGCCGCGGCGAGATTTGCCAGCCAACCACTCGTTCGTCAATCACGGTCAAGTTATTACTCATTTTTTCAATTAATTTCAAAAGGCCGAGCCGCTTGGTTTTTTGCAAAACAATTAAACCGTACTTAACTAAAATCCGATTTTCGGCAAGCAACGGCTGCATATCGGCAATGGTGGCAATTGCCACTAAATCCAACAGCCATTTTTCAAAACCGGTCTCGAGCTGATTGACCTTAAAATCCTTTTGCTTTTTGGTAATCGCCTGGGCTAGTTTAAAAGCCACGCCGCAGCCGCATAAACCCCGGAAGGGATAGGTTTCTTTTTCAACATTCGGATTGATAATAGCAAATGCCTCGGGTAAAATTTTTGGCTGGTGGTGGTGATCGGTAACAATCACTTCTACCCCTTTTTGATTTAGCAAGTCGATTTCTGTTTTATTGGAAACACCGCAGTCAACCGTAATCAATAATTTTGTCCCTTTGGCGGCTAATTCGGTTACCGCCTCAATATTTAAACCATAGCCTTCGGTTTCCCGGTAAGGGATATAAACATCAGGCTTGCCGCCCAAACCCCGTAAAAGCTCAACGAGTAAAGCCGAGGAGCATACCCCGTCAGCGTCGTAATCGCCGTAAACAACGATTTTTTCTTTGTTTTCTATAGCCGTTAAAATCCGATTGACAGCCTTTTCCATCTCAGTAAATAAAAACGGATCAGAAAGATTTTTTTCGTATTCCGGGTTTAAAAAATCGTCAATGTTTTGCTGAACATTCAGTCCTCGGTTAAACAGCAGCTGCAAAACAATCGGATTAATTTCGGGAAAATGGTTGAAATCCGACTCTGCCAACCCTGGTTTTACTTCCCATTTTTTTTCTAGCATACCCTGTTAGTAACTGGCTTAATGATTAGGTAAAATTTGGCGCCGTTAGGTTATTTCTAACGGGACGTAGGAAATTATTTTACCATTTACTTTGGCTTAATTCAAATTTTAGCTGCCAATATTTTTGGCGATTTTAGCCAAAATTTTGACGGTTTATCCAAAATGAGATAAAGTAAATTAAGCTTTTAGCTCTAATTGATTAAATTATATGACCAAGGCAAAAAAAAGATGGCAAAAAGTGGTCTGGTTTTTCGTGGCAATTGCCACCATTTTTTCAATGGTAATTTGGACAATTGGCATCGGGCTTTGATTTTTTACTCACTGATTAAAGCTAAAAAAATACCCTTGGCTTCAAGGGTATTTTTTTATCGTTTTAAAACCGCCAAGAAAGCTTCGGGCGGAATATCAACTTTACCCTGTCCCCTGGCCATCATTTTCTTTTTACCTTTCTTTTGTTTTTCCAAAAGTTTTCTTTTTCGAGTATAATCGCCGCCGTAAAGCTTGGCGGTAACATCTTTGCGCAAAGCCGACAAATGTTCGGCCGCAATTACCCGGCCGCCGATTGAAGCCTGAATTTTAATCATAAACATCTGGCGGGGCAAAGTTTCCTTCAAAGATTGGACAATTTTTCGGCCGAGGTAGTAAGCTTCGTCTTCATAAACCAAAGAGCTTAAGGCCTCAACTTTTTCTTCGGCGACTAAAATATCAAGCCGGACAATATCAACCGACTCGTAGGCTAAAAAATCATAATTCAAAGAGGCATAGCCGGAGGAAACGCTTTTCAGCTTATCATAAAAATCAACCAGCAAAGCGGTTAAGGGAACATGGTAGTGCAAAACCGCAATGCTTTCATCCAGGTATTCCGTATTCAAATAAATTCCCCGTTTAGCCGAAACCAGCTGCATGATGCCGCCGAGATACTCTTTGGGCGAAAAGATGTCAACTAGCATTATCGGTTCCAAAGTCTTTTCAATCATTTCCGGCTTGGGCAGCTCTTGAGGGCTGTGAATCACTATGTCCTTGCCATTTTTTAGTTTAATTTGATAAGCAACGCTGGGGACAGTAACGACTAGCTCAAGGCCATATTCCCGCCTTAGCCGCTCCTGAACAACTTCCAAATGAAGCAACCCCAAAAAACCGCAGCGAAAGCCAAAGCCTAAAGCCGAAGAATTTTCCGGTTCATAAATTAAAGCGGCATCGTTAAGTTTTAATTTTTCGATGGCTTCTCTTAATCTTGCATATTGGTCGCCTTCCTTGCAGAATAAACCGGCAAAAACCATCGGCTTAACTTCTTTATAACCCGGCAGCGGCAAAACTTGGCTGAGCGCGGTAGTAATCGTGTCGCCGACTCGGCAATATTGAATCTCTTTTAAGCCGGTAACAATATAGCCGATTTCGCCTGACTGGAGTTTTTCGGTTTTAACGAATTTCGGACTGAAATAGCCGACCTCTAAAACTTCCGACGTTTTTTTGGTTGATAAAAAATTGATTTTATCGCCGACTTTGATTTCGCCGTCGACGACTCGGACTTCAGCGATAATGCCTCGGTATTCGTCGAATTTTGAATCAAAAATCAAAGCCCGGATCGGTCGATTCAAATTCGGCTGGGGCGGCTTGACTTTAGAAATAACCGCCGCCAAAATTTCCGCTACGCCTTGGCCGGTTTTAGCTGAGACTAATAAAATTTCTTCAGCTTGGCAACCGACCAGCTGGCAAATTTCGTGTTTAGTTTTTTCCACTTCCGCGTTTGGCAAATCGATTTTATTAATCACTGGAATAATGGTTAAATCCTGTTCAAGCGCCAGATAAAGATTGGCAACGGTTTGCGCCTGGACTCCTTGAGTGGCGTCAACCAAAAGAATCGCCCCTTCGACGGCCGCCAAACTTCTCGATACCTCGTAGCTGAAATCAACGTGACCGGGAGTGTCAATCAAATTGAGCTCGTAATTTTGCCATTTCATCCGCACCGGCGTCAGTTTAATCGTGATTCCCCTTTCCCGTTCGATATCCATCTGGTCTAAAATCTGTTCTTTCATTTCCCGCCCCGAAATCGTGCCGGTCAATTCTAAAAAACGGTCCGCCAAAGTGGACTTTCCGTGATCGATATGAGCAATGATGCAAAAATTTCTAATTTTATCCATAAATTTAAGTAATGGATTAGTATTCAACCCCGCACCAATTCAAATCATTAGAACCCAACTTTAAAAATAAGTAAGCTACTAGGCGGCTTCGCACGCAAGAATTAACGGATTTATTTTAAAATCTTTTGCGGAATTTGGTGCGGGGTGAGCAATGATGCAAAAATTTCTAATTTTATCCATAAATTTAAGTAATGGATTAGTATTCAACCCCGCACCAATTCAAACTAGCAGAAGTTTTTAGTGTTTTACTGATTTAGGTCAGCTTGTCTTCTTCGACTATGGCTTCGGCGATAACCGGCCGCTTCAAAAATTTCTTTTTGAATGAATTAATGAATATTTCCAGTTCTTCGCTTTTAAGCAGCCAGCAGATGAGAAAATAAGCCGCTAAACCGACGGCGGTGGCGGCAATGGTCTGAGTGGCGACGCCGACAAAAGTCTGCAAACCCATTATTTTTTCAATCGGGTATTTGACGGCCTGAGCCGTGATGGCCAGCATAAAGGTCGCCGTCATTATTTTTATCAAAGAAGCCGCAATTTTTTCTCCATCTAGCTTACCTAATCGGTAATGTAAAATCAAGACCAGCAAAAGCAAGTTTAAAATATTGGCCAAAGAAAAAGCTAAAGCCAGGCCGGAAACGCCGAATGGCTCAATTAACATTAATGACAGGATGATATTAGCGAAGGCCGCGATCAAACCGACATAAAAAGGCGTTTTACTGTCGCGCTGGGCGTAAAAAGCCCGAACTAAAACTAAAACTAGCGACTGGGCGAATAAGCTGAAAGCGAAAAGCGAAAGGGTTTCCAAAGTTAAAACCGTATCTTCCCAGTTAAAGCGGCCGGTGCCTAAAACCACTCTGACGATTTGCGCCCGCAAAATAATTAAAAGGGCTGAAGCCGGCAGTACAAAAAATAAAATCTGCCGGGAAGCCAAAGAAACCGAATCAATAAATTTCTTTTTGTTATTGGCTAATTCGGAAAAAGTCGGAAAAGCGGCAATGGCAAAAGAAACGCCAAAAAGGCCCAAAGGAAAACTTTGGATATTATTGGCTAAATTAAAAATAGTAATACTGCCGACAGCCAGAGTTGAACCGATAATGGTAACGACTAAAAAATTTATTTGGGAAATTATCAAGCCGAAAGTCCGAGGCACCATCATTTTTAAAATTTCCCTCAAGCCTTTATCGGTCAGATCGAAAATCAGCTTATAACGGTAACCCAAAGAAATAACCATTGGAATTTGGATTAAAAGATGCATTAAAGCGCCCAAAACTACGCCCCAAGCTAAACCATAAATTCCCCAGTACTTGGTAAAATACAAAGCTCCAATAATAATGCCGATGTTATAGAAAACCGGGGCAATTGAATAAATAAAAAATTTTTTAAACGACTGCAAAACGCTGCCGATTAAGCCGGAGAGACCCAAAAAAATCGGGCTCAAAAACATAATTTGGGTCAGAGTCGTCGTAATTTTCAGTTCGGCCGACCCAAAACCGGGAGTAATTATTTTGACCAGCCAAGGTGCCAAAACGACAAAAAGACCGGAAATTATAATTAAAGCGACAAACATGACATTCAAACAAATATTGGTCAGCCGCCAAGCTTTTTCTTTGTTATTCAGGTAGCTGGTAAAAATGGGAATAAACCCGGCCGACAAAGCGCCTAAAACCAGCAGATTAAAAATTAAATCCGGAATCCGGAATGCCGCGTAATACATATCCAGCTCGGCGCCGGCCCCGAATTCGCCCGCCAAGACGCGGTCTCGCAAAACTCCGAGCAGCCGGGAAACCAAAGAAGCTGCCCCTAAAATTATGGCAGCCGAAGTGATGGTTTTTGATTGGCTGTTGAATATTTTTTTTAGCATAGTTTGGCGGTTTGTTCGGCGATCATTAATTCTTCGTTAGTCGGAATTACTAAATTTTGAGCTTTCGGCCATGATTTTTTGAAATCTTTCATCACCAATCTTCTGACATCGGCATTTCTTTCGCCGGTGCCAGCGGTAAAAATAACATAATCAACGCCGCCCATCAGCGTGGCGTAATTGCCTAAATAGCGCAAAATATTATAGGTAAACATTTTCAAAGCCAGCTTGGCCAATTTTTTTTCTTTTTGGTTAAATTTTTTGGGCGGAGTATAACCAGGAATTTTATAGCCCGCGGCAATCATGATGTCGCGCATGTCGTTACTGTAGCCGAAAATTCCCAAAAGGCCGGATTTTTTATTAAGAATTTCTTCAACTTCGTCAATATTCAAACTTAATTTTTTCATTAAAAAGAAAGCAACTGACGGATCCAAATTGCCGCTTCGGGTTCCCATCATTAAACCCTCCAGGGGTGTAAAGCCCATTGAAGTTTCTATTGCTTTGCCATATTTAGTAGCCGTAACGGAACAGCCGGAACCAAGATGGCAGGTAATTAATTTTAGCTTAGTCAATGGTTTTTTCAGTTTTTCCGCCGCGGTAATGGCGACATACTGATGGGATATGCCGTGAAAACCATAGCGTCGAATGCCGAAATCCAAGTAATATTTATAAGGAATCGCGTAAAAATACGCATAATCGGGAATAGTTTTATAAAAGGCCGTATCGAAAACCGCCACATTTTTAATCTTAGTCATGGTTTGCAGGCAAGTTTTGATGCAGGCAAGATTAACCGGGTTATGAAGCGGCGCGAGCTGGCTAAAATTTTCCAGTTTAGGCAGATTTTTTTGGGTAATCACGGTCGGCTCGGTAAAAAGATTGCCGCCATGAACTACCCGATGGCCGATAATTTTTATCTTTTTCTTCCAGTGGTTTAAATGAGTCAAGACGATCTGCAAAGCCTGGTTATGGTCAGTAATCCCTTCCGGATAATTTTTCATCACCATTCTTTTTGAAGAATTTTCCGAAATACTGATAAAAGAACCGGGCAAGCCGATTTTTTCAACAATTCCCGAAACGGCAATACTAAAATCGATTTCGTGAAAAATTTTAAATTTTAGAGTCGCCGAACCGGAGTTGATAACCAAAATATACTGTTTTAGCTTGGCCATAGCTGACTGAAATTAGTCTAATTTAGATTTAACAATCATGGCAACCACCACGCCGATAAAAATTACGATTAGCACAAACCACATTTGTCCGCTGTTCATATATTTTATTAAATTATAAGTTCGCCTTTAGCGGCTTCGGTAATGCCCGCCGCGTTAGCTTCATCGGTATCAAGATGAATTCTTGGCTTAAAATTCGGATTAACCCTGACCAAAACCTGGTGAAGCGTCAGGCTCCGCCGGCCGGGAATTTTAACGGAAATCAGCCGGCCGTCAGTCAGCTTTAATTTTTCAGCGGTTTTGGGATCAGTATGAAAATGCCGCTGGGCAATGATTAAAGCGCAGCGCGAAACTTTGCCCTTGGGACCGATGATTTCAGCTATCAAACAGCTGCCGGCCTTTTGGGGACAGGTGCACTCGACTACCGGCGGCTTGACTTTCAAATGATAAGCTTCGGTTTGGGAAATTTCCACCTGGGTATTTTTTCTTTCCGGCCCTAAAATCCTGACATTTTCTAAAATTTTTCCGCCGACTTTTATCTTTACCATTTCTCGGCAGGCAAACTGCCCGGTTTGCGATAATGATTTAATCGGCGTTAACTTGTAATTTGAGCCATAAATAGCATCCAAATCAACCCGAGAGATATGGCAATGATGGGCGGAAATTTCAATAATTACTTTCATATTTTTTGTTTAAATGATTTTAATTTTTCCTCTAATTCCTGACGTGAAAGCAAACCATTTTGAGCCCCAACTTCAGTTAAGACCGAAGCGCTATTAATCATCCCCCATTTCAAAGCCTTGCCAATATCAGTTTTATTAATGATTAATCCGGCTAAAAAGCTTGAACCAAAAGCATCGCCCACCCCGGTAGTATCCAAAACTTTAGCTTTAAAAATATTTTGGCGATAAATTTTTTTGCCGTCATAAGCCCAGGCGCCTTTTTTGCCGCCGGTAATTACCACGATTTTTGGTCCCCATTCGTGTAAAATATTCAAAAGATAGACCGGCTGATTCAAAAAATTAGGATTTCGCCGGCCCAATTTAACACCCGACAAAACTAATTCGATCGCTTCGTCCTTATTTAAAATTAAAACTTGAGTTTGCTCCAAATAAACCGCTAAAGCTTTTTTACCGGCCGCCAGCTGCAAATTTCCCGGATTCCAGGCGATTTTAGTCTGGTTTTTCGAGGCTGACTTGAAAATTTCTTTTAAAGCGACGACCCAGTTTTTACCTGATAAAGAAGTAAGATAAAACCAATGGCTGGCCGGCGCTCCTAATTTTGAAGCGTTAATTGAAAGCATTTCGTTAGCGCCGCGGGAAGAAAAAACAATGTGTTCCCGGTCTTTTTTGTCGGTCGCAATAATGAAAGAAAAGCCGCTGTGATTTTTATTGTCTAGCTGAATCAAGCCGGTATTAACTTTCTGTTTTTTCAGGTTATTAACAATTTCCCTGCCGATTTCATCCCGGCCGATTCGAATGATAGCGGCCGTCTTGAAGCCGAGTTTGGAAAACGAAACGGCTGAATTGGCCGCCCCGCCGCCGAAATTTAAATAGACTTCCTTGGCATTGATTTTTCCGCCATATTCAAAAGCTAGCATTTTCGGCGTGGCTAAATTTTGGGGGGTGGAAAAAATTTTTCCCTGATCGGTATAAAAGGTAAAATCCTTAACCGCGCCGCCGATGGTAATTATATCTGATTTAATCATAGCCTTGATAAATTATTATTTTTCATTTTTAGCAATTGGCAGGCTGAAATAAAAAGTCGATCCTTGCCCCAAAACGCTGGTAAACCAAATATCCCCTTGGTGGAGATTAATAATCGATTTAGTGATATATAAACCCAAGCCAGTGCCTTCGGTTTCTGATTTTAAGACTTTCTTGCTGCGGAAAAATCGGGTGAAAAGTTTCTTTTGGTCGGCCGGCGAAATTCCAATGCCGGTATCGGCAACGGCAATGACCAAGTAGCCGTTTTTATTCTTAGTATAAGAAGTACTGGCGGTAATTAGCTCGGCGGTTTGCTTTTTAATTTTTTCGCCGGTAGTTTTTTCAACCGAAATGATTACCTTGCCGTTTTCTTTGGTATATTTAATCGCGTTGGAAACTAAATTAGTGATTACCTGAGCCACCCGGTTGCCGTCAGCGATCACCGGCGGCAGCGAACTTTTTTTGTTCTGCCACTCGATTGCCACTTTCTTTTTTGCCGCTTCGGCCGAAAACCCGGTGATCACGTCGGAAATTATGGTTGAAATTTTTATTGGTTTTGACTCGATCTCGAATTTGCCCTCTTGCAGTTTGGCCAGATTCAAAAGATCACGGACTAAAATCAATAATCTTTCATTACCGCGATAAACCTGATCAATTAATTCCAGCTGCTCGTCGTTTAATTTACCCGATTTTTGGCTTTTTAACATTTCCAGGCTCCACTTGGTAATGCCGAGCGGCGCTTTAAGTTCGTGAACGGTAATTGAGACAAATTCTCTTTCCTTTTTTAAAACTTCTTCCGGTTTTTCTTTGAGCCCGTTATTAGAATGGTTAAATTGATTTTCTCCAATCGGCAGGTATAAAGAAAAGACGGTTTTAATATTTTTTTGGCTGGTAAACTCAATTTTACCGCCGCTAGCCTCGATTATTTTTTTGGCGAGGTATAAATCTAAACCCAGCCCTTCGGTTTGGGCTTTCATCGCATTGCTGCCCCGAAAAAATTTGGTAAAGACCAAGCTGAGCTGGTTCGGTGGAATGCCGATGCCATTATCTTGAATTTCAAACAATAAATAATCTTTGGCTTTTTTTAAGCTAATTTTAATTTTACCCTTAGCCTGGCTGTATTGAATTGAATTATCAATTAACGAACTGATAATTGACTCAAGATAAGGTGAATCAATATAAGCCTTGGGCAGATTATCGCCGGTTTTAAAACTAATCAGGCAATTTGAGGCCGCCGCAAACTCTTGGCAATTCACCAGGGCATTTTTAATCATTGCCGCGACGTCGACAAATTGAGGCGTTAACTGAATTCCTTTTTCCTCGAAATCAGCCACGCGAAGCAAATCGCCGACCACTTTAACCATGAATTTGTTACTCTGGTAAGCTCCCTGAAGTGTTTCCCGCTGCTTGTCGGTTAATGGCCCCAATTTACCGCTTAAAACATTATCCAACGACCAGCGAATCGCCGAAATCGGCGTCCGGAGCTGATGCGAAGCGATGGTGATAAAATCACTTTTTATTTCTTCGATCTTACTGGTTTTTCCGACTGAACTTTCTTTTTTGATCTTTGGCATATCTAAAATTATAGCATAAATTTTTCAAACATAAAACCCCCGGCTAGTCAGAGCCGGAGGCATAAAACCTGCAATAATCTTCATTTTACAAAATTAAAATATTACTCGCCACCTGCTCAACAAAATGAAATTTTACTAAAATCATTGCTAAGAGCAAAGCGATCAAGGCGACGCTTTGCAAAATAACCGAAGGATGCTGAATGTCAATCCGGATAAAAATATTTAAAATTAAAGAAATTATCATAAAAATCAAAAAGGCAATAAAGAAAATGTTTGAGTACTCAATGACAAAATCAATTAACTTTCTCGTATTATCAGTTGTAACCGTTATCACCCCCTCATTATTGGGTAAAAGGCTGCCGGGTAGGCCATTCTCGCTAATATTGACATTATCATCAATGTTTTGTTCCCCGGCTACTTTTGGTTTTTTGACCGTTTCTTCGGGCGTTATCTTTGGTTTAGCCGTTACCGGTTGTTCGACCGGCTTACCAGCCGCAAGCGAGCTCAGATCCTTTCTCTGAGTACCAAAAAATTCAACTAACAAAGTCGTTCGGTGGCCGGAAAGCTGGCCGCTCAAAACAGCAACGCCGATTTCCTTGTATTTATTATTCAAAATATTGCGCCGGTGAGTCGGGCTTTTCAAGAAAGCTTCGGAAACATCTTCGGCATTGGTAAAATCCATAGCGAGATTTTCGCCCGCGTAAACGTAGTCGTATTCCGATCGGTCAATCCATTGCCAGGGTTTTTTGCCTTCCGGCGTATCGTGGGCAAAGTAATTGCGGTTAATCATGTCTTGTCCCTTTAGCTCGGCAAATTTAACCAAAACAAAATTTTCTTTTAACGGTTCTACTCCGGCTTCCACTCGCGATTTATTGACTAAAGAGATAATATTTTTGGAAATTATGGCTGAAAGCTGAGCCGGCGTCGGATAAGTAAAAAATAAAAAACCGGTCACTATTACTTTGACTAAAATGGCGGCAACGGCAAAATTAATCAGGCTTTTTGACCTTAAAACTTTCGGCTGGTGATTGTTGCCCGAATAAGGAATAAAGAGATCTTTGAGCAAATTGGCTGAATCACGAAAAAACCGGGGAAAGTTTTCTTGACCCCGAGATAATTCTTTAATTTCCCGCTTTTGACCGGCAAAGAATTTATGCCACTTGGATTGTTTTTTAGAATTAAACATAGTGGTCTGAATTCAACTGTTTTATTATATCATAAGATGATAACTTTGTCAAACAAATCTACAAAAAATGGCTAATTTTAGATAATTTTTTAACTAAAAACTAGGTTTACTCGTCATTAAAAGGCGAAAAATTTTCTGGCATGTCCAAAATTGGCCTTTTTTTTCTGAAGCCGGAAAGCAAGATCAAAGCTAAAAATAAGGTAACCAAGAGCCAAACCGTCAGCCAGCATTGCGGATAGCCCATGGCTAACGGCACGATGATGATGATTGATACCAGCCACCAAAGTTTTTTAGCTAAAGAGTTAGCGGTTCTTTGGCCATAAGTTCGTAAAATGGCGATTACGACTGCGTTTAAAATAAATATCAGCCAAATGGCGGTTTGGCAATTTTGAGGCTGGCTGTCCTGAGCTTTGCCGGCGGCAACTTGATTGTTATCTTTTGACTCATTAAATTGTTTCTCTCCCAAAACATTGGTTTCAGTCTGAACGCCATTAGCCAGGATGTTGCCTTGGTATTTAGTAATTTTTTCGCCCAAAACCGCCGGATTGTTATTTGATAAAGCGGCATTTTGTCCGGTTGATTTTGCCATCGTAAAATTCAGCTCTGAACTGAAAATTCTTGCTGCCCCGCGCCATTGCTTCGGATCCGCCAAGCTTACTATTCGATAATAATAGGTAGCACCCGGCCTCAAACCGGTTAGAATAACCGAGTGATAAGTCATTGTCTCAAAATTAAAACCAGACGATAACGGGTAATTAAGGTTATTATCAGTTAAAGAAAGCTGGTTACCGGTTTTTGATGATTCGCCAAAGACAACCTGACTGGTGGCAGCGTGCGTCGTAAACCAAATAATTTTGATTGAATCTGCCGAAAGATAATTAACCGAAATATTAGAAATCAAAAGCATCGGCCCAAATCCCCTTTCCGGCCGGCTAATCTGATAAGCGGCAATGTTTAAATTTAACCTGGCTGCCGGTTTCAATCTAACCAAAAAATCGGTTGTTTTGACCGGTTGCCAGCCATTAGGCAGTTTAACTTTAACCTGGTAATTGCCGGCGGCTTCAAGCAAGCCAAAATAATAATAGCCAGCATCGTCAGTTTGACTGGTTTTAACCAAATTTTGTCCCTGATATAAAGCGACGGGAAATCCGGCGGCTCCTTTTTCGCCAAGGTCTAAAATTTTGTTAAGGTTTAAATCTTCAAAAACCAATCCGGAAATTGAGCTCAAACCTTGAGCTGAAACCGGTGCCAGGCAATAGCCGAATAAACCGCCAAAAATTAACAACAAAAACAACCCTAGCTTAGCAGAGTTGTTTTTATTCCCTCCAAAGCGGAAAAAACTCATTTCTAAAGACATAACTAATCAATTTTATTTATTTTGCTTTTAGGCCGCCGCCAGTATAGCGATTTGAAGCATTCCATAAAAACCAGCCATTACCCCCGGCCTCATCACTGGCCCGAATTTGAGTCCTGATCATTTCCGGCGTGTATTTTGTCCCCAAGTCAAAAGCTTGCAGCCATGGTCGGAGCTTCGTTTGGCTGGCTTCGAATTTGTCTTTGACCCGGATCAAACTGCGATAAATTACCTCATAAGGATGCTCCGCTGGATTGGCGAATTTTTCAAACCCGGCCGGATAATGGGAAGGATAAACCATCGGACAAATATAGTCAAAATTGTTAATCGCATCCTCAAACCGCTGGCCGATGTTCAAGCCGTCGGAACGCCACAAAACCATGCCGAATAAGTCAGCGGAAGTGATGATCGGATAAAATCTAAGAGTTTGATGAACGTATTGATAAAAATCGGCCATTGCTTTGGCCTTGCCTTCATAAGTGGCATTGTCTAAATTAGCATAGACAATTTGTTTAATATTGCCGTCGGACGGAAAACGAATGTAATCAAAGTTTACCTCGTCAAAGCCGATTTCAGCCGCCGCTTTAGCTAAATCTAAGTTATAGTCCCAAACTAGCTTTTGGGTCGGATCAACCCAGGAAAGCCCCTTAAAATCATGCCAAATGCCTCCTCCTGCGGTCTTTAAAGCAATGTCAGGCCGTTTTTCCGCCAAATAGGGATCTTGAAAAACGGCAATCCGGGCGATGGTGTAAATCCCCTTTTGTTTCAGCTCTTTCAGCCACTCGGCTAAATCGGGAATTCGAACCTCTTCGGACTTAATTTCGTCGGCTAGCGGAATGGCTGTTTCAAAAAAAATTTTACCGCTATAGTCTTTGATGTCAATTACCACCGAATTAAGCTCGGTTTTTTCGATTAAATCAACCAATTCCTGCCGTCTTGATTTTGAACCGGCGGTATAGGCAGTCAGGTAAATTCCCTTACTTTCAATTTTTTCCGGCTTGCTGACAACCTGATAGCTGGAATTATTCAGCGCTAAGACAAAAGAAAAAAACAGAATTGACGTCAGAGTCAGCAAATTGACTAAAGTAACTAGCATATATAGCTATTTTAGCATAGTTTAGCTAAAGAAAAAGACCGCTTGAAAATCGAAGCATTTTTTGGTCAAATTATTTTAGCGGCGATTTTGATTTAGCCAGCAAGACCGCGCTTAGACCAAAGGCAATGGTGAAAAAAATTGCGCCGTAAAAGCAGGGCGTTAAGAATGGATTTTTTACCCCGACCGCGCAGCCAAAAGTGCCAGCGGTTTGGTTCAGCCAGTTAGCCAATTCAACAAAAAAATTAACCCAGGCAAAGCTGACGCCGGCCAAAAGGATGACAAATTGGGTGATAATGATTTTGCGCATAATTTTTTAAAATTATTTAATAAAGCCGCCGGCCTGTAACTTCCATAAATACCGGTAAATGCCTTTTTCTTTGACAATCAATTGGCGATGGGTGCCTTGTTCAACAATGCCGCCGCGGTTAATGACAATTATTCGATCCATCATTTTAATCGTTGAGAGCCGGTGGGCAACGGCAATCACTGTTTTGCCGGCCATCAGTTTTTCCAAAGCATCTTGGATTAATTTTTCCGATTCCGAGTCCAAACTTGAAGTCGCTTCGTCCAGGATTAAAATCGGCGCATTGCGCAGAATTGCCCGGGCAATGGCGACCCGCTGGCGTTCGCCGCTGGAAAGTTTAACTCCCCTTTCGCCGACATAGGTTTGGTAGTTATCGGGCAGGCTGCTGATGAATTCATGGCAATGAGCCAGTTTAGCCGCGGCAATAACCTCGTCGTCTGATGCCTCGGGCCGGCTATAGCGGATATTATCCATCAAGCTTCGGTGAAATAAAATCGGATCCTGGGGCACTAAGCTGATATTTTGCCATAAACTTTCCTGAGTTGTCCGGCTGATGTCTTGATTGTCAACCAGAATCTGGCCGGCGGTAACATCATGCAGCCGAAGCAAAAGCCGGATTAAAGTAGTCTTGCCGGCGCCTGATGAACCGACCAGCGCCAAATGCTCTCGCGGCATAATTTCTAAATTAAAATCCTTCAAAACCGCTCTGGTCTCATGATAATAAAAATCAATATTTTTAAATTCAATTTGACCGTTGGCAACTTTTAAACCTTTGGCGCCGGGAATATCATTTATTTCATAAGGCGTATTTAAAATTTCGGTCATTTCGGAGGCATCGGCCAGCCGTTCATAAATTTGCCGGGTAATTTTACCGAAATCCCAAACCCGATTAATAATATTGACCAGATAGGCTTGAATCAAGACAAAATCGCCGACCGTTAAAATGCCTTTTTGCCAAAGCTTAACCGCCAGATAAAAAATCCCAATTTCCAAACAAATCGTCATAAACCCCTGGAAAGCTTCAAATAAACTGTCCAAATCCCAGGTAAACTTCCGCAGCCGGCGCAGTTCTTCGTTAACATTGAAAAAACCCTTAATTTCCCGGCGGTAGCCGTTAAAAAGCTTAACGGCATTATGGTTAGTCACGCTGTCGGCTAAAAAGCCGGTGGTTTTGGTTTCCGCCGCACTGCGCAAAAGATCGTATTTTAATTTGTAGCCGGTGAAAACAGCATTAATGCCCAAAAAAACCAGCACCCAAAGCAATATCCCAAATCCCAGGTAAACATTCCGAGTAAACAAAATAATGGCGATGGTGGCGATATTGACAAACAACGTCAGCAGATTCCAAATTATCCGGTCGGCGATGGTTTCAAAAGCGCTGCTGTACCACTTTACTTTTTTAACTAGCGACCCGACGAAATTATTGCTGAAAAAGGCGTAAGAATGATTAAGGAGATAAGCGAAGCTGCTATTAGACAAATCCGTCATTATTTTAGCTTCAAAATAATTGGCGCAAATCGTGGCAAGCCGCCAGAAAACCCAGCTTAAAAGTTCCAGGCCGAAAATGACGGTTAAAATAGCAATTAAACTTTTGGCAATTAAGCCGGCCGGCGAACCGCTAGTCAAAACATCAAAAAAATTCTTATAGTACAAAGGGATGACGACGTTCAAAATTGACGCAGCGATAACCGAGACTAAAATAAAAAAGCCCGAAGTTTTATGCTTCAGTGATGCCAAAAAGTAAGCTTTCAGGGTTTGCCGGGCATTACTTTTCATAAAAATAAAAAAAGTTAAAACCCGATATTTAAGCGCGAGAGTTTCTGCGCCATGCCCATCTGGGCTTTACCCAAAGCTTCGTTAACGCATTTTTTAACCGCCGGCCCCTGGCTTTCAACCGGTAAATCCGGATTTAAAATAATTGACTCAACTTTCAAATCGCCGGTAGCAATTACTCTGATGCCTTGATACTCGGCCTCGTACTGTTCGCTTTTGGCCTGATCCTGCAAGGCTTTGAGCTGGCCTAATTGTTTTAGCTTGTCTAGCATAGAGCTATAAATTATTTCTATTTATATTAATTAAGGTGGCGCAGAACCCTAGCTACGTAATTTCATCCCATTTTTACCGCCACGGGAAATCGTCCCGATTCAAGATCGGGATCCCGACTTCCTTATTTTATAAAAAATATTTATGTACGTCGGGAAACCCCGATTACCAGAGCCCCGCCTCCGCTAACGCTCCGGCGGGCGGGCAGAATCTGGCGTCTCCCGACGTCGCCATTATTTATTTTGCCTTGGTGGCGAGTCGGGATGCCGACTTTTTTTAATATAAAATTGGAAACGTCGGCACTACACTTAGCCACAAAACTCGGGGACAGGGAGTCCCCGCCCGAACCTCCCTAATGGTAAGCATGGCGGGTGCGCCCTTTTTATATTAATTAAGGTGGCGCAGAACCTTGATTGACGGAGCCCTTACCTTGATTAATAGTATCCAATTCTCGGGGACAGGGAGTCGAACCCCGATTACCAGAGCCAGAATCTGGCGTCCTACCATTAGACGATCCCCGAGAATTGGATACTATATTTTCTAAAAATCTTTTGAATACCTGGCCATAACAGGTTAAACATTAGACCTGCCTGTCGGCAGGCAGGCGATCCCCCGAGTTTTGGGGCTAAACGATTAAATTTAATCTATATTATTCAACCAGCTGACCGCCGAAAGACTGCAAAACATTATCAATTGAATCCTGGCTGGTTTTGGCTTCCGCCAAGGTAGCCACTTCGACTTTCTCTTCGGGCAAATCTTTAACCACGGCCGTTCTGACTATCAGCTGAACGCCGAAAACATCGCGCAAAACCTGTTCTAAAATCAGGCGATTTTTATTATCATTAACTCGCTGCTGGTGGAATTTATGGCGAAAGCAGACTTCCAAAATACCGTCTTCGCCGACAGTTGACGGCTGGGAAATTCTCAAAGTTGAAGCCAGGCTTTGGTTATATTTTTTTAGGCAAATCAAAACTTCCTCCCATTTTTCCTTGACCTGGTCCAAAGTTAATTTGACTTTAGCGATTGGTATTTTCGGAGTTTCTTTTTCCGGCTCTTTTTCTTTCACTTCCGACTCTTCGATTTTCAAAATCGGCTCGGTTTTTAGACCCGATCCCCCGCCGCCTTGCGGCTTATCATCGGAATGGCTATCGTCGCCAATTATTTCCAAAACCGCCAACTCCAGCGGCAGCTGTAAAATATCGGCAAACTTTAATTCCTGTTTTTTTACTAAAATAATTTCAATGATCTTAATTAGAAATTCCAGGGAAATTTGGCTGGAAACTTCAATCGCTCTTTTTTCCAAATCCTTACTCAAACCGCCGGTGAATTCATTAAGTTGGCTGCTGACTTTCATCAGCAAAATTTTTCTTAAAACTTCGATTAAATCGCCGGTAAATTTATCCAAATCAATCCCCTCGGAAACCAAGCGGTTGATTAAGCCGATCGCGCCGGCCGAATCTTTCCGGTTTAAAAATTCAATGAATTCCAGGACTAAATCAAACCGGGAACGGGGCAAAACTAATTCGGCTTGTTCGGCCGTAATTTCCTTGTCGCCCAAAGATAAGATCTGACCCAGCAGGCTTTCCGCATCGCGGATGCCGCCTTCGGCGTAGTAAGCGATATTTTCTAAAATCGACTGGCTAACGACCTTGCCTTCTTTTTCAGTGATAAAATTCAGCCGCTTGGCGATCTCAAGCTCGGAAACTTTGCGAAAATCAAAATGCTGGCAGCGAGAAATAATCGTTTGCGGCACTTTATAAATTTCCGTGGTCGCTAAAATAAAAATGGCATGAGCCGGCGGTTCTTCCAAAGTCTTAAGTAAGGCATTAAAAGCCGAAATTGACAGCATGTGGACTTCATCGATAATGAAAACTTTGAATTTCCGGCTGGTCGGCGTAAATCGGGAATTATTAATGATATTTTCCCGGACGTTGTCAACGCCGGTGTGCGAAGCGGCATCAATTTCAATATATCCAAAGACCGGGCCGCCATCATTTCCTGGCAGGAATCGCAGACATTGCAAGGCTCGCTTTCGTTCGGCTGGCGATTTGAGCAATTCACCGCTTTGGCCAAAAGCCGCGCCGTCGTGGTCTTGCCTAAGCCGCGGGGACCGGAAAATAAATAAGCATGAGCGACTTTGCCGGTTTCCAGCTCGCTTTGCAAGGTAGTTTTGATATGGTTTTGACCGACCACTTCCTTAAAGGTTTGCGGCCGGTATTTGCGGTATAAAGCCAAGGACATAAAAGATTTTTACTGCTATTTAGAATAATCTGCAGCAACTAAAATTTTAACCCATTTTTTGACTTTTTGCAAGCGAAAAAAATGGCAAAAAAAGACCCGGGAGAAACTGGTTATATAAGTTACCGTTACTCTCCGGGTCGCATGCCCCTTGGCATATTAGGATGGGTGTATGGTCGCCCACTTACGGCGACCGGTAATAGTTGAATGAAACGCCGGAGACCGGCAGCGGGCATTACGCGAAAAAAACCGCATAACAACTCCCCTAAAATTTTTAACCCAGCAAGTTGCTGGAGGTTGATTGGGGCTACCTCCACTCTAGCCCTCACCTACGTCGCTTCATAAAACATTCCTCCTTGGTTACCCGCCCTTATATTCTCATCCTTTGAAACTGAATGCTTTCCGGCCTTAAATTTGATGTGGCTTAGCCACGGCCAGGGCATTCCAGCAAAAGATGGTAATACCATTATTTGATTAAATGACAAAATTTGTCAAGCGGTTTGGCCGCCAAAACTAAAACCCCCGAGTGCCGGGGGCTTTAATTATTTGAGGTTGGGTTATTATTATTCCTCGGTTTTTTCCGCGGTTTCTTCTTTACCTTCAACTGCCGGCAATTCAGTTTTTTCCGGTTTGCTTTCCAAATCAGTCAATTCCTTTTCGCTTCTTGGCTCCTGAACCAAAGCGATAACGTCGTTAGGAATATTCAAAACCGTTATCCCTTCTGGGATTTTGATGTCAGCAACGTGGATAGAGTTATCGAAAGTCTTCAAAATTGACAAATCAACTTCAATTTCATGAACCAAGTACTGCGGCAGGCATTCAACATCCAAAGAATCGATATTAGTGACCAAAGTGCCGCTTAGCTCCTTAACGGCCGGCGCTTCATTGATAAATTTAAGTTCAATTTTTGTATGCAGCTTTTCATCCATTTTGATTTGATGGAAATCAACGTGCATAATTCGGTTGTTGACCGGGTCAAGCTGGTAATCCTGGATTAAAATTTTAACCGGCTTGGAGTCGTCAATAACCAAATCAACCAAAGTGCTTTCGCCGGCTTGGGTTAAAACTTTTTGAAAAACGGGATAGTCAACTGATAAATTAATCGGTTTAATTTTGTGACCATACAAAACTGCCGGAATTTTTTCCTGTTTCCGCAATTTGCCGACTTTTTTGCCGGTTTCTTTTCGGGTGGTGGCTTTTAGGATTGTTGCTGAACTTGTCATAACTTTATTACCAATTCTATAGCTTTAATATTTAAAATTAACAAAATGATCAATCAAAACTTTATCTTTATTTAAAAGCTGCTCGTGAACTTCAATGACGTCATCGCAGGTTATCGGCTTGGCTGATTTGAATCTGATCACGTCATCGCTAGTCAAATCAGTAACTAAGCCGACCGAACTGATGCCTGAGCTGCTGACCGTTACTACCGCCAAAACGGCAGCCTGGCAATGCCGGCAACGGATATAAAACAAATGGGCATTATCGCTTTCTTCCAAAACTCTGGCTTCAACCGGATCGTAACGCAAATTGCAGACCGGGCAATGAGTAACCAAACTTGAGCCGTCATTAAATAAATTGGAAAGTCTGTCCTCCATAAAATACTTTAACAATATAGCTAAAATTTTGATTTTTGTCAATCCCGCGATATAAACCAATCATTTAAGCTAAATAATTCAAATTGACGATGAATATTACCGGGCTCGGCTCGCCGTGAATCTTAATTGCGGTTTCTGATAATCATGCTTTCAACCATGCCGATTAAAATCAGGCAGACAACCAGAAAGCTCCCGCCGTAGCTCAAAAAAGGCAGAGAAATTCCCGTTACCGGCACGATGCCGATATTCATGCCGATATTAATCATAATCTGACTGAAAAACAAAGCCGAAACGCCCAAAATAAACAACTGGGCGAAACTATCTTTCATTGATTTTACCGCTTTAATCAGACGGTAAAAAATTACGCCCAAAAAAAATAAAACTAAAATTACGCCCAAAAACCCCAGCTCTTCGGCAATGACGGCAAAGATAAAATCGGTTTCGGCCGCCGGCAGAAATTTCAGCTGGCTTTGCGAACCGAAGCCGAGCCCCCGGCCAAAAAGACCGCCGGCGCCAACCGCCGTTACCGCCTGCCGGACATGATAGCCGCGGCCGTAAGGATCAAGCGCCGGGTTGAAAAAAGTCAAAATCCGGTCTCTTTGATAGGTTTGAAAAAGAAAAAGCCAGGCAACTAAAGCCGCCAAAGCCAAGCCGCCGGCCAAAAACAGCAGGTGCTGCTTTTTCGCTCCGGCAAACACCAGCATAAAAATCCAGATTAAAAATAAAATAATCGCCGAACCGAAATCAGGCTGAAAAATTACCAGTAAAAAAAACCCGCCGGTGATTAAAGCCGATAAGGCAAAGTTTTTAAATTGCTTTATTTCCAGGATTTTTTTACTTAAAAACCAGGCCAAAAAAGCAATTAAAGCGATTTTAGCCAATTCAACCGGCTGAAAATTTATTCCCATTAGCGAAAACCAGCCGGTGGTGCCGCGGATAGTTTTGCCTAAAAACAAAACCGCGACTAAAGTTACGGCCACGGCAATATAAATAAAGTAGCTATAATCCTGCCAAATCCGATAATCCAAAAGACTGATTAAAAAAAGCAGGCCTAAGCCGATTAAGGCAAAGACAATCTGCTTTTTAAAATTCAAAAAATCCGGGTTTGCGGAACTGACCGAAATACTGTAAATCGCGGATAAGCCGAAAGAAACCAATAAGGCAACTGCGCCAAACAGCATCCAATCAAAACTCTTTAAAGCCGCGAATAATCTTTTAAAAAACATAAGAATTGTTACGCTCCGTTACGGACAAAAGTGATTACTTTCTGACCCTCAATTAATCCCGACCTGACTTCAACCATACCTTCATCGCCTTTCAAGCCAAGGATAACTTCAACCGTTTTAGGATTGTCATTTTCTAAAATTTGAACGATTTTTTTGCCATTTTCTTCCTTAACCGCCCGTAAAGGAATAAATAAAACGTCATTAATTTCGGCGGTTTTAACCGTAATATTGGCCGTCATACCGGGTTTAATCTTTTCAACTACTGATTTGACGCTATCTGGCTGGTCTTTTTCAAAAGCGACCGTTACCCGATAATAGATCACGTCCTGAATTTCCGTTTGTGCCGGATTAATGGTCGTAACCGCGCCGCTGAATATATCGTCGCCGGTAAAGGCATCCAAAGTAATACTGACTTTGTCGCCGACGCTGATTTTGACAATATCCGATTCCGGAATATCAACTTCAATTTCATAATTTTCCGCCGCCAGCATCTTAATCACCGGCTCGGTCAAATTGGTCTGTTCGCCGACCGAATAAGGCGTATCGGTAATCACGCCGGCAATCGGCGCTTTAATAATCGTTTCGTCGTATCGAGCCGCGGCCAAATCAAGGCTCGACTGGGCTTTGGCCACCTGCGCCTGGTATAAAGAAATGTCTTCCGGCCGGGCCGGGGCTTTTTTAAAATCTAAATTGGCCTGAGCCTGGGCTAAATTATTTTCCGCGGTTTTGACGTCATTTTCCGCGGCATTAACCTTGGTTTGGTAATTAAGCTTGGCGTCGGCCAAAGTTTGCTCGTCAGTATGGATGGTGGTGAGACTGGTATTAGTGGTTGTTCTTTCGGTATTAATATCGGTTTTTAAAGCGTCCAAATCCGTTTGAATCAGATTTGAGTTGATAATGACATAATCAAAAAGTTTCGATAAATTATCCAGAGTTTGACTGACTTGGCTTAAGGCCGATAAGGTTTTATTAATCGCCGAATCAACTTTTGTAATATCGCTGTTATTGAGATTAGCTTCGCTATAGGCTAATTCCGCCCCGTCGATCATGCTTAATGAAATATTATATTGGTTTTCAACATCCTGCCGCAGCTGGGTATTGGAAGTTAAAAAATAATTCGAACTATTTTTGAAATTAAGCGTATCGTAAACTTTTTGAATCGAAATATTAGCCTTAGTTATCGCCGAATTAGCGTCAACCAGACTGCCTTGTTTTTCGTTTTGGAGCGCCTGGCTATAGGTTTGTTTGGTATTATCTAAGTCAGACTGAGCGTTAGCTAAATCGGTTTTAGATTTTTCAAACGCCGCCTGAGAAACCGCAACATCCTGAGTCGTAGCGCCGATTTTAATTTTTCCCAAATTAGCCAATGCCTGGGCTAAATCGGCTCTGGCGCTATTGACATTAATCGCCAAATCATTGGCCTTGAGCTGGGCTAAAATTTGATCCGCTTCGACTTTATCGCCGGTTTTTACTTTCAGAATTGCCAGCTGGCCGGGATTTTTGAAATTTAAGCTGATTTCCGAGGCTGATTTGACTTTACCGGTCGCTGAAACCGTCTGGCTGATAGTGCCGCGCTTAACCTCCTGGGTAACATACTCAACTTTTTTGCCCGAGCTGGCAAATTTAAAATAAGCGCCGATAGCGATAATCAAAATAACGACAACGGCCCAAAAAATCTTAGACTTAAGTATTTTTTTCATACTTTAAATGCTTAATAATTACCCTAGTATTATATAACTTTTTACCAATTTTTTCAAGTTTTTTCCATACAGTTTTTTCCATAACTTAACCGAGCAGAAAGTTAACCTCCTAAAAAATTAGTTTAGACAAAACAAAAAATACTCTATTTCTAGAGTACTTTTTGCTATTTGAGCCTTTGGTAACCGTTTTCGAACCTCTATTCTTAGTTTACTATCTGGTAGCTGGAAATTGTTTCATAATCAACATTGAATATTTTCTTGCCCTGATAAGCATTGTCAGGACTTGGCACCGTAGCGATATGTTTAAGAGTCTGGCCGGCGACTTCATAAATTTTCCAATCCGGCGTCTTGAGCAAACTCCCGTCGGCGTATTTTTTTACCCCCAAAACCTGGCCGCCGGTTTCAATCGTCGGCAAAGGGCTGAAATAAGCCGCCAAATCATCGTCGCTGATATTATAAATCGTTTTACCGGCATACCGGTTTAATTCAGCTAAACCGGTAATTTGTCGCGGGGATTGATTTTCAATGATATAAATTTTTCTGTTTGGAGTTCGAATCAACGCCCCGTCGGCGTATTTTTTTACCCCCAAAACCTGGCCGGGGACTGAAACTTTTTTATCAGTATATTGAGCCAACACGCCATAATCAACGTCATAGATTCTTTTGCCGTTTAATTGATTATCTGGGCCTGCAATCGTATCAAGGTATAATAGCTTGTCATTTTGGACTAAATAAACTTTCCAGTCGCGAGTCCGCAATAAAGTGCCGTTGGCGTATTTTTTTACCCCCAAAACTTTTTCGCCGGAATTTACCCCTTGATTCTGGTAATAGTTGAAGGATTCATTATCAATATTATAAATTTTTTGGCCGGCATAATAATTTTCACTGGCAGCCAGGGTGGCAACATGCCGAATTGTCTGGTCTTCAATAATATAAACTTTGCCATCGGCTGTTCTGACGATTGTGCCAACCACGTATTGTTTGACGCCTAAAACTTTACCCGTCGTATCCGGGTGGCTGCCGGTATAATTTAAGCCTAAATAATTATCAATGGTCCAAAAATCGACATTATTAATCTTTTGCCCTTCATAATTATCTATTAATTCCTGATGAGTGCCGATATAACGAAATTTTTGATTTTCAACCCGATAAATTCGCCAGTCGCAAGTTCGCAGCAATTGGCCGTCTCTAAACGTTTTCAGCCCAAAAACCGGATTTTGAGTGTAGCTATAAATGACATTGAAATCAACATCAAAAACCGCCGAGTCATTGTAAGTTCTTTGGCTTAGAGGAATTTTTTTGGAAACATCGACGGCTTTTTGATTTTCGATCTGATAAAGCTGGCCGTCGCAGGTCCTCAAGTAAGAACCATTAGCATATTCTTTGACGCCTAAAACTTCCGGGCCATAGTGGCAGCGGTCATAAGTTTCAAGAATCGGCGGCAAGCCCGGCGCATTAATCACGGCAAAAGTACCGATATCATTAACGGCAAAAATAGTTTTATTATCAACATCAAAAATTGCCTTTTGGCCTAAAACCCATTGACTGTTATTATTCAAAAAATAAATTCCCAGGCTAGTCAAGTCGGCCGGCAAATTGGCAATGGTTAAATTAACGTTAAGATTCTGCAAAAAATTGCCGCTTAAATTATTGTTCCGGTCTTTGGCCGACAAATTAAAAATTTTACCGCCGATAATTGCATTCTGACTATCGCAGGGCTGATTGGTCGAATCAAGGCCGACATAATTTACTTCAAAGATAGTGTAGTCTTTAACCGCTAAAGGCGGGATTTCTAATTCCAATAAAATATCATTGCCTGATCGCCGAATTAACTTACCATTGCGATATTGATCCGGAATCACTAGCCAATTATTAATCGCCGTTATCGGCTCTAAAATAGTACTTCCGCCCCCGCCGCCGCCATAGCCAAAAGCGATGTGGTTATTTAAAAATTCACCGGCGCCAAAATTGCCGGACAAATAGACAATGGCTAAAACCGCCAAGCTGCCTGCTGAAATATTGAATTTTGAGCGTTTAAGCAATTCAAACATAAGTCTTTGGTTAGGTAAAAATAGTCTCTTATCTTACAATGAAATCCGATACAAAGTCAAGTCTTCTTTTTCCAATACTTTTTTAAGAAACGAAGAATTAATCAAATCAAGCGGCGGATTATTTTTCAAAGCCGCCAAGTCATGGCTTAAAATTACATACTTAATCCCCTTGCTGGCTAGCTCTTTTGCCTGCCAATCAGGGTCTTTTTGGCTGAAAATTATCGTCTGAATTTCATTGGCTAGTTCGTTTCCGCCTTGGCTGAAAATTTCACCAATTTCCATATTTTCGCCGATAATAACTTCCCGGTCAAAAAATTCCTTGGCCGGATTCAAGGTAATCAATTTTTGGTTAAAGCCAAGCGATAGATACTGATGCCAGGGTAAAAATAGAACTTTAAAGTCCGACTGGTCATCATTTAACAGCTGATTAGTTTGCTGCCAGCTGGCTGGAAACCAGACTGGTTTGAGCTGCCGGCTGAATCCGCCCCAGATCGGATAAGTATATAAAATCGGAATCAAAAAAACCAAAGCAATAAAATATTTTAATCTGGCAGCGAATTTATTGCTTAATTTTTCCAAAACAACATAAAGGCCGAAAGCGGCAAAATAACTATAGCTCAAGCAAAGCAGACCGCTCCATTTCTCCGTATCGCGAAAACCCGGCCAAAACCACAGCTGGTTAAATAGAAGTTGGTTAAAGCCTTTAAAAATAGTTTCCCCGACGCCGCAAGAAAAAATAAACCCTAATATCCCGCAAAGTAAAAAAAATACAGTTTTTTCTTTTGCCGGCCGCTTCAAGCTTTGGCAGATGCCAAAAGCGACTAAGCTCAAAATGACCGCCAGCAAGCCGACCCAAAAATAAAAATTATCTTTCGGCCATAAAAAATAATCGACCCAGGGCTGAGCTTCGCCCCAAAAACCGTACAAAGCTAAAACATTTAAAACCGTACCTAAGTGTTGATCGGAAGCGGTTTTAAAAGCCTGCCAATTTTTTTCATCAAAACCGATAACTACCGAGTTATCGAAATTGGCGATAAAAGGCAAGAGCCAATACAAGCTAAAAACCAAAAGACTGACGCCGACCATTGATAATTTAATCACTGAATTTTTTACTAGGTTTTTATTTTTTAAATTGGCCATCAGATAATATAAGGCGTAAATAAAAATAACAACCGAAGCAATTGCCAAAAAATGAATTGAAAAAAGGCTGATTAAAAACAGCCAAAAAAACAGCCAAAAAGCATTTTTATAATCCGGATTTTGGAAAAATCGAATCAGATAAAAACTTAAAGCCGGCAAAAAAGCATAAGCAAAAAGCAATGGCCACTGGCCGGCTAAAAATCGTTCGTAAACAAATGGCGTGGCAGTGTAAAAAATTGCCGCCCAAAAAGCTAAGCCGTATTTTTTTGGCGCCGGCAAAAATCGATAGCTTAAAAAACCAATCAGAAAAAATAGGCAAAAAATCATTACTTTTTCAATTACCCAGCCGGGCAGCAAATAATTGGCAAAATTTAAAACATATTTTAAAAGTAAAGTATTATGGGGCATCCCGGCGCCGAAAAGCACTTTAAGCTTAGGGACAAAAATCATATCCAAACTTAAAATATACCCCGGCAAAAGCATTTGCCAAGAGATCAGAACCGAAACCAAAGCAAAAAATAAGCCGGCTAAAATATTTTTATTGGATTGTTTAGTTGTATCTTTCATTGGTAATGTCGATAAAAGCCAGCAAATTAATCACTAATAAAATTATGACAAAAGCGGAAAACCGGAAGTAGCTGCCGTTAACCGATAAATTAAAGCCAGTGACGCTCAAATAGATAAAGACGACGGCCAAGTTGATAGTGGCAATAAAGATATTATTTTTTTGCTTCCCCCAGTTTTTTAACGAGGTTTTAAGCTTAGCCGAAAAATTTCGGTTTTTAAAGCTAACCGATTTATCAGCTCTCGACGTTTTTTCGCCCTTAACGGAAATTACAAACGAGATTATGTTTATCAAGGCTAAGACCAAAAAAAGAATAATAAAGCGGTAATAATTTTGTTGGTTTGGCAATTCAGCGCCAAAAAGCAACAAATAAACGATAACCACGAAAATATTGCCAAAACTTGGCCAAAGGCGGTTATTGATAAAAATTTTTCGCCGGTTTTTTGCCGATTGGGTAACTAGCTCAGTTTTTGATTTTACCGTCTCGGCAAATTTTTGCGGCTCGGTTTTGAACTCGAACATCCGGGCTGTCGTCGCCATTAATAAAAATAAATAAATCCAGACTGCAAAAATTTCGGCTAGATTATAGTTAGCAAAAATTAGGGCAACCAGGCAGCCGCCCAAAGAAATTAAGCCTAAGCAAGAAGCTAACAATGCTTCCCGATCGAAATTTTTAAATATTTTTTTAATTTTTTCTGGCATAAAACAGCAAAAAGATGAATAAGGCCGCGCAACCGCCGAAAATAACATCAGTCAATCGGTTAAAACTATTTTCCATCGTTAAATCAAGATCATAGCTGCCGTCACTGTTTTTTTGGCACCGAAATTTTTCCTCACATAAAACCTTGGCGTCAATCCACCAGCCATTGTCATAATTATTAATTTGGAAATGATTAGCTTCGGCAATTGATTTACGATCAGCCGAATAAATCTTCCAGGTTTGACTGTATTTTTTGGGATAAACCAATAGAAATGGATTCTTGATTCCCTGCAAACTAAGCTGATATTTCCAAACATTAATCGGCTTGGCGGTTAAAGACTCCGGCCTAATTTTTTCGATATTATTTTTGGCATATAGATAGTAGCTATAAATTCCTTTCGGCGCAAATTCAGAAAGTTTCACGTTATCATACAAATCAACAATATTTTTCGAGCCATCCGAAGGGGCGTAAAAATAAAGCTGAAATGTGTCAACATTATTCACATCCGAGCTGACAATGGCTTCAAAGGTGTGCCACTGATTATCGGTAGCTTCAAAAGATTCAAAATTATCTTGGTTTTTACCGGCTTCATTTTTAAAATTATAATAATACTGGACTTTTCCGCCTTCTAAATTTTTATAATCGAAAGCCAATTTATAAAGCTTGTCATTTTCAATTTTGACCGGAAAAGACCGCAAGGTACAGGCAAAATGGTTATTGGAAAAAAGCTGAAGCGCATTTTTTCCCGCCGTGGCGTCCGAAACGATGGCTGAACCGATTTGGGGCCGGCCGGGAAGATAATTGCTGCAATCAGACACTTCGTTTTCCCATAAACCAGCTTCAAAAGACGGGTTGAAATCTTTTAACAAATTAATATCCGAGCCAAGATAGCTAAACGAATTATTCCCGCTTTTTAAGGTCAACCAGTTACTAAGGCCAAAATTAGCCGGGAAATCCGACCTAGAAATAGCAACCTCTCGCTCGGAAACAAAAGCAATTAATCTGACATTATCATATAAATTAACGACATTTTTCGAGCCATCCGATGGGGCATAAAAATAAAGACTGAAACTGTCAACACCTTGAATCTGAGGAATAATAACGTTACTGAAGGTGTGCCACTTAAAATCAGCAACATTAACCAGGCCGAATTTTTCCTGCAACTGGTCGGAACCATTTTTAAAATTATAATAATACTGGACTTTTCCACCTTCTAAATTTTTATAATCGAAAGCCAATTTATAAAGCTTGTCATTTTCAATTTTGACCGGAAAAGACCGCAAGGTACAGGCAAAATGGTTATTGGAAAAAAGCTGAAGCGCATTTTTCCCCGCCGTGGCGTCCGAAACGATGGCTGAACCGATTTGGGGCCGGCCGGGAAGATAAGCCGAACAATCAGCCGCCGTTTTTTCCCATAGACCGGCTTCAAAAGAAAAGTTGTCATTTTCCAATAAATTCTTGCCGATTGAGTGGTAAAACCTGATTTTGTTTTTGAATAAATCAGCCAAAGACGTGCTTGAGTCGTTTTGATAAGTTGAAAAATCAACTACCAAATCCCCGATTTTAATCAGGCTGTTTGCCTCAACGTCAGTAACGGTAAAAATCACGACATCATTTAATTTGATACTGCTGCCATTCAAGTCCAGTCTTTGACCGGGCAAAATAAAGTTGACTTTTTTGCCGGCCAAATCGTATTGAATTTTTAAAATACTGTTTTCGTTGACATCAGCTTTAAACTCAAAGGGCAAATTGAAACTAAAGCTATTTATAAACTCAGAAAAATTAAACGAGTAATCGCTGAAAATTTTTAAATAGATATTTTCTGCCCCGGTCAAGAGCGGACTTATATTTTTAGCCAGATTAATACCGGCGTTATTAATTACCGCCGCTTTTTGGCCGGCCGCTTGGTTTTTTTTAATGTCAGTCAGCAAAAATTCAGAATTAACCGATTTCGATTGATTATTTTTTTGATCGGTAAAAACCAAAGAAACGCTGTCGGCAACATACGGCTGATAGCCAAAATTAATATTTTTTTTATAAAAACCCACCAGCAGATAAGAACTGACAAAAATCAGCAATATGACCGCCAAAGCTCCTGGTTTAATTTTTAATTTTTTAGCTTTCATGACGCCTCGTTTTAATTATTTCTAAAATGCTCAGCAAAATCAGAAGTAAAAAAGTTAGCCCGGAAACCGTCAAAGTCAGCGAATAAGGCATTTGTTTTTCAAAATAGATCATTAAATAAAGTTCATCACCGGCCTGATAATCCCGAGGAATATCTCCGGGGGCGATTAAAAAAAGATTTCCGATAATGTTGCCTTTGAAATGATTTTCCGGCTTAAGATATTTTTTGGCGATAAGGCCGAAATCAGCATAGTCAAAAGACGTGCTAGAAAAATGACAGCGGCGGTTTTCGGTCGTCTCAAAATTTTCCCAGGCCGTCTGGCATTCGACATTATCCCAATCTTTTTTGTCAATAAAATAGACCCGCCAATTATCAGAAAAAGTTTGATTGAACTGCAATAAAAACGGGTAAGCCTTATTAACATTCAATTTCAAATAATACTTGTTGGCATTATCCGCGGCCGCTTTATAGGAAACATAGGGACTATTAAGAGAAAAATTGATGTCTTTAATGGAATTGACGCTATTTAATTCCGACTTGCTGAGTAAAACCGGCTTTTGTTCGATATTTAATTTATCATTATAAAAATTATTCACATCCAGGCCTAAAATATTTTTTGGACAATAAATAAAAAAATCGTAATTGTCGGCTCCATTGAACCGATAATGGGTAAAATTATTATTCTGCTCGGCGATATAAAAATTTGCCTGCCGGCTAAGCTGATTTTTGATTTTCAAAGAATTATTTTCTAAATTTAAAACCTGATAGGTATCAATATTTTTGTCGGCGTTCACAACGTCATGAAAAATAAAAATATTTTTGAGATTAAAAATTGCCAAATTATTAATATTTATTTGGCCTAAATTATCGTAAATCTCGTTGTAGAACCGGACAAAGTCATTATCAACTAGCCTCAAATTCGGAACGATCAAGCTTTCGTATTTTGTGTAAAAAAAAGAATTTAGGTCTAGATAATATGGCGCCCAGTTAAACTTCAGCCAATGATAAGGAGCAAAAATCGTTGCCTCCGAGAAAGTATAACTATTTTTACTAATCAAATCCGATTGATAACCGGCCGGTATATTGCTGACTTTTTTAAAACCATAATGACCCGATAGAAATGGCAATAAATTAACCGCCAGATAAATAACGATCAAAAAACTAAAAATTTTAACTTTTTTTCCGGGCCGCTCAAGTTTAGACAAGCTGCCAACCAGGATAACGACCAAAAAAGAGTAGAACAGGCTTTGGCTAAATTGTAAAAACCCGTAGTCGTTATATAGAAAAACAAAAATCGTCTTATTGAGATGGGAAAAAATATTAAAAGAAGTAAAAAAAGCCAAAGTGTTTAAAAGAAAAATTAAACAAATTAAAATAATAATTCTCAAACCGCTTTTGTTTTTTAGCCAGATTAAGGCGGCTAGCAACAGGCCGATATTAAAAGCAATCTGAACCGTTTTAAAAAATTCAAAGCGGCCGGACGCCGCAAAATTATCGGCAAAACCGGGAATTCCCAAATGATTGTAAAAAAAACTTAAAGCTGACGGGGTGAAACCGCCGGGATGGGAAAAAGAATTAGTAAAAGATTGTTTAAAGTTGTAATTAGCCTGTTCAAACTTGCTAAAAGCATCCTGGTAATTACTGACGATGCTATCGGAACTGGCCAAGGAAGGAAAACTGGTGGTTAAAATCGGACTGGCGCAGAGACCGAAGACCAGAGAAAAAAAGAGCCAGCGGGATAAATTAAAATATTTTTTATCATAAAAAACCCAGATAATCGCCAACAGAGAAAAAATAATAATCGGAATTAACCGCAGATAAGAAAACAGATAGACGCCAAAAAAAACCGAGACTGCTAAATTATGCACCTTCCCCTTTTCCAGATAATTCAGAAAAAAATAGCAAAAAATAATAAATGATACATAAACATAACTAATCGTAAAAAGAGTGGCAACCAGGAGCGAAAACGGATTAAAAGCTAAAAATAAAGCTCCCAGCCCGATACTTAGATCACTAGCATCGGGCATTAATTTTTTCAGTAGTTTTTGGCCGAAATAAAAACCTAAAAAATAATACAAAAAGTAATAAATAATTTGGCCTAAATCCGAACCAAAAATCGAAGTTAGTAAAAGCTGATAAAAAGAAATAATTAAATGGGCGAAACTCATGGCGGAATTATCAAAACCGAAATAAAACCCGTCAGTTCTGACAAATTGGCCGAGTTTGGACAAAGCGAGTCTTTTCGCCTGCAAAACACTATCGTAATAAAAACCGCTGTCGGCAAAGGCCCAAATTCCCCGCTGGAAAATTAAAAATGACATGGCGATAAAAGCAAAAATCAAAAACCAAATCCAATGCCACTGAGATTTAATAATATTTTTTAGCTTATCGGTCATGATAAATTGCTTTCTTGTATAAACCTTCGAACCTTTGCCGCTGCCGGCCGGAAAACAACACTCCGACGAGTAGCTGAAGATAAATTAAAATATGCTGTTTTAAGCTTAAGTCTAGCTTGAATGTCTTGATGGTTTCTTTTCTTAAGCGGAAAGCTTTCCAAGCGTTAGTTTTAGCCTGATGAGCCGTCGAACCGGAGTGATAACGGTAAAACAATAAAAATTTATTAACATTAGAAATTTTGTATCCTGAATAGACGACTCGATACCATAAATCAAGATCTTCGAGGTATAAATAATTTTGGCGGTAAGCACCGACTTTTTTGATCACCGATTTCCGAAACATCACGGCCGGGTGGACAACTGGCAAATAAATAATCAATTCCTTTTTAATTGTTTCCGGATCAACTAGCTTGGTTCGATAGTCGATTTTTTTGTCATTTTCATCGATGATTTTAACAAAACTGCCGACCACGGCAATCTCGGGATAAAATTTCAAAAAATTAAACTGCTCGAAAAAACGATTTCTAACCGCAATGTCATCGCCGTCCATCCGGGCGATAATTTCCGCTTTGGCGGTTTTTAAACCGTAATTCAAGTTATGAACAATCCCCTGGTTATTTTCATTTTTAATATAGATAATTCTCGGGTCAGCCAAATACTTTTTAACAACCCGATCCGAGCCATCGGTTGAAGCGTCATTAATTAAGATCAGCTCAAAATCGGAAAAAGTCTGATTTAAAATACTTTCGATCGCTTTGGTCAAAAATAACTGGGCGTTATAGAAAGGCATGATCACTGAAATTTTTGGCGTAATTTCCGGCATAACTAATTTTTATTTCTGAATAAATTAAATATTGCGACCCGAAAACGGGCGGGAAGAAGGTAAAGCGTCAGCCACTGAAAAAAATTATATAAAAAATCAAAACCGGAAAAATGATAAGCTTGATTATCCAAAAACTGCCGACGGATTTTCAAAGTATTTAATTCAAGATTTTTTAATTTCTGGTAAGTAATCGAATTTTTTTGCTGGCGGTATTTTAAAATTACTTCCGATAAATTCGCAAATTGGTAAAATTGGCCGATTCTAAAGGCTAATTCCAAGTCTTCGGCGACCGGCAATTGCTCATTATATAAGCCGATTTTGACAAAAACTTCCCGGGTAATCATGGCGGCCGGCTGAGCCACCGGCGAATAACGAAATATTTTTTTTCTTAATTCCGAATCTAAGGCTTGATATTTACGAACACTGATAACTTTACCGTCGGCAAAAAATTCGAGCCAGCCGCCGCAGATTCCAACCTTCGGGCTACTAAGCATTAATTGATATTGTTTTTCCAGCCGCCTTGGCCGGGAAACGTCATCAGCATCTTGCCAGGCCAAATATTTTCCCTTCGCCAAACTGACTAATTTGTTCCGATTGGCCGGGATGCCTAAATTAAATTTATTTTTAAAAACAACGATCCTTGAATCTTGAGCGGCGAATCTTTGAATAATCGGCCAAGTCCCGTCAGTTGAAGCATCGTCAATAATAACGAACTCAAAATTAAAAAAAGTCTGGTTTAAGACACTTTCAATTGCCTCGGCGATATAAGATTCGGAATTGTAGGCCGTCATTAGAACTGAGACTGCCGGAGTTTCGGACATATAGATTTTACCGGTTAAAATTTTTCTTTTCTCTGACAATGTATAGTGGCCGATTCATCGCTTCGCTTTGGATACTGCCAATATACAAAGCAATTAGGCCGAGGCAGCTCAAAATTATGCCGGTCATAAATAAATTAATTACCGCCAAAATCGCCGACCCGGAGAAATTAAATCCCGTCACATCGCCTAGAATGTATTTATCGATAAAAATAAATAAACCCAGCGGCCCGGAAAACAAAATTATTAATACCCCTAAATAGCCGGCAAATTTCAAAGGAAAAAGGCTATGGGAAATAAAAGCTGAAACTGACAAATGCAAAAGCTTCAACCGGTTGTAAGAAGCTTGGCCGTTAGCCCGTTGGTTTGGCGTAAAATAAATATAGTCTTTACTAAAACCCAGCCAGTCTAAAAGCCCGCGGGCAATTCGGCCGTGTTCGGTAAACCGGTTAAATTCGTTAATGACTTTTCGGTCGATTAAACGGAAATCGGTTGCCCGAGCCGAAATTTTTGTCTCGCCGATGAAATCCATAATTTTGTAAAAGGCCAAAGAACCAACTTTTTTGATTAAACCAGAGCGCTTACTTTTTTCTCTGACGCCGATAACCATCTCCGCCCCGGCTTGCCATTTTTCAACAAACTGAGGAATTAATTCAACGGGGTGCTGCAAATCAGCGTCAATAATTATTGCCGCCTCGCCCTTGGCATTATGCAAACCGGCGGTAACGGCGATTTCCTTGCCGAAATTACGGGAAAAATCTAAATAGCTTACCCGGCTGTCAATCTTTGTTAATTCATTAATTTTTTCAAGACTTTGATCAATTGAACCGTCATTAACAAAAATAATTTCATAACTAAAACCCGAGCCTAACCGGTTCAGCTCAGGCATCAAGGCTTGATAAATTAACGGAATATTATCCTGTTCGTTGCAAATCGGGATAATAATAGAAAGTAATTTATTCATAAATATTAATAAAATGGCTTAATTTGGATAAAATTTAATTGATATCTTAACTCGATTGAACCAGATAATATATCAAAAAACTGCTTAAAAGTCAATAGCGACAATATTTGCGACAATATTTGATTTAAAAAACAAATACCCGACGCTAGCTAGCGGGTATTAATTTCCCTCCGATAATCATAAATTTTTTAAATAATAATCAAAATCGCGACTAGAGTAATAAACCCTAAAGTTGATAAAATAAGATGAGGATATTGTTTTTTAATTTCAATAAAAATACTAAGCAACAAAGAAATCACGGCAACAACTAAAATAATTTCATAATACCAGCTGGAAACATCAAAAATCAGCTCAACATTTTTTAGCGGATATGATTTAATAAATAAGTATTGCTTGATCAGCGAAGGCTTGACCGGAATAATATTTTCCCAGCCCAAATCAATAGTCTCGGCATTGCCATACTTGTCCTCAACCGTTAAGCTGGGCAAAGTAATGGTATCAAAAACTTTATTTTCAATATTTTTGTAAACTATCATCTGGCCTTCCCATTCTTGAAAGCCGCCCGATTCCGATTCGGCCGGCGCTAAAGCAATCCGATAATTATCAAAATTAACTTCCGCTTTAACCGCATCGGAGTTTAAATAGACTATTGCTTTGATAATCTTATCGGCTTGGTTGGTCGGCGAGACTAAAACCACTTTGCTTTTCTGTAAATCAATTTCCGGCGGCGTGCCGTCAACCATTAATTCATAAATCGCTGAACTACTATTTTGTTCACCCTTAATCGCGGTAAACTTAATTTTTTGTTCGCCGCCCGGAAAGCTGACTGAAAAATCAAAAAAATCGCTTTGCCAGGATTGACGTTTAGCCATTTCGACGCCATTACTATAAAGCGTTACTGTTTCCGCTTTCGGTGCGTAAACGATGAATTTAACCGCTTCATTAATTCCGGCCGAATTACTGCTTGAAAAAATCATCACCGGCGCGGCTAAAACTTCCTTAATCTCCGGCTGAACCGGCAAAGGCTGTTCTAGTGGTTTTACCGGCGCGGCTAAAACTGCTTTAACCTCAGGTTTGACTGGTAAAGGTTTTACTACCGGTTTTGCCGGCAGGGTTTGATTGATATTTGCCGGTATCGGTTTCACTGCCACTTTTGCCGGCGGCGGCACTGGCGCCGGTTTAGCTACATTAGTATTAGTTTTTTGCTCGCTTAAAACATTAGCTGGTTTATTCACCGCCGCATTAACTAGTTGGATATTGGTATTAGTTATCGCTGGTTCCGGCTTGACTTGAACTGACGGTTCAACCGGTTTTTCGTTTTCCCGCCAATTACCCGCGCTCGGAGCGGCAAGATACTGAGCCACCAAGGTCGTATCGTGCTGATTATAATTGCCGGAAATCATGCCAACGCCAATTTCGGAAAAATCCGGATCAATCAAATTGGCATAATGAGTTTTGCTTCTCGTCCAGGCCGCCACCACTTCATCGGCGCTGGCAAAACCCATGGCTAAATTTTCCCCGGCCACATCGTATTTATAGCCAATGTTGGCAATCCAATCGGCTAAATCCTTGTTATCCGGTCCGATATGAGCAAAATATTGATTAATTAGCATGTCTTGAGCCTTGGCAAAAGCGGCTTGGTCTAATAGACTGCTTTCTTTGACTATCGGCACTTTTAAATTCTGTCTGATCCGATTGGTTAATTCAACGACTCTTCGGCTTTCTTGAACCATTAAATTCGGAGTTAGCCAGGCACCGGCCGGAAAAAACAAAACAAAGCCGGTAACAACGGCTTGAACCAGCAAAACCGCCACGGTATAAAAAAGCAGCCGGCGCGGCCTTAAAATATAAGGCTGATAATTGTTGCCGGCATAAGGAATGAATAAATCTTTTAAATCAAGCGGGTCTAACGGATTACGGCCCTGTTTAACTTCGTCGCCATCGGAAACTCCGTCTTGATCAGTATCGGGATTATTAGGATCAGTCCCGTAGATATTGATTTCTTCATAATCAGTCAAACCATCCTTATCGCTGTCAATATTCAATAAGTTGATATAAACTGGTGATTTTTTTCCTTTATTTCTACTCATTTAAACCTGGTTATTAATGATATTTTTATTAAATCATAATTTAACAAATTTGTCAAATTTTTAAAAAAAAGACCTCTGGAAATTCTTTTTGGGAATCACCAGAGGCGTAATTGAATTACTTTTGTCCGCAATCCTCCTTTGAGCGGACTAGTGTTGGCGGATGACGCTTTGAACCGCCAAACTGTGCGGAATTTCCGGTGGCGTGGTCTGCGCTACCGGGTCATGGCCGCAAAGCGGAACAGATTCACCATTGGCCACCAGAAACGCCATGATATCGGTCGCATTGGCATCACTGGAAACCGTGACGATGTTGCACGCCCAACTTCCGTCGGCATTGATCGTCGTCAGCGGGGTCTGCCAGGCGGGTTTGATGCTCCAGAGAGTGGTCACCTTGATGTATACGGCGATCTTGAACATTGCCGGATCCACGCCGGTTACTACGCCCTGTAGCGAGCCGTTGACGGCACCATAAGGCGGTACCGAGGTGAACATAATCCTCGGCGTCCGGTCGACCCAAGCCCGAGCCAAAACCTGCGAATCAGGGATTGACGGCGGGGCTTCGGTGCCGATGAGTTCCGGCGCCGTAACGTTATTGGCGATCAGAAATGCCAGAATCTCGCCGGCATACTGATCGCGCCCACCTGTAACAATGTTGCACGCCCAGGTCCTATCGGGGTTGGGAATCGTATAGCGACTCCCGCCGAAGTCCGGCTTGGTCCACCAACGCTTGACGCCGGCATCATCAGCCACGCGGATATAAACGGCAATCCGCGCCGCTGCCGGATCAATATTCCGGACGTTACCCTGGAGCGAGAAGTCCTCCACATTGCCGAACTCCGGAATGTGGCGGTTAAAGTCAATCGTCGGCAAGCCGGCTGGGTTGACCGTAACATGGACTACCTGCGAAGCGAAGTTCCCCGAGCTGTCGGTGAGCTTCACCGTGATCGTGGTATTCCCCGCCGTGGTTTTGGCCGTAACCGTCATCTTGGTTCCCACAATGGAAACCGTGATTAGGCCGCTGTCAAAACCAGTCGCTGACCAAACCGGCGCCGGGTCATAGCTGTCCGAACCAGCCAAGGTGACTTCAACGGAAGCCTCCTGGTCTAGCGTGATGTCGGCAAGCGGGTTAATAATCGGCCTAGTCGTATCGACGACATACACCGTTCTCGTCTTCGGTACGGCAACATTGCCAGAACCGTCATGAACGTTGTACGTCAATGCGTGTTGGCCGACGTGATGGATATCGACGGTGCCGGTAATAACTATGGCTGCCGTCAAATTGCCATCATTGTCATCGGTGGCGGTTGCTCCGGGATCCGTATATTGCGCCGCGGAATTAACCTCCACAGTTTGCGGATTTTGTCCCAAAAGCGTAATCACCGGCGGCGTCGTATCCGCAGCGCGAACCACATGAACGACCCGAGTCGCTGTTGCCGTGTTGCCGGCCGCATCAGACACCGTATAGGTAATCGTGTAATTACCGACCACCGAAGTATTCACCGTGCTGACATAGGTAATGTTGGTGCTAATGTCGCCGTCATAGTTGTCGACGGCATGTGCTCCCAGGTGTGGATATGAGCCAGAACCAACCAGCACGGTATCCGGGTTATAACCCAAAATCGTAATGACCGGTGGCGTGGTGTCCGTAGCGCGAACGACGTGAACCATGCGCGTTACCGGCATGGCTGAGTTACCGGCGGTATCGCTGACGTTGTAGGTCAGCACATAGTTGCCGATTACGGTCATGTTGACCGTACCAGCAACCACGATCCGGCTCGTGATATTGCCATCGACATCGTCGGTGGCGGTTGCACCCGGGTCACTGAAATGGGATGCGGAGTAGACCTCGACAGTCATTTCCGCCGTTCCCAATCTGGTGATAACCGGCGGGATGATATCTCTGCCAACACCACGGTTAACCCAGACGTACGCCACGGCGCCGAAATCTTCCGGCGTCGGCAACGTTGTCTGACCGTTTAAGGTGGGCACTACGCACCAGAAAGGCACCAGGTAGGCCCAGATTTCGGTCGCGTTCTGATCGTTACCGCCTGTCGTAATGTCACAGGCCCAACGACCGTCGCTACCGATATCGCTTAGCGGGTTTCCAAACGATGGTTTAGTCCACCACCCGCCGCCGACACGCTCGACTACGGCCACTCGGAATAGCTCCTGATGGATGCTGGAAGCCACGCCTTTAAGAATACCTTCCGTATCGCCGTAAACTGGCACATACGTGAAGGCGATCAGCGGCACACGGCTAATAGCGACCGACGCAACCGCGTCATCAAGGCACGGAATATCACCGCCGCAAACCGCTTTGGTCGGCCTGATCTCGCAGGGAACAGAAGTTCCCACAGGAACCAGATATGCGATAACTTGCGATGCCCTCTCATCGTCAGGCATCATCGTGATGTCGCACGACCAGGTCCCGTCGGTATTTACTAGTACCAAGACACCACAGTTCGGTTTCAAGTGCAGGACACCATCTACTTTTTTAATGTAAACGGCGACGCGGTAATTGCCGAGCTGAGCCGACGGAATTCCGGTAATGACTCCGTGAGCCATACCATTCTGGTCGCCGTAGGCCGAAACCTCAGTGAAGTTAATGCTACCGTTGGTATCGTAGTCGCCATGATCAACCGGCACTCTCACCGCGTATGCCGAGGCCAAAGTACCAGCGACGTACGGCTGCTGCCCAATTGAAGTACTAGGCAGCACTGCTGTCTTGGGAACGACTACGGCCAGATACTGATCGGCCAAATGGTCGCTACCGCCCGTGGTCACATCGGTTCCCCAGTTACCGCCGATAATCGGCGTAAAACCGGCTTGGCCGTAACCTGGCTTGATATACCAAACACCTTGGTAAGACAGGTAGACGGCGACGGCATAGTTACTGAGCTGGTCAACCGGAACGCCGGTAACCACCCCGTACAAGATGCCGTTAAGATCGCCGAATTCCGGAACATCCGTGAATCTGATGTTCACGTTTTCGACTGTTCCGGGTTGACCAGGAATGGGATCGAGAAATACCTCCGCCGGCACAAACTGCCGCGGCGGTACCTCGTTGGAAATCCCAGTCACCCTGACTTTGTAGGTGCCGGGGTCGAGGTTTTCGAATACGGCAAACAGATAGGCTCCGTCGCCGTGAACAATTTCCATTGTCTGCACCCTCGCCGTCACCGAGGTAACATTGAGTTGGTGTGACATCGCGTACGCGTATGGAAGCGGAAAATACCGCCCCTGATAGTCATACACATAGTAACATCCTTGGAACCAGTAAACGGGCTGATTTTGATAATTCATGTCCACGCGATGAAGCGTGACATTTTCCACGACCCCGAATTGGGTCGTGTATACCGCGTCCTCGGGCATCCATTGCCCGGCCGCGGAGAGGGACATCAGTTGGAACGTCACCTTCTGGACGTTGTCGTTTTTGACAAACGCCCGCGCGTCCCAGGTGCCATCAGGCCGCTGAACCGTATCCGCTTCGTAATCAAAAGCCGGAGCCGGTGTTACTTGTTGAACCGGCGGGCAGCCCGGAAGCACACCCGCGACGATAAACATCATCGCCAGTAACACTGTCATTCTCAGTATCTTCATCTTGGTCACTCCTTTTCTTTTGTGCCGTCATTGGCACGTTGGACTCAACCTTGCACCCTCAACAAACGCTAAAACCGCCTCATTGGCGGTTCTCATAGCTAACTTTTAGTTTTTCCTTTTTCTCCTTTACTCATACTCATCAAATTGTCAAGCTACCATCCGCATCAATCAGCCTTTTATTTTACGCTAATTTTAGTTGTTTTGTCAAGTTAAAGTCTTGTTAAGCTAATAACAAAAATTCTCTGATTTAAGAGAATTTTTGTTGATTTGATTATTAAATTTTAGTCCTTGGTAATCTTACCCAAAACAAACATGATTATTGACAAAACAAGACTGAATAACAGCGCCCATAAAAACCCGGCCACTTTAAATCCGGGCACAATCGCGCCAGTCAGCATTACCAAAGCGGCATTAATCACCAAGGTGAATAAGCCAAGCGTCAAAACATTAATCGGCAAAGTCAGGATTACCAAAACCGGTTTCAAAATCGCGTTAAGCAAACCTAAAATCAAAGCGGCCACCAGCGCGGCGAAAATATCAGTAATCGCAATACCAGGCAATAAATAAGCCGTGATAATAACGGCCAAAGTTGCCACTAACCATTTGAGTAAAAATTTCATATATTTAAAATTAATTTAAGCCGATAATTGAAGAAAAAACCAAAACCACGGTCGCGGCGATGATGCCAAAAATTGTCGCCCAAGAGATTAGATTATCAAACCAGCTATTAACTTGTTCGCCCATAATCCTTTTATTATTAATAATCAGCATCACGAAAATTAGAATAAACGGCAGTAAAATTCCATTGACATCCTGGGATAAAATCATAATATTGATTAAAGAAATTTTGGGAATAATGACGATTAGCGCCGGAATTAAGATGCTGGCGGCAATAATTGAATAAAAGGCCTTGGCATCTTTCCACTTCGTATTAAAACCATATTCCCAGCCAGCGGCCTCGCAAATCGCATAAGCCGTGGCCGTCGGTAAAATAAAAGCCCCTAAAACCGAGGCGGCAAATAAGCCAAAAGCGAATAAGACCTCGGCTAAATGTCCGGCTAGCGGCTCAAGGGCAATGGCGGCATCTTTGGCGTCGGTAATTCTGATGCCATGTTGGTATAAAGTTGCCGCCGTACAAATAATAATAAAAAAACTGACAATGTCAGTGATAAAAGCGCCCAGATAAACTTCCGCTTTTTCCGCCTTGTAATGTTTAATTTCCAAACCCTTGTCGACCACGTAAGACTGAATAAAAAACTGGCCCCAAGGAGTAATCGTGGTGCCAATTAAAGCAATCATGGTGAGTAAAAACGGCGTCGTCCATTCAAGAGTCGGCTTGAACATACTCGCAAAAGCCTGGCCGAAATCGGGTTTAATAATAAAACCGTTGATAATGTAAACAATGTAAAAGGCCGAAAAAATCAAAAAAATCTTTTGCGTCGTTTTGAAAGAACCTTTGTACAAAATAAACCAGATGATAAAAGCGGCAATCGGCACGGCGACATATTTGGAAATTCCTAAAATTGAAAGCGAAGCGCCAATCCCGGCGAATTCGGCCGTCATTGTTCCTAAATTGGCAATTAGCATGGTAACCATGGCAAAGGCGGTCCAGCGAACGCCGAAATTTTCCCGAATGATCCCGCCCAAACCCTGGCGCGTTACCAGCCCGATTCGAATTCCCATTTCCTGAGTTACCGCCAAAGAAAAAGTGATCAGTAAAAGCACCCAAAGCATTTTGGTGCCGAAATGGGCGCCGACAATCGAATAAGTGGTAATGCCGCCGGCATCATTATCAGCATTGGCGGAAATAATACCGGGGCCAACCACGCTAAAGAAAAATAATAATTTTATCCAGTTGCGCCGTAACTTTTTTTTCATAATAAAATCGAGTTTTAAGCCTGAGGGGCAAAAGTTCTCATCACGTCGTCAATATAGACAACGCCCAAAAGCCGCCGTTTTTTATCCAAAACCACCGCCGTAAACAAATTGTATTTAGTCATAATATCGACAATCTCGGTAAATTTTTGGTTTGGTTTTAAAATTGACGTGGCGGGAAACAGTTTTAATAATTCTTTAAGATTTTTTTCGGGTTCGGAAATAATCAGCCGCCGCAAAGAAACGGCTCCGTAAAAATGCTGGTCAACGTCAGTAACGTAAATATACAAAATCGAACGAAACTTCGGCGAAGCTAATTTAATTTCTTCAATGGTTTGTTTTACCGTCCATTCCGGCCGAACCGTCATATAATCCAAACTCATCAAGCCGCCGGCCGTATCGTCGGGATAAGAAATCAAACTTTCGACTTCTTGCGCCACTCCCGACTGCAATTGCGACAGATAAGTTTTTACTTCTTCTTTGGATAAAGTCTTCATCAAATCGACCACCTCATCGATTGACATCTGGGATAAAATCTTAGTCACTTGCTCGGGACTTAAAAACTTCACCATGTTTTTTTGAAGGCGCGGATCCACTTCTTCAAAAACTTTGGCGGCTCTTTTTGCATCCAAAGAAGTAACCAGCTGGCTGCCTTGTTTAATATTCAAATCCTCGATAATATTGGCCAAATCGGCCGGATGAAGTCTGTTCAAATCTTTGGAACCAATGTCTAATTTTAAAACTCCTTTAACCGGCTGAGTTTCGCGCCAGTCGATTAAATGAACTTTAAACGGACTTAAAAAATTCCATTTTTCGACGCCTAGCCGCCGGAGCAATCCCTGGCCGCTGATGTCCACGCCAATCACGCTCATTTTGCCGTTAACCGGGCCTAATCTCAAATCGTTAACCCTGACCACTCGGGCGCCTTCCATATCGACAATTTGCTGATCCAAAATATCGCGTTTTAAAAAAGTATAACTATCGCCGATAGCTTCCGAATAATTAACATTGCTGAAAGTATTTTTTAAAGAAATTTCTTTGCGGCTTAAATTTTCGACGTATTCATAGGGAATATAAATTACCTTTTTCGGCCGATTTGTTTTGACGGCCAAAAATTCCAAGGCATCATATTTCCCCGCTTTTGGAATAATCAAAATATCTTTCAGCCGGCCGATAACCGCATCGGCGCTGTCTTGAACTTTACTGTTTAACAAATGACCCAGGTAAGGCATAGGATAGATTAAAAAATTAAAAACCAACGTTTTATTTTCACAAAGTTGTCCCCTCTTTAATTTAATTATAACAAAAAATCAGTAGCTTTGCCTAGTAGTGAATTACTATACTTAGCTGCTTATTGAATCATTAAATTAATTCAAACTTTACTAATATCTTAGTTTCTAGAATCTAGCGCAACAGTATTGTTAATTAGTTGATCGAATACTTCATAAGGTTTTTGAAAGTTGAGAGCCTGTCTAGGTCGTCCATTAAGCAAGTCTTGTGCTTTTTTA